>Ga0209354_10001154_pt1 | contig 11678 bp, 17 predicted proteins | sample LauGreSpBDMM15DD_2_FD_187562 | JGI IMG/M metagenome (GOLD analysis project Ga0209354, IMG submission 187562) | Freshwater lake microbial communities from Lake Michigan, USA - Sp13.BD.MM15.DD (SPAdes) (version 2) | ecosystem: Environmental > Aquatic > Freshwater > Lake | place: Lake Michigan...
GTCACAGCACCCTTAACAGCAGTGGGCATACTATTGGCTAGATGTAAGCTGTAGATACCGCCTAGACTATGTGCAACAAACACTAGATCCTTATGGGATTGCAGTGTGGCTTGCATGTCTTTTAGATTGTTTTCAAACCCATTGCGACTATCATAATTGATATCTATTCCGTCGCCTAGTTTACTTTTGATGTAGTTGAAGCTCTCGCTGGTGGCATTGGCACCGTGTATATACACTAATTTCATGCCAATATTTAGTAATTTTAATAGTAGTGATGAGATGCTTTACTCTTGCGGTATTCCGCAATAGCTTCGCCCCATGCAACTAGACTTTCAAATATAGTGTTAATAAAGTTTTTCATAGATATCCTTCCTTTTGAGAATTAAATTGTCGGATGTAGTTTTCCAACTGTGCGGCATCGGTAATGCCTTTGGTGCTTAGATACGCATCTAAGCGGCTTTGGTAATTGGATCCTGGAAACATTTCACTTAAACGTTCCATTAGCCTAATCATTTGCTCTGATATGTATTTCATGTTATAATACCTCTGTGTAGTGTGTGTAGAGACTCATGGTTTCTACTAATATATTTAGTCTTTTTTGCCTTGCACTGCAACATTTTTATTTTACTTTGCAAAAAGGTTAAATATACAAAAGAATTAGAGGATTATATGCGTAAAAGCACCAGATCAATACTGCAAGAATTAAGCGACTTAGGTATTAGCCGTGACAAGGATCAAGTGATTGAAAGCCGCGGAGCTAACCTAATTGAAAGCGCAATTAACCTATTAACTCTGATTCGTGAAGAATATGATATTGAAACGGCTGCTGAACTAGAACGCCGTTTTGTTAATGCTATACGCACAGGCGAACCAGCTAAATTCAAGCGCGGCATGAAGAAAATACAGGAAAGCAAAGGCAATGAGTAAGAATGTAATATTTCCGGACACTAAAGAGTTTGATCAAGCACTGGCCCCGGAAATGAAGGCTAAAATGGATGCTATTCTAAATCCATTAGGACTGAACAGTGTAGCCATTGGCAGCGCACATACTCCTACACCCGGTGAAATGAGTGGGGACATGGACTTACAAGTTGACCTAGACGAAGTTAAAAACAAGTTTAAAACAGACGATGATAAATCAGCCCGTAAAGCACTGGCACAGTTTGTGCAGGATCGTGGATTCCAAGTGCGCCAAGCTGGTGTTAATGTATTCGTACGCTTGCCAGTAGGTGATGAGTTCTATCAAGTTGATCTTGAAACTATTCCTAATGTGGCTAAAGTTAGCCGCTATCATCAACACAAGATTCCTAAAGGATCAGTATATAAAGGTGTAGGTAAACAGCTGATGTTAGCCCAACTAGCTAAAAGCAAGGGCTACATGTACTCAGCATGGCAGGGCTTATTTGCACGTACACCAGAAGGTAAGAAAGGCGAACTAGTAGCAGATGATTGGGACGCTATTGCACAAACATTACTAGGACCCAATGCCACTGGCGATAACATTGATTCGGTAGAAGCTATCATGACCAGCTTACCAGAAGAGCAAGCACAGGCATTGCTAGCACATGTTAAACAAGATAAGAATTGGGCAGAGCGTAAACCTAAACAAACAGCAGGCACTAACGAATGGTTCCGTAATATGATGGATATACTATTATGAGAGCACGTGAGTTCCTGCAGGAAGCAGAAGCTGCTACAAAAAAACTAGGTCGTGCTTTTAATCACCTAGAAGACCTAGTGTTCTTTCATGGTAGCAAAGGCACTATGGAAGCTCTTGAGCACCTAAAAGAAATAGCCACAGCAGAAGGCAGTAAGAGTGTACGTATGAAGTGGGACGGCAATCCGCAAATCTATTGGGGTCGTGAACGCAAAGGTGGCCCACTAATTCTAGCAGGACACAATGGTTGGAGCCGTGGTGCTGCTAGCGATAATCCCAAAGATGTCTACGACTTTATTGTTAACAAAAGCGGCAGTCCAAAGACTCCTGAACAGGCAAAAGAGCGCCGGGCGTTTGGCAAGCAGTTTGCCAGCCTGTATCCACTGTTTGATGCAGCTACACCAAAGAACTTTGCGGGATTTGTCTACGCAGACGGATTGTTTTTGCAACAACCCCAAATAGACGAACAGGGCGTGTATACATTCTGTCCTAATCCCAACAGTCAAACCTGCTATCACGTTAAAGCAGACAGTCCACTAGGACAGCAGATCAGCAATGCACAAGTTATGGTTGTGGGACATGCTTACTTTCCAGAGTTTGGCATGGATGACAGTGCGCAAAAGCCCATGGACGATTTCAGCATGTTTAACACTAACCCTGCACTGATTGTGCAAGGTCCTGTGTATAACAGTAATCCTGTTAGTTTAGATACTAGTGCTATTGACAGTGTAGAACAGTACCTAAGTCAACACAGTGCGGCAATTGACGGATTCCTACAAGGCACTACTGGCCTAGGCGATCTAAAGAATATATTGTATACCTATGTTAATCAAACAGCCAAAGCTAAACAACTTGATAACCTAGGCGCACAGAACTTCCTAGCTTGGCTTAAATCTAGTAAAGTTAGTGAACCCAAGCAGACTAAGATTGAACAACTAGCACAACAATATGCTCGCGCATTAGAAGCTATATTTGGCCTTGTTGGGCGTATTATGGATCTTAAAGATACTGTGATTGCACAAGTAGAGCAGGGACAGGGCGAAATCTGGGATACACATGGTGAAGGTCGTGTTCGCTATGCAGGCCCTGAAAAACAGTTCGGAAATGTTAAGCTAGTACCTCGTAAACGCTGGACTCCTAAGTAATAACTTATCTCTTTAAAAAACACCATATCCTGGTGTTTTTTTTGTCTTTTGGTAAATAATAATACAAAGGCCTACACGGGGTAGGCAGTCCTTAGAGAAAGGACACGACATACACGAGGAGATTATTATGTCAACATCAACAAGAGTCAATCCAGTAGCCGCTTATACAAACAGTGACGGCGTAGACACATCAGGCCATACACATGGCGTATTATTCAGCGTAATGCAATTGAAAGCATTCGTTATCGACTGCGGCGCTACATTAGCTGCGTCAGGCGGTGTAAACGGTGCGTTAGAAACAGTTCTACGTGAAGTTCAACCTTTAATGTACGAATCAACAGGTACTAGTGGTGTTATCCACGTTATCGTTGACGGCCATGCAGTTGACGCAGCTACACTACAAGCTCGTATCCGTGCAATCGGTAATCGCTCAACAGGTAGCGGTGATTTATTCACATACGACTTCACTGGCGCAACAGTTGCTTTAGGTACACATATCGTTGTATCCTAATAACTAAATTCTCAGGGATGGGAAGCAATTAAGGACCTTCGGGTCCTTTTTTGTTGAGATTTTTAATAAATACATAGTAATAGGCAACTGTAATCATATCTAGGCAGAACAATCATACAATAGGCACATGGTTCTAAGTGAACCCCTGACTTATAACATTGGAGAAGCCTACAAATGGCCACTAAAGAAGCTGTAGCACAACTGGCAGTATTACCTGAGCGTGTAAGCGTACTAGAAACACAAGTTAAGAATATCAATGAAAAACTAGTCGATCTCAAAGCAGACGTTAAAGAAATGCACGACTGTTTAGATCGCACAGGTGACAAACTGGATGCTAAACTATGTGAAATGCAAGATGAGTACCGTGCTAACAGCAATAAGTTCTTTGAACATGCAGACAAGCTACACGCAGAAGATGTTTCAACACATAGCAAACTATCTGAGCGTATTGGCGAATTAGAAAAAATTAAAAACAAATGGACTATGTATGCCATGGCTGGAATGGCATTTATTGCAGGTACAGGTTGGCTTAGTGGACATTCATTGAGTCTCTCTCATATTTTAAAGTTCCTAGGACTATAAACTCTAAAATAAAATAGGCTTTGCTAATGCTGTTAAATACAGCAATGATTTATTGTTTATACACTCTCGTTGATATTACTGCCACAGGGCATTATAAATCTAGAAACGATCTAGAAAGACTTCAACAACAAAATTTTGACACAGTAATGCAGACTATAGGTCTAGCGGGCAACATCTATTATGAAAGAGCTCCAGAAATTCAACCAGCAGATATATTTGGCAACAGCGAGCAGAAGTGTTGGTACTTTGAATGGCGCATGGAAATTGAGCACCTATTTGAACAAGATGGTGACGAACTTGCTCGTCTAAAAGATCTATTTGAATATGTGCCTGTTATCACTAATCTAACTGAAACTGTTGAATTTGAACGTCCTATGTTCAAACTTGGTCACAATATTATTTTCAATTATAAACAATAAATACACTAATATGTTATTACGAGAGTTCACATTAGAAAGTGTAGTTGATCAAGCTATATTGTTTCACAAAGAGCTTAACCCTAAGCTATGGAAACAGCGCCGCCTTGACCGTGAAGTACGATTCAAGCTCTTGAAGATAGCCAAACACTTTATTGAGTTCATTGACATTCCCAGCATACGTTTAAAAGATGTTACAATATCAGGAAGCAATGCTGCCTATACCTACACTGAACACAGTGACTTAGATCTACACCTAGTAGTTGATATTCCCAGTGCTGCACAATATCACCTAAAACCCTTGTTCGATGCTAAGAAGAACCAGTATAATTTTAATCATGATGTTAGACTTTACGGCATTGAGGTAGAAGTATATGTGCAACCAAGTACAGATGCACATCACTCAGCAGGCATATACTCAGTACTAGATGATCAGTGGATTGCACAGCCTAAGCCAGTTAAAGTTACTATTGATGATAACGATGTAGAACTTAAAGTTCGCAACTACTTGAACAAGATTAAAATGGCTTTGAAATCAGATGATATTCGTGTAGCTAATACAGTTAAAGATCGTTTGAATAGACTGCGTAAGACAGGATTAGATAGACAAGGTGAGTTCTCAGTAGAGAACATTGCCTTTAAGGTGTTACGAGCAAAGGGATACATTGACCAACTGCGTCAACATATATATGATTTAGAGGACCAGGCAATGAGCCTAGGAGAACAACAATGAAAAGAAATGAAATACTAGGCGAACATAAGAAAGGTACCAAGGCTGTTAAGTACAATAGGAAGCCTAAAGATCACACTGCTGAGTTTGGCAAAGCTAAAGAAAAACTAGCACCAGTCAAGCCAATGGAAGGGTATAATCCTAACTCGGCTGGTGCAGAACATCGCCGTAAGTTAGATCAGTCACATGCTGCTGACCTAAAGGCCAGAGCAGAAGGTCCAGATGCTACAGATCGTGATAAACAAAGATATCAAAACTATCTAGACAAGAAAGAACAAATGGCCAACGACTACAATGATCGTATGGAACGCGAAGGCATTGAACAAGAAGCACTGTATCGTCAGCGTGGCAGTAGTTCAGCATATGACAGAGATAAAAGATCTAGCGAAACAGGATTTGATCGTCCTCGTGATCACCGCGGCTTAGATCAAGAACTAGCTCATGAAACTAATAACTATGCAGTGGCTATTGACGGACGTACTTGGAAAGTGTTTGCCAGCAAGAACCACGCACAGGCCGTTGCCCGTTCTTTACAGAACAAAGGTAAAAAAGCCACAGTGCATGAAACAGGTGCTGAGCCTACTGCTGAAGCAATGGGCGCAGACGTGGGCAAGATTACAAAAGTTGATCCTGCTACAAAGAAAGCAACATTAACTAAACCTGATGGAACTTCAATGGAAGTTGATAGTACAGCTTTAAAGCCAACACCTGATGGCAAGATGTCTATGGACACTCCAGACCTCAAAACAGGAACAGCAGTAGTTAGTACAGAAGCAGCTGATGTGCCGTATCAAGTTAAGCAAGGTCCGCAACCTATGGCTATGACTAGTCCAAAACCAACTGCCATTGTAGCAAGCAAGAAGTGGACAGCAATTACTCCTGATATTGAAGCCAAGGCAACACAACAAGGTTTCCGTAAGGTCATGCTTAAGGTAAACGGTCAGATGGTTCCGGGCTTAGAAGGTGGCGACCAAGCTATGGGTAGTAAAATTATTGTTGCCCCTAGTGACTTTGAAAATATGACAAGAACTGGCAATGCCGGCACTGCAAGAAGACCAATGGGCGTAACTAGTGCTGAGAAAACTGGCATCGGTGCACCACCGTTAAGAGAATCAGATAAAGCCTTATTAGACAAGATGCTGACTATTGCAGGCCTAAGATGAAAATAAATGAGTTGATCAAAGATTTTGAAGTATATACTTCAAACGAAGAAAAACGTATGTTAGAACAGCTAACACACGTTCGTCCATTGAGCAGTTTTAGTGAGCATGATCAATTCACAATTGAGAGCCTTATCCGTAAAAGTCTGGTAATTAAAGTGGGAGACATAAATCCTAGAGTAATTGCCAATGAACATTAAACGCCAAGCTAAACAACTAGAATCTTTTTTAGAAGATGAATTTAAAAGAAAGATTCCCATACTTGTCATGCCAGATAAAAGTCTTGTATATAAACGCTATAAGATCAAACAGAATAAAACTGGTAATTGGGATTTAAGTTATATTGACGGTGACAGCATTGCAGAATTTAAAATTAAGACTACAGCAACATTAGCAGCTAAATTCTACGATCAAACTAACTTTAAGCGTTACAATGAAGTACAGCAACTAGATTCTGATTACTGGAATAACAGCAATGATGCAGTATTTTTTAAATATAGATATGAACATGCAACAGATATAGAAAAACGAGATATTTTCATGTGGCGTTGGGAACAAGCAGACCACAGGGCTAAACGTCACAAGGAAACAATTTCCTCAATGTTTAAGTCAAACTTTTGATAAATAACAATAACAGTCTTTTAGGGATAACAGAACATGCAGATTAAAGAACTTTCACATCCAAAGAGCAGCAAGGCACTAAACGAGGGCCTAGCTAAGAAATTTGGCTACAAATTAAATGTAGACAGTTTCACCATGGAACAACTACAAGCAGCTCGTGATAAAATCACAATGGAACTTGCTGAATTTGAAACCAGCAGAAACTACGATGCTGTTTACGAAAGCAACAGCTACCAACGTGATCGTGCATTACTAGATGTAATCACACAGGCTATTTCAGAGCGCACTCTAAGCCCAGGCGAAGAAGGCAAGAAAGAAAAGTATGTTAAAGGCATGAAGAAAAAGTCAGGCGAATTTAAAAAGCGTTATGGCGATAAAGGCGAAGAAGTAATGCATGCCACAGCTACTAAAATGGCTAAGAAAGAAAGTATTGAAGAAGCAATGGAAGTACTACGTGGTGTTCTTTCTGAAAGAACACTAACTGAAGGCGAAGAAGAAAAAGCAGCGTTAATCATGAGCGCACGTGATATGGTAGACAAGGTCACAGGATGGCTAGAAGATACTGCATCATTGAAGTCAGAAACCATGTTAGAATTAGTTGACTCTATAAGAGACGAATTAGGCAGTGACATTAGCAACCAATTCACAGGTAAAGTTAAACCAGCATTAGAAGAAATTTATACAACATTAGAAACAGCACGTACAACATTGGCACAGGCTGTGGCAATTCTAACAGGCGAAGAAGCACCAGGTATGGCTCCTGACGCAATGGGTGCAGAGCCAACAGCAATGGGTGCAGATGAATTCCCAAGCGGTGACGAATTCACAGCAGCAGATGCAAGTGCAGGCGGTGCAGAGGCAGCTGGTCGCGAAATGCGTGAAAACATTGCCTACAGCCGTAAATTAGGCACAATGTTAAGCCAACCAAAAAAAAAGTAAATGAAGATGCGGATACATTGATCCGCATACTTCTATCTCTAAAATCAAGAGCAAACTCACGTGGCGTTCCAGCGCAATTTAGCTGGAATGCCATTTCTAATATGTTACAGAACGTTTCTGGTACACAAATGGACTACGAAACATTCAAAGCAGAGTTTGATCAACTACCACAATTGAAAAACATTGTAGCTCAATTTGACGGGCGTGGCATTACACTGAAAACTAAAGAGAAACCAGAAGCTACTCGTTCTGATAACAGCGCAGGTAGCAATGATGCTGCCGCTAGTAGAGCAGCGGCTAAGACACTCAAACAACCTGGTTGACCTAGGGGTCTAAATACTATATAATAGTATATGACCCTACTAATAAACAAATTTAAATACGAAAAACTCTCTAGGGACGACAGCTCTGGTAAGCGTTTATACGCTACACCACAAGGGCATAAAGTCCCTAGTGTTACGACTGTACTGGATAAAACTAAACCAGAAGAAAGTCGTATAGCACTGGCCAACTGGCGCAAAGCAGTGGGTGAAAAGAAAGCACAAGAGATCACTACAGAAGCTGCCAACCGCGGCACACGTATGCACAAGTTCCTAGAGGACTATGTCAAGGGTGAGCCCATGAACGAAAGTGTTACTAATCCCTTTGCACAACAAAGTCAGAAGATGGCTAAAATTGTGATTGCAGAAGGTATGAAGAATGTAACGGAAGTATGGGGCAGTGAAGTACCCTTGTACTTTCCAGAACTATATGCGGGCACTACTGACTGTGTGGGCGTACACAATGGTGACGAAAGTATCCTGGACTTTAAGCAGACTAACAAGCCCAAGAAACTAGAGTACATTAGCGACTACTTCTTACAGCTAACCGCCTATGCACTGGCACACAACGAAGTACACGGTACAAACATACGCAAGGGCGTTATTCTAATGTGTAGCAAGGACTTTGAATATCAGGAGTTTATCCTGGAACCCAAGGACTTTGACTACTGGACAGAAGAGTGGTGCAAGCGAGTGGAGCAGTACTACCGTTTGAACAGCTAAATATCGTATAACGAGGATATTTCAATGGCTGTCGTACAAATAAGCAGAATTCAACTACGTAGAGGTAGAGCAAACGAAACCCCTATTCCACAGTTAGCCAGCGGAGAACTAGCGTGGGCAATAGATACACAAGAGTTGTGGATTGGCAGCGGCAGTGTAGGAGAAGGTGCTCCTGCTGTAGACAACATCAAAGTGCTAACAGACGCTGATAATTTGTTAGACTATGGGACTTACACATATACAAACGACACTGCTCCTATTCAAACAGGTGCAGATGCTAATTTTCCTGTAGTACGTACATTACAAAGCAAACTCGACGATCACGTCTCATCTGCAGATTATGATATAGTATCTGGATCATCAAACCAAGCAGTTAAAATTCAACGTGCTATCGACAACTTGTTTTTAGACAATGCAACCAATGGTGTAAAAAGTCGTGTAACATTGATGTTTTCACCAGGCGAGTATACATTCAATACCACTATCTATTTGCCTAGCTATGTGAGCATTCAAGGCAGCGGCAAGGAAAAGACTAAGTTTACCTATACAGGTACCGGCACTGCTTTTGAATTTGTTAACGATACATCAACAAAGACTCTGCGCAGTACACTTGGATCAACAACCTATAACAATCAACCTAAGTTTTGCAGACTAGCAGACTTTACTCTAACTGCGTTATCTTCTAGTGCTATTGGCATTAAGATGAATGCCGTAAGAGATTCTATCATTGAAGATGTTAAAATTGTTGGTGATTATCCCACAGCCACTAATGCCAATGCTATTGCCATGTATGCGGTCAGTTCAGTAGTGACTTGTCAAAGAAATAAATTTGTCAATGTCTCTGCCAGTGCTGTCAAACACGGGGTATATGCTGAGCAAGATATTTTTAACAACCACTTCTCTGCTTGTGAATTCATAAGTTCGCAGTATGGTGTAAACTTTGGTAACTTTGTAATGGCAACATTACCAGAAGATCGTCCTAGTGCTTATCAATATGGTCCAAGAAAGAACCTAATTGAAAACTGCTACTTTGACACCATTGATAATGAGGGTGTTATCATCACCAACGGTACTGGCAACAAGACTAGAGGCAACACATTTGTTAATGTGGGCAATGAAGGTGCAGGCAATGACAACAGTGTCTATAGCCAAATTAAATTTGTACCAGTGGGTAATACATCAGTTCAAGATAATTTTGATAGAGCAGTTGATATCTATTACGATATTAGCGGATCTTTAATAGACAAGTCATTGTCTTATAATTTAACTGCAGACTATGTTCCTGAAATTACAGGCAAAGCTAATTGGAGTGATCTAGAATCTAGAACGTTAAGTTTAATTTATACTCCAACACCAAGTTATACTAATTTATTTAGAATACCTTTTACTAGTAGCTGTGGCATTGAAGTAACTTATATTTTAGAAAACTCTACTAATACACAAATGCGACGTGGTAAATTAACCGTAGCAGTTGATAGTGGCACTAGTGCTTTGCAAATAGTAGACGACTATGACTATACAGGAAATTCAGCTGAAGACACAAGAATCGATTTTGATGCAGCGATTGTCAACGGATGTGTAGTATTCAAATATCATAATGACAATACACTTGACACTACTATTGCTCCTTCGAGACTAACCTACACATACTCAATTATTAGTTAATGCTATTAGACGAGCGAGTAATTAAACGCCAATTAGCTGCCTGGTATCAACTTAGGCAGCAGTTGGAAACATCCAATAATCCATTAGAAGATACTTCAAGATTTTTTCTACGACTTCCTCGTGTCAAAGTATACACTGACCCTTATGACTCATCCACTTGGCCAACACCTTGGGAATTGATTAGTGAAAATGAGTATTGTGAATTCAATTTAATTTTAGGAATGTGTTATACTCTACAGTTAACTGAGCGTTTTAAAGATATACAACCAAAGATAAATGTATCAATTGACACAGTCAATAAAACAGTGTATTATTTGTTGTTTATAGACGATAAAGTATATTACAATGAAGATTGGACGGATGTTAAAAATTTACCTAAGTCTTTGAAAACACAAAAGATTTATACAATTAAGCAGCTCCACTAAATACGTCCTAGACAATAATTTAATAACATGACAACAATAACTGTAATCAAAAGAGACGGAAAAAAAGAGCCATTAATGATTGAAAAATGGCAGACACAGATTGCAAAGGTATGTAGTGGGATTGCAGATGTTAGTCAATCAATGATTGAAATCAAAGCCCAACCGCATTTTTATGACGGAATCACTACTAGAGAAGTAGATGAGATCACGCTTAGAGCCATTGTTAATCTTATTGATGTAGAAGCTAATCCTGATATTGGACACACTAATTATCAATATGTAGCAGGCAAGCAACGACTATCAATGTTGCGTAAGGATGTATATGGCAGTTACGAGCCTCCCCACCTTTACGAGATTGTAAAAACAAATATAGCTACTGGCTTATACACGGCAGAACTGCTTGAGTGGTATGGTGAAGAAGATTGGAACAAGATGAATGACATGCTGGATCATGAGAAAGATGAACAGTATAGCTGTGCAGCCATTGAACAATTAATTGAAAAATACCTAGTTAAGAATCGCAGTACAAAGCAAACTTATGAAACACCGCAGATTAGATATATGATTGCGGCAGCAACTGTGTTCCATAAGGAAGAGCCAAATACGGCTCGTATGCGCTATATTAAGGAATATTACAATGCAGCCTCTGATGGTCTATTTACTCTTGCTACACCTGTGCTGGCTGGGCTCGGCACTCCTACTAAACAGTTTTCTAGTTGTGTTCTTATCCGCAGTGACGACGATCTGGATAGCATATTTGCTTCTGGTGAGATGATGGCTAAGT
>Ga0209354_10001158_pt1 | contig 11648 bp, 14 predicted proteins | sample LauGreSpBDMM15DD_2_FD_187562 | JGI IMG/M metagenome (GOLD analysis project Ga0209354, IMG submission 187562) | Freshwater lake microbial communities from Lake Michigan, USA - Sp13.BD.MM15.DD (SPAdes) (version 2) | ecosystem: Environmental > Aquatic > Freshwater > Lake | place: Lake Michigan...
TCTGGGTTTGCGGTTGCAGCCGCACCAGACATAGCCACCTGAATGGTCTTTGTGGTTGCATCAAGAACTAGTGTTGACATATTTACCTCTTAAACGAGAAACCAGGCGTAAGAATTACCAGCACCATTACTGGCAACAGGGCCAGTTGGGCCAGTTGGACCTGTAGTACCAGCATCACCAGTTGGGCCTGTAGGACCATTATTTCCTGTTGGGCCTGTAGGACCTGTTATACCTGCTGTGCCAGTTGGACCTGTTGGGCCAAGCTGGGTGTACATCACTTGCGTTGCAGTGAAGATTATGGATGGCGTTCTTGGATATCCACCACTTGCCGCAAGAGTTTCCAGCTTAACGCTTGTTGTTGCTGTTTGCCAGAAGACTTGGATGTAATCGCTGGCAGCTAATTCCAGTACAAAATTAACTGTCAAAATTTCAGACGAAAACGAGCTTCCTTGCTTGTCAGGAACATCGTAATGTGAATTGGTGTCAGGTAAATTTGTGCCGTTTTTCTTTAACCAAACTTGTGTAGAGCCATTGGCTGTACTGGTGTTGGTGAATTGAATTGAAAAAGTAAGGCTGTAAACACCAGCGTTACTAAAAGTAACTTGACTGCCTGAAGCAATGGAAACCCCATTACTAGCAGGATCTGTTGTGTTGATTGTGATGACCTGAGGCGTATTGATTGCACCAGCAGTTTGGTTTGTTGTGTCCCAAAAAGAACCCCAATAACCCAAAGCACCACCAGCACCAGTTGCACCTGTAGAGCCTGTCGGACCTGTTGGGCCAATAGAGCCTGTAGGACCAGTAATACCCTGGGAACCCGTAGGACCTGTTGGACCTGTCAAGCCAGTGTCACCAGTTGGCCCTGTAGGACCAGTGGCGCCAGTTGATCCTGTTGGACCAACAACACCTTGAGCGCCTGTAGGTCCTGTAGCTCCAGTTAAACCAGTGCTGCCTGTAGGACCTGTAGGACCTTGAATGCCTTGCGAGCCTGTGGGTCCAGTAGGACCAGTTGAGCCGATTGCACCAGTAGGGCCAGTTGCACCAACAGCACCAGTAGGGCCTGTTGCCCCGGTGGCTCCTGTTGGGCCAGTGGGACCTGTAGGGCCTGTTACACCAAATCTAACTGTAGTGCCGTAAAGACCAGTTGTTTCTGCACCAGGGTTAGCAGGTACAACACCTGCTGTGCTAGAGCCGTAAAGACCGCTTGTAGCCATGTTTTACCTCACTTAAATGAATATCGGTAGGTTCTTGGCTGAAATTCAGAAGTGAGGTGTTGATCACCACCACGCCATTTTCCTTTGTAATTCTGGTCTTCAATCAGACCATAAGCATCATCAAATCGTCCAATCCATTTTTGAGCTTCTTCAATGTTTTTGTTCTTATCGTAGTAAGCCCACAAAGTCCCGTACAGATAACCCTCAGGAAATGAAGCCAAGATGCCGTTGTTTTGAACAATAGGATAAACAACATCTGCTGTTGGGCTAAACAGGAATGGGAATGTCTTTTGGTAGTACGCCTTGATGATGACGTTTTCACCGGGGTTTGGGGTAAACACATAGTTAGGACCGACTTCAGAAAAAGAAGCCCGAATAACCCGTGGAACACCAAAAGGACGGATGTACAACTGGTCAATCATCCGTCTGCGAATGATCTCTCGGTCACCAACCCTGTCATACACAATCCAAGGACCCAAGTTATTGCCACCTGGGGGTTGCTGTGTAGGTTGACTCTCTTGGAAGAACAGAATTGGGAAACACATGTCAGCAGGGATTGGAGCCATGCCTTGTGCGTTTGTTACCAGAACGGTAGGAGTTGCATCGTAAGGGTTTGAACGCAGAGCAGGAAGCTCAATTGTTCGCATCTTCAATTCAGCCATCTGAATGCAGGATTGGATCTCCAAAGAAGAGGTTGTTGGCAGCTTCAGAATGGTTGTTGGCAAAGTTAAACCTGTCCATGTGCCATCTGGGTCATCAACGGTAATGGTGGTAGACGACACTGCCATGACAGAAGCAAAAGGACCCATGATGTTGGGCCCAATAAAGTCACCGATCAGAACAAGAGCAGTTGGGTTTGCAGAGCAGGTAATTACTTTGGTGGTGGAGTTGTATGCTGTTGCGTTGATGCCGATTGTGCTGGGAATGGCCCCCACCCATTGGGCTACACGGCTAACAAGAGCGTTAGCGGATTGAATGTAAAGGGCCATGTCGCATCCTTATTTGGTCGGTACAGCAGGATTATACGGAATAGGGATTTTGCCGCTAGGGTGACAAACGAAATCGCTGTAGTACTCATTCACAATGGCGTAAAACAAAATCTTGTCTTTTTTGTCTTGCTTGATCAATTCCCAAGGACGGTTGTTAAACCACTTGGAGCTAATTTCGTGAGCAAAGCATTTTGGCAGTTGCATCATATGAGCAGTGCCAGCAAAGAAAGGATTGTCAGTACCGTGAACCTTGTAAAACTCACGCTGCTGCTTACAAAACTCTTTGACGTTCTCTACGTTTTTTTGTTCGTATTGAACATACCTGTTGCCGTCAATAGCACCGACTTTATAGTCAATGTTATCTGTTTTAAATGTTTGCGACCAAGTGCCAGACTTGACCTCATTGAACAATTTGTCGTTATGACGAAATACGCTATCAATACCAGCCTCCAGAATTCCTTCTGAGTAGTATTTCTCGTTTACCTTGATGTCTTCGTTTTCAGTCATTGCTTTCTCCATGCTTTACCAAAGGAGCCCCTTTCGGAGCCCCTTCAGAAAAGCTTTGAAGCTTAAGTCAAGTAACGCTGGCACTGACCTGCTGGGCGAGGAGCAGTTACAGCAGCACCAGTTGGGCTGATGTTAGCCAACACAGCAACACCTGCTGGGTTACGCACAATCAGCGTACCTTCCATGATGTACTGGTCCAAGGAAGCGTCAGCAGAACTGAACACTTCGTTGTTTGGACCCAGTTCACGCAAGCTACCCCACTGGATAACGTCAGGGTTCAGGAACAGGGCAGAAGTGTTATCTGCGCCTGTTTGGTCCATAACCCAAGAGTCATCGATCTGGTAGGTGTAGTTGAAGTCACCTTCGTAAGTACCAATCGTGTCGCCCTTGTCAGCAGGGTTAAAACGGTTGATCGAACGGCTGGTAGGCATCATGTCCGAGATGTGTGTACGCATGGAAGTGGGGACAACCATGTTCGTAATCTTGGCGTTGAAGCGCTGTTCAGCAGTGGTAACCAATTGCTTGTACAGGAAAGGACTGAATTGCTGCAAAGTCACGCCACTTGCGAAAGTGAAGTAACCCAAGCCAGCATTGGACAACAGGCCGTTAAAAGGCTGGTTGGTTGCAGTGGCAGAAGTCACATCGTTACCATCGCTGGTAGCCAAGTTCAACACAGCAGTGCCGTCTGTTTCGTTGCCAGAACGTGTACCAGCGAACGAGTACAGCGAACCAAAGCGACGACCAGAGTTGACAGTGGTTGAGCCAGAAGGCTGAGTACCAGCTTGACCGCTGTACTTGATAGAAGCGCCATCGGCACGAACCATCTGAAGTTCAACGTCAAACATAATCTCAGTCAATTGCTTGACTTCTTGATAGGCTTGTGGATCACCACCAGCTTGCTCAACAGCACGGGCAGTACCTGTAGCACCAATGACGGTGGTGAAGATCTGTGTGTAGTTACCGCAGTTGGCACGGGTGTTGTCAGCCGCTTGCGAGGACTGAACAGCAGCGCCTTCCAGCTTGGCGTTCAAGGCTGGGGTACGGTAGTAATCAACAGGCCAGATGTGCAGAGTCGAGTTGACTTTGCGCTTCTTGGACATAGCCATGTTGGTCAGGGGGGTACGGTCTTTAACATAGTTAGAGACAGTCATGTCGAGGTCTTTGACCACGATGTCGGTGGTATACGAGCCGTTGCCGTTACCAAGGTTGGCAGAGGTGATGGTAGACATTTAAAACTCCTGTTTAACGCTTGCGTTTGTTTGCTGCAAGCATTGTTGCTAAAAGGTCACGAGCTGCATTCTTATCGCCTGTCTTAGCCTGTTTCTGAAGTTTTTCCATCTCATTATCGGGAGCTGTCTTAGCTTTTGCTACTGGACGACTAGCCGCAGCCAGAGATCCACCAGCATTCTTTACCTTAGGGCCTTCTCGGAACTTCATACCATCCCGCAATAGACCCAGCAGGTATTCGTCACTAGAAACCAAATCAATGTTTGGCACACCAGGAACAAAAGAACCGCTAGAACCTTTCCAATCCTTACTGAGTTTCTCTCGAATCTCACCAAAGATTGCCTTATTGCTCAATTCTTTATCAGTAAAGGACTGCCTAGCTTTTTCCAAGGTTTCTTGGACCATTGCAGATCGATGCTGATAAAACTGTTCAACTTTAGGCCGATTCGCCTTAATGAACTCCGACTTATCCTGGATCAACTGGGCATTCTGTCGCATTGCTGCTTCAGCTTGGCTCCTTTGACTAGGATCGTTCGTACTTTGATAGATCTGCTGCCATTGCTGGTTATATTCTTGGATCGTAATCAGTTCATCAGCAGCACTTTGCAACTGAGGAACAATTGTCAACTCCAAGCCTATCTGCAAACCATCAAGTTCACTCTTGCGCTTCGATTCATATTCTTCAAAATCGGCTCGTTCAGCTTTAAGCTTGCGAGCATTTTCATGGATAGCACTGCCTTGACCCAAAATAGCAGCAGCCTTGGATACAGGGATCTCAATAAAGCCGCCTTCTGCGTCCTTATTAGGAATCCTCCACATCATGTCGGGATTCTGCTCTGCAAACTCTAGGAAGTTAACTGCGTCAGTTACACCATCGGTGGCTTCAGCATCATCTTCCAAATCTACAGTTTCTGACTCACTTGCAATACCATCTTCAGGTTCGGTTCCTTCAACAGGAGCCGCCTCAGGGGATTTGGCTTTCACCTCATCTTGTCCTGCTGTCGTTTGTGAACTGCCTTCGGGTTGCGGATTGTTACGCTTGTTAGCGGCAATCATTGCAGCGATGGCATCGGCGGGATTCACAGCGCCAGTTTGCTCAGGGGCGGTCGCATCTGCGATTACGTCTGACATAGTTTACTCTCTTTGGTTAAGTGTTTGTTTTCTTTGCCACTTTTCCAAGATATTCTGTTTTCTCAATGAAACCAATGAAATCTCGGACTCCAGCAACATAATGTGCATTTTCAATACGTTCTGGATCAGCTCTACTGTCTTCAAGCCTCTCCAGCATGTTGAACCTGTAAAGGTTGAACAGCAGTGCAAAATCCTCATTCTTCATAAGGCGCATGGCGCTTTCGCCATTTTCAATTACTAGAGTTTTGCGAGTTACATCAGCTTCCTTTTGTGCATCAGCGGCACGAGTCCGTTGATTGAAATAGTTTCGGATATTTAATACCAAGCTTTTCATTACAATTCCTTAATCTACTTGAACAGAATGCAATTTATCACGTTTTGCTGCCAAAGCTTCGAACATGTTGTCAGTATCAATGTCTTCAGCTTTCTTCTGCGTAAACAATGTATTGGCAATAGTCTCGTCTGTCTTGGCCTTGTTCAAATCAGTCTTAGATTGAGTTTCTTGCTGTTCAGCACTTGGTCCTTTGGCTGCTTGTGCTTGAATAATCTTAGCGGCTTCTTCCAAGGTTGGCAAATAAGCATCAACGTCTTTAACTCCAAGAACACGCAAGGTGTCTTCGTATGGACGGCGAATTTTAGAAAACAACTCAGGAACACTTGGGTCCAAAGCCATCATTGCTTGACCAAATTGCTGCTGGGCTTGACCGATTAACTGTTGGCGAGTCAAACGGTTCTCGTCCTCGTATGGACGGCGAATCTTAGAGAACAACTCAGGAACACTTGGGTCCAAAGCCATCATTGCTTGACCAAATTGCTGCTGGGCTTGACCGATTAACTGTTGGCGAGTCAAACGGTTCTCGTCAGACAAGAAACCCAAGGCCAAATCGATGTTAATCAGCTTGCGGTCAATGAATTCATAGTTATCCATTGAGATGGCATCCATGAATGGCTTACCTTTGCCGCAAATGGCAGCTAACTGCTGAATGTTGTAGTCATCAGAGTACTGGATCAGGGTTTTCCACACGATATAGATCATGTCACGCAAACCAATAGCGCAGTTCTTGACCATCTCGTCTTGGATCAACTGGTTAGGGCCCATTGCCAGTTGCAATTTGAAACCTGAGTTGCCGTCCTTCATTACTTCAGGGTTTAGCACATCGTTGGGGCTTGTCATGCCGATCATTGCCATCTTGTCAGCTTCAAAACGCTGCATAGACGACTGAACGTAGGCCAGATTGCCCTGCATGGCTCCAAACTCATAGATGTGCTTGGTAGCATCAAACTTGCGGTCCAAGATGAACATGGCAGACACGCCACGTTGGATCTCTTCGGCATCAATGAACTCTGGGTTTACGCCAATACGAGGAGTTGAGGCTTGCATGGCAAAAGCCATCTCAGCACGGGCAATTGATGTAGCGTATTCCTGCATAGGAACCAAACGCTCTGCCAAAGAGTAACCAAAGAAGTTTCCTGTGATGGGTTTGGGGCACATTGCTGCCAAGGGAATGAAGTCCACCTCTTTGACGTACAGAACGTAAGAGCCTGAGAAGCAAACCTCAACGATTTCCTCTTCCCCATCACCATCTACGTCTTTGCGGATCCATGCCGTAGTCAGCATGATCACTCGGCTGTACCTGTCAGCACCAGCAGACGCAATTACGCCTTGACCGGGAACAGGAGTGGAATCACGAGCATGCAAAGCAAGATCGTTTTCCAATGCACCTGCCTGATAAGCACCAGCAGGACCATAGGCAGCGTGTTCAGCAAGCTTTTCAAGGTCAACATAAGGGAATTGGGCTTTGCACTCATGGATCGTCATTGGGTCATAAAACCCAAGGAAGTCTTGATCTTGAATGTTGGGGATTGTGGGGTTGCACACAAAGTAATGCTGGGCAACATGCTTGATTCGGACGGATGTCGAGAATCCCGTCATCTTGTACTTGGCACGGTAGACAGTGTTTGCCAAAATGGCATCATTGACTTCTTCTTGCATCGTCCCTGGCTCGTCATCAGGAGTCATCATCTCCTGCATCACGCCTTCAAGGTTTACGTCAATCTTACGCATGTTTTGACGCTTAACTGTCAGGCCCTTTTCAGCAGCCATAGTCTCAAACACACGCAATTGGTCTTTTGTGCCTTCCACTTCCTTGTACTGGGTAATGGGGTCACGCACAGGCGACACCATAACAATACCGTTCTTGTGGAGCAAAGAGTCTTGGGCCCAATCTCGGATGCAAGCGTAAGAATCATTCTTGGAGTTGATCATGTACTTGACCATCTCGGTAGCCTGATTGGATTGCTCACTGTCCATCTCACTAAAGCGCTCAAACTCAAAATTAACCTTGCCGTTAGGCATCAGGCATTTTGTGATGATGGCTGTAGCGTAATCAACACCAGGAGTTACCACGGGGTGGATGTAATCAATTCCCCTGATTGGCTCAGTGGAGTTGCTGACAGCAATATTCAAGTAGTGGTAATCAGAAAGACGGTTAAAAGTGTTTTTTGCTTGCGTTAATCGCAAATAATCCACCATTTTCAAATAGACTTCGTGAGCTACTTGGAAAACAATCCCTTTGTTGCCAGCAGGTGCTTCGATGTACTCAACGATAATATTTTGGCGATCTAACATGATTTATCCTTAAATTCTCTGCACCTTGCCATCAACGGCTGTTGGTCTACGGTATTGGAATGCGTTTGCTCGGCTAACCATAGATTCTCCATGACCCTGAATCAAAGCCAGAATACCAATTCGAGCAGAGTCAATGTGGTCATCGGGATCACTAAATCGTCCAGCTTCGTCAATGGCATAGTTTCTTGATTCATCCAAAAAATCCACGCAAGACTCATTTATTTTAAATGTGCCACGCTCCATGCCTAGCCGCATTATATTGATTCCGTAGGACTTATGGTTGGTTACCTTGCCTTGGTCGTTCACTGGGTTCAATATAGCACCTGCGATGCAGTTTAGGCCATAGTTGTCCTCAAACACCTCACGCACCGATTGTTCTGTCAAAGTGTACCGTCCTGCTTGGGTTGCATCATGGGGCAGGGCAATAGGAACACCCTTGGTGTCTTTGTCCATCAGGTAATGGACGTACTCGTCTGGGGTTTCGCCTTGAGCCACCTTAATCTGTCGGTGCAAGTAGATGACCTCTTCCACAGGATCCCGAAAGAAGAAGCTGATCACCGTTGGGTCATTCTTAATGCCCAAGTCAAATGAAATCAGTCGTTCCATCTTCTCGTTGCTCTTCAGATCAACATCAATTGCTTTGTAGGTAGGCCAGCTAAGTAGTGGGAATACCACGCCTTTGCCAACCAGGGGGATGCCTTTCATTCGGCAATCACGTTCCCACGGCATAAAGTCTCGAGACAGTTGATCACGTTCTTCTTGGCTAAAGAACTTCTCATTCCACTCGTTTTCAAAAGGGATGTCGTCCCAGGTTACACGAACATGGGTGTAGCCCTCTATCTTGTCCCAGAACTTGCGAACAAGTCCTGACATGCCTTTGAGTGGGGTGAATGAACACAGTACCTGCCCGTTCCTTTGTGCGGTACGGACAACAAGCTCCGAGAAGATCTCGTCTGGTGGTTGCTCGTCCAAGACAACAAGGTCAAGTTCAAAACCTTGCAGATGACGCACTTGCTGTGTGTAGTTGGAGAAGTAGAGTTTTGATTTGCCACCAGAGATATGCCAGACTTCAATAGACAGGACGTTGGCCCCATCTGTGCGGTATGACTTATCGTCAATACACTCAAGCGGGATGGAGCCTGTTCCTAATTTGTACGATTGCTTGATGTCATCACATCCAAGCAGTTTGCTTTGCAGTGTTTTTGCCACCTGCTCCCAGGATTCACCAGAACACATGGCAATGATGGGTTTGTCCCAAACCTTGCCTTTCCAGTTCTTGGGGTATCTGCCTGTCAGGTGATAAGCAGCCTCATAAGTAGAAGCTACTGTTTTGCCAGCACGGTTAGCGGCAATCATTCCCCTACGGGTAAAGCGAGAGCCAGTTTCAAAGAACTCAGATTGGTACTTGAAGGGTCTAAACCACTTCAAGGTGTTGTACTGCATGTCTTTGGCGATTACATCCCTAGCGTCTTTCATCTTTTTAAGCTGTTCAGAATCAAGGTGCTTGATAGCAGCCTTACCTCCAGCCAACTTAATCAAATGCTTTAGCGCCCGATCTTTGTAAATCGGAAGGATGTAATCACTGGCTTCACTTTTTGCCATAAGTGTCACGCATGGTCAGCAGCAGATCAGCAGCAGATGCTAGGTAAAAAACCTCTTCAGGGTTTAGTACACGATCTCCTTGAAGATCTTTTTGCAACCACTCAAGAGTTTTTCTTGCACAAGTCTCTGCCTGGGCAGATAACTTCTGCCGAAAAGTTGCGCTGTGATCTTCCATTAGACCCACGGATTGGTGACGTTCTTCTGGACAATGTTAAGCATGTCACGGTCAATCAGGGACCAGATACCACCACCCTTTTCACCAATGCAGTAAGCATACATGCCCCGGCCTTTTTCAGTGTATGTGCCATCAGCACGGCGCAACACCATTTCTTCAGTACGAGGGTCAATCCAAGAATACTTCTCAGGTTGCTTCTGACCAAACTTGTTGATGCGTTCGCCAATAGCAACTTGCTCCAATGGACCCATCACCTGAAAAGTGATTACGCCGTTGTCGTAAAGTAATTACGCCGTTGTCGTACTTGCGGAAGTTGATCTGCACCTTCTTGTCGGACTGAGGGTCTGACGGGTGAGGCATGTTGGTAGCCCCAAAGAAATGAACCTGTGATCCCTCGTCAGGCAGATCTTTACTCCGAGGAGGAAGAATCCGCTTTTCATCAGCAGGGATAAGTTCTTTTCGATCAATGTAAGGGTTCAGATCCGTCTGGAATTCAGTCGGAATCTTTTTGCCTTCCAAGGCGTTTTTAGCGACTTGGTATTGTTCTTCTTTGGGTTTGCCAACAAGGTCAAGAGCAATGCTCGTTTTGTCATAGACAAATTGAGCAAGGTCTTTTGCCGTTGGTAGATCTTCTTTCAGTGCCGCAATATCATACGTTGCCATACATTACCTTATACGTTGGTTGGGAGCTTGGGGGTGGTGAACTTCTTAGCTGCTGCCACGTTGATGTTATTCAAGTGGTTATCAGAAAGAGGGTTTTGGTTGAAAGCTTTGCCAACAGCAGTAGCCAGAGTCTGACCACGTTTGTGACCTTCTTCAAAGCCTTTGAGCTTGTTGTTGATGTTCTTAGTTAGGCCATTGGTCATGGCTTTACCGCCAGAGATTACTTTTCCGTAGGACATGATTTACCCCAGATAGTTTTTAACAGATTTGTCCATGTAGCCATCGTTCTTGATGGTCCCACAGTAATCAGCATGGGTGCTGACCTGAACCTTTTGATTGCGACTAGCGATGTTGCCACCAGCCTTAGGAGCGCCTTGTTGACCTTTGGGGCCAGACACACCGTGCTTGGGACCAGTTACATTGGTTGCACCACCAGATTTGGTTGGGCAGTGCTTGGACATGTTGCCAGTGCGGTTAGGCGCTTGGGCGTACAGGAAGTTGGTAGACATACTAACCTTTCATGAAAGTAATTGAATTATCACACTTTACGCAAAGCCGTCAAGAAGTCGTCCAAAGCGTCATCAGCAGACACCTCTTCTTCTCTGTTGACGTTGTTCACATGCTCAATAGAAATGATTGGGGCACGAGATGATTCAAACGGAGCCAGCTTATCAGCAATACGGGCTTTATCCTTGATATCAATTTCATCAGATTGCATCGCATCAATCAGTACCTCCATTGCTGTTTTCAAAGGAGGTAGACCTTTAGCCAACCTCTCCTCATTCAGCTTGTTGAACAAAGCGCCGTATTCAGTAACCCGATTAACAATCGATTTCTGCTGTCTCTGTTGAGGTTTAGAAGCCTCTTGCTTGGGAAACTTCTCACCAGTAGCCAAACCCATAGCCCGTTTCTCAGCCCTCTTCATCCTCATGTAGTGTTTTCTCTTCTCCAGCTCTTCAGGATCAGTCACGTTGCTGCCTTCTGGTCTGATCTCACCAAAAAGAATATCAGCGTCTTTGGGTTTTTTCATGTCAAACCTTTTATAGCATTCTCGGTTCTTATCCAAGCATAACTACCGTTAGTGGTAAATCCACGTTTCTTGTGGATTCTCATAAACCCATCATGCTCACTTCGGATACTGGTTGAGCAGATAACAGGAATACCCCAACTATGTGCCCACAGGATATGTTGGTCAATCATCTCATGGATCAATTTAACACGTTGTCTAACAGGAAGAGACAAGTCAACATGGTGGAACTTGGCGTTTGAGATCTCCTCGTTTGCGTAGGTTGTGTACCCACCACGGTCAAACCAGCAGTAAGCCAATAAGTTATCCACAGACTTATCCACAGGTCTACAGACAGCTAAGAACTCTTTACCCTTGTCAAACAGTTGGACAGTAGCCGTAATCGTCACATTCTTACGAAACACATTCCTGTCCCTGGTCAAGATGCCATCAGCTTCCATGCCAAACACACTGTCTGCCAGTTCAACGATGTCATCCACATCAT
>Ga0209354_10001160_pt1 | contig 11640 bp, 24 predicted proteins | sample LauGreSpBDMM15DD_2_FD_187562 | JGI IMG/M metagenome (GOLD analysis project Ga0209354, IMG submission 187562) | Freshwater lake microbial communities from Lake Michigan, USA - Sp13.BD.MM15.DD (SPAdes) (version 2) | ecosystem: Environmental > Aquatic > Freshwater > Lake | place: Lake Michigan...
ACCACGGCGAGGTCGGGCTGGACGGCCTTCACCTGCCGCACGTAGGAGCGAATGCCCGCGAGGTCATACACGTCATCGCGGAAAAATATCGGCGCGAGCGCGAGGTTGTTTGCAGCGGCTTGCAGCTTGGGAAAGTCCATTTCCTGCATCGTTCCATCCCGCATCCGGCTCGCGCTCACCTTGCCCTCGGTGGCAAGCATCGCCTCCACCGTGTCATCGCTGCTCATTTCAAGCCCGAAGACGAGCACCGGCTTCGCTTGGTCGAGCGCGACCGCGCGGACGATGTAGCGCACAAGGGCTGATTTGCCGCCCTTGGTCGGGCCTGCAATCACCCAGTAGCCGCCCTTGCGGATGCCGCCTGTTTCCTCGTCCAGTCGCACGATGCCCGTGGACAAGCCGGCCATTTTCGAGCCATCGGTGCGGCTGTTGAGGTTTCCGAGCACGTTCATCACGATTTCCCGCGTGGTTTGAATTCTGGCCTTGTCCCGCCCTGCAGCGATGCTGGAAATCTCAGCTTCGATGGCGGCGAGCACGGTGCCGGTCGGTTCCGTGGTCAGTTGCTTGTATGCGGCCTTGAGCGCGCCGGCCAAACGGCGTTTGGCATGGCCTTCCTTCACGATCTCGGCGTAGTGCGGGAGCGTGACGGGTTGCGCGGCTCCTTCGATGGCCGTTTGCAGCGTCGCAGCGCCCCCTACGGCGTCGAGACGGTCTCCGAGGGCAGTAGCGATGCCCACGAAGCCTCCCGGTGCCTTGGCGAGCCACGCCGTCGCGATGGCGGTGAATATAGTCGAGGGGATTTCGTGGCTGAACGTGTCGGCCCTGATTCCCGCTTCCGTCAAGAACGGGAGCGATTCGTCCGGCCACTGCAAAGCGCAGCCAAGTATTGCGGTTTCTTCAAGTGTCATTGCATTAAGCGTTTGCCGCCTTGGGTGTCGAATGGCGAGAGCGTTGCCCCGTTGTTTCTGTCGCCGTCCATCCATGCCCACTCGAAGCCCTGCCAGCCTGAGAGGATGCACTTGTTGAGTGCGGCGATGGCCCTGCCTGGTTTCTGCGAGAGCTTGCCGAGCATGAGTTGCACGGCGTGGTCGGTCGCTGGCTTGCGGAGTTGCTTACGGCTGTCAATCCAGCCTTGCAGCGCATCGGTGAAGCCGTCCACTCCCGCGAAGCATTCGGGGATTGCATATCCGGCTTTCTTTTCTTTCCCCCTTGCATCCCCCTCTTGATCTTCGTCCTTTTCCTTGTCTTGATCCTTTTCCTTGAGGGTATGGATACCCTTTGGATACCCTTTGGATACTCTTTGAATTCCGTGCTTATTCAGCAGCCGGATCACCGCAGCGTGAGGTTTGCATTCCTCGCTCAACTCCCCGCATTGGAAGTTCACGAACTTTTTAAGGTGCCATTTTCCAGACTTCAAGACTTCCATCCTTTCCCCAAGTGACTCGCGCACTTTCTCCCACGGAATTTCCATGCCGATGGAAAAGTTGGCAAGCTCCATGTCGGCATCCCATACGCCCGCGTTGTCGCAGTTGTCCACGATGAACAGGAACGCCAGCTTTGCGCCTGCGGATAGCTTTCTAAACCAAGGGTCGCGCCATTTATCGGTGTCAGTGAATCGCTTCATTTTTCTACCTCCTCAATTCTCCACGCCACCGTGAACCCGCGACGAACTGCGTCGGCAACGTGGAGAATTGAAAATGTGGGTTTGGTCTGCATCTGTTCGTCTTTCTTGCCGGGGTTCAATCGGCACCTTCTCTCTACCGCATCCCCGCGCCCGTTGCAAGCGCGTGCTCATGCGCGGGCGTGGCGGGGCGGGGTGGTTCTGGGTCGTGGTCATACCGGGATAAGCTCTTGCTCCACGTGGTTTTCAACGTCCGCGAGGTTGGCAATGGCCTGTTTGAAATACGATTCTTTGAGTTCGCATCCCATTCCTTTTCGTCCGTTCAATACGGCACCGAAGACTTCGCTGCCAACGCCCATAAATGGCGTGAATACGACTTCGCCGGGGTTGCTCCAAAGCACGCAAGCGCGCTCGATAACGTCAAGTTGAAGCGGATGACAATGCCGCTCATCGTCATTCTCTTTGGCCTCCCGATGCTTCAACACCTCGTCAATGCGGATGTCGTCCCAGAAGGCGTCCGCGTAGCGCCGCCAAATCCAGTGAGAGAAGCGGTTTTTCTTTTGGTCGCCATCCATGCCCTTGAGGTGCCGGATGTCGGCGGGCATTTGCTCCTCGCCAGCGTAGCGGTGCAGTCCGGTAGGGTGAGAGACAGGCACCGCGTTTTCACCGCTACGGCGGAAGATGAGAAGCTGGTCAGCGTTTGCCATAGAGCACCGCGATGAGTCCTCACACATTTGCCGATGTGCCAGAGATTTCATCATCGTGCGGTTGCGAACCGTTAGCGGCTCCTTCCAGATGAAATACCGATGAGTGAAACGGAAACCGTTCTTTTCGTGCAGGCGGATAACGTCGCCGGGAAAGTCAGTGAGCGCGTCATTGCCTGAGTTGCCGGTTGGGATGTCCATGCAATGCACGGCGCTCATCCTGCCGGGCTTTGTGAGGCGGTGGAGTTCTTGAATCACAAACTCGTAATGCCTGTAAAACTCATCCTTAGAAATGCAGTTGGACAAATCCTGTTCGTCGCTGCTGTATTGGTAGAGTCCCGCGAATGGCGGCGAGTAAAGCGAGAGATCAACGATGCTCGCCGGGAGTTGCTTCATCACCTCCACGCAGTCGCCGTGGTAGAGTGCATATTTCTTGGTCAGTAGTTCTTTCGGTGTAGTGTTCATGTTATTAAATCCAGCTTGGCAGTGTCGGGGTTATGGTGTGTGTTTTTCTTTCAGATTTGATTGCGTCATTCATGTGCTTCACAAGCTCCTCAAACATCTTCTCAGCTTGCGCGGCCTTGCGGCTCATATTATCGCGCACGCGCTGTTCGCCTTCGCTGGCGATGATGTCCACGGTTACGGGGTTTTTCTGGCCAAAGCGCCAGCATCGGCGGATTGACTGATAGTATTGCTCGTAAGAGTGCGAGGCGAACGTGACAACGTGATTGCAGAATTGCCAGTTGAGTCCCCAAGCGCCGATTTTCGGCTTGATAACAAGCACGCGCTTTTCTTGATTCAAGAACGCATCATAAGCGGCCTCTTTTTCGTCGTCACTCATCGGCCCCTTCACTTGCACGCTGTTGGGAATCATGGCTTCCAGCGCCTCGCCCTCGGCGTTCGTGTGGCACCATGCCACGGCGGGACGGTCGTGAGAGACAAGCTGTGCAACCATTTCGCACCGCTCTTTCAGCGTGCGCTTGCGCTCATCCCTTTCCTCGGCAAGCCCGAAGGCAGGCATTGTGAAAAGCATTCCGTCCGGTGGCGTTGTCGGCTTTACGATATGCTCGCGCTCATTCAGCGCCGGTAGTTCGTAGCCATCATCGGCAAACCCGATGTCAGACGGCTTGCGGCACGCTCGCGCCCATGAGCAAACCCATTTCCAAAAATGGTCGTGCGCGTGGCCCTTCAATCGCCAGCCGTTAATTGCCTGCGAGACGCGAAATGAGATTTTCCCGAAATGGTTTGCCTGCTTTTCGAGGTTGTTGATTTTCTTCTCATATTGGTCGGTCGTCTTTTGATCCATTTGCTTAAAGAATCGCGAAAGCATGTCTGAGTTGTTCAGGTCACCTAGCGCCTCGGATGACGTTCCGAGTTCGGTGAAGTCATTCGGTGCCGCTGTTGCCGTCCAAAGTGAGCGGTAAGGCAGCTTGCACATAAAGCGCGTGACGGCCTTCTGTGTCGCTCCTGTGGCGTGTTTGATGATGCTGCTTTCATCGCACGCGACGGCCACGAAATCAGAGGCGTTGAAAAGGTGAAGCTTTTCGTAATTGGAAATCGTGATTTTCCCGGCTGGCTTTCCGTCGCGTGAGCGGCCCGCAGCTATGCCAAAGCGCGCAGCCTCTTTGATCGTCTGTCCGCCGACTGCCAGCGGCGTGAGAATGAGCACGTTGCCGTTGGTTTTCTCCACTATGTTTTGGCACCACACAAGCTGCATGAGCGTCTTACCGAGTCCGCAGTCCGCGAAGATTGCGGAGCGCCCTTTACGGCAGGCCCATTCGATAAGTGCGCGCTGGAATGGGAAAAGGAAATCCGGCATGAATGTAGGTTCAAATCCAAACTCGCCTCCGAGTTGAGATTTCGCGTCTAAGAACTGTTCGTAGGTTTGATTCATAAAGTTACTCCTGCAAGATAGCCCGCACGCGGGCGAGTAGCTGTTCCTTGGTCTCCGCATCCGTGGTCATGCCTTCACCGGGTATGCCGTCCAGTCCACTTCAAAGCAGGCTGTGGCGAGCATCTTCGCCAGCGGCTCCGTCGTGTGCGGTCGGTAGCGGCCAATGACGTGAGGCCAGTCCCACACGCGGGCCTCGATGAGCCGCCCGGTGTTGTCGAGGCTCCAGCCTAGTCCGCGCGATTCGAGGTCGGCGATGATTTCGTCAACGGTGGGTGTGTTCATGGTTTTGTTTTGCGTTTCTTGGGTTCGTCGGCCGGCCACGGAATGCCGCTGCGCTCGGCCAAAAATTGGCAGGCTTCGAGCTCGGTTTCGCCGTCCGCTACTTTGTTGCGTCGCATTAGCGAGGCCATTGAATAATCATGCGCAAGTTCGGTGAATGGCCGGCGACGGCCATCGCTACACATGATAGTCGCGAAAAACGCCATCCACGGGTAGCAATGCCCCGTGCCGGCCTTGCGATGCGTGGCGACGCCGTGCTCGCGCTTGAATATAGCGAGGGCCGTGCTCATTGCATGATGATGCTCTCGGCATGGTTCAGGCGCTCCGTCGCGGCTGCGAGGTCTGCCACCAGCCGCGCGTTGACGGTGCGCAGGTCGCTGTTGACGCTCTCCGTCTCGGCGACATCCTGCTCGGCTGCGCGCAGGCTTTGGCGGGCGGTGTCGCGCTCGGCTTTGGCGGCGCGAAGCTCGGCCATTGCAAGCGCGAGGTCGCGGGTTTGGTCGCTGACAAGGCCGCGCAGGGTTGCGAATAGTTCGTCAATTTTTGTGCTCATGGTGTCAGTGTGTAAAAGTGTTTTCCCCGGCTTGCGTAAGTGCAGCCCGCGCAATTCTCCGTCATCGGTTTGAGTTCCATTCTTACCAGTGATTTCATCGAATCGCGTGCATGGCACGGGAAAGTTGTTGGCTACTCAGTAGCAAAAGGATTGTCGGTGCGGTATGTCAACGAGAGGCATTGCGGCTTGAAGTGCGCGTCCCATTCAGTGATAGGCGCCCACGTGGCAAGCGGCCTGCCGTAGCGTTCTTTTAGCTCGTATTCCCACACTGTGATGTCCGCGCAAAATGCGATGATGAACGGTAGCAGCGCGGTCAGTTCCTCGCGGCTGAACGGGTCTGCGTAGCGTCGGTCGATCTCCTCAAACGTCACCTCGCCGCGCGTCGCCTCGCGTGCGTCGTTAGCGTCGGCGCGTAGCTGCGAGGCGGTCACGTTAAAATCACGGTCGCTGATGCTGTTGCGAAAGTCGGGCATGGCTATTCCTCCACGGTGCAGGGCTTCCACGTCTTGCGGTCGGTGGAGTATTCGTAGCGGTCCACCATTTCGCTCCACACAATACAGCCAAGCGTGTGCCCCCATGTCCCATCTCCAGATAAATGCGTGATGAGATACATGTTGCCTCTGCCTCCGTCCTTATGTCGCAGCCAGCAATTCAGCGGAACGTCCTCGGGCTTGCTCCACGGTCGCGCGACTGGCTGCGGCTTGGGGCGGAAAGGCAGATTCGTCAAGTCTGGCATCATGTCAGTATGGAGGTAGTCCTGCCATGTATCATTGAGACTCGCAATAAACTGGATCGGCTTGCCGTCCGCAAATGCGAGCATTGCGGCTGCGTTGTCGCGGAGTTGTTCTTTGGTCAGTGGTTCCATGGTGTTGGTTTGGCTTAGAGTTCCCACGGCGGCACCTGCGCTGCGCCTGCAAACGGCGATTCCGGCTCCTGCTGCCCACCTGTAAGGATAGGCGCGGGGCGCACGGTGTCGCGCGGGTTGGTTGGTTCTTGCGATGGTTCGGTCATGGTGTGCCGTCCGCGTCCGCCGCGCCCCGGCCAAAGTGCCGAGACGCGACGGAGTTGCGGTGTGTTGGTTAGAACGGCGCGGCGTCGCCCATGTCGATGTCGTCCACCGGAGCGGCAGGCGCGAGCTTTGCTGCTGCCGCTGCCGTGGCTGGCTTTTTGAGGCTCACGCGGATGGCGAGCGTGGTCTTTCCCTGATACTCCACGTCGCGCGCGGTCAGGATGACTTGCTTGCCAATCCAATCGTCCGTCTCGTCGTCCCCGTAAAGCTGGCCGATGGTGCCAGCGTTGGTTTTATTGCAGACCAGTTTTTTTTCCTTACCCTTGAAGCCAATGACGAGCTTCTGTTCCTTGTCTGCGCCTTGCCCGATTGATTCGAGTTCGACGCTGCTGATTGTGGCGATCACGTCTCGCCCTTGGAGGTCGTCCGCTTTCAAAAAGCTGGACGGATATGCTTCACTTAGTTTCATGGTTTGTTTTTTCTTGTGCCTGTATGCTCAAAGAGCTTAGGCGGGTTTGTTGTGTGCCGGTTCTGCCGGCTGAAATTTACGGCAGTAATTCCGGCTGCGCGGCGTCCGGTTCATCAGGCCGGTAATACTCCGCCGCAATGCCAGCCTCTAGTCGGCTGTGCGCGGTCACGATGAAGTCGCGACCGCCGTAGCGGATGGCGTATTCCGTCGCGCCCTCGGCGTCTGCGCGACACTGGATGGCGCGGGAGTTGATGCGAATGGCGCTCACTTGGCCTCCCTTGCGGCGAGCATGGCGTCGGCCTCAATCGTCCTAATTTCCGCGACGTAAGTGGCCAATTCGCTGATTGTCGGCTGTCGAGAGAGCTTCGCTTTGAGCGTTTGCAGAGGCTCATAAATTGCCACGTCAGCCTGCCCCGCGAACCAGTCGCGCAGGCTTATGCCAGGGTGCATATTGAGCGACTCGCCTGTTGCCATTTCGGAGCGCACGAACTCCGCGAACATTTTCGCTTCCTCGGCGGTCATGTTTCTCATAGTCATTTGTCGGTGAGCTTGGCAGTTATTTGCAGCGAAGGATGAGCCAGCCCACAAGGGCGGCAGTGGCGACGAGCAGCGGCGCGAGGCGCATGGTGAGCCGCGCATTGCGGCGGCGGTTGGCGCGGCATTCCGCGCAGTTGCAGGGCGAGGGTGTGTATGGCATGGTAAAAGTCTCGCCGGGTATCGCCCGCCCCGTTGCCGAGGCGAGCGTCACCCGACAAGGAGAGTTAGGCTAGGACGGCGACGCGGCGTGTGCGGTCTGCGATTTGCGCTGCGGTCGCGAATGTGCCGCAGGATGGGCACTCGTAGAGCCAGCCGACCGCGCGGTAAAATGCGCGAGTGTGCTGGCGTGTGTTGCCGCAGTTGCAGTAGCCTTTGATGTTTTTCGGAGCGGTCTGTTTCGAGTTGAGTGTGTTCATTTTGTCGGATGATTTGGTTTGGTTTCGCTCGGCTGGTTGCCTTGCTTGAAATCACTAAAGCGCACGCCGCCGAATCGCGCAAGAATTATTTTCAATTATTTTCGTGCAGCTTTTCCAGCACTTCGTAAACCCTTGAGTTGCGGGGGAACTGCGCAGGATTTCGCCACCGCTCTTTTCCGGTATTCGCCGCGCTTTTTGCCCGCGTCGCTGCGCTTTTTCGGCGCGAGATTCGTCCGCGATGCCACGATTGCGCGCAGTCCATTCGCCTCCTCGTCCGTAGGCGTCCAGATGCCGTCGAACATGCGCTTCACGCAGCCGTAGTGCACGCCGAGTAGCGCGGCGATGCGGCTGATTGCTCCGCGCTTGGGTCGTGACGTGAGTGGGTCGGTGATGTATTTTTTCCAATTCATCTTTTGACTTTATTTCGCCGATGTGCTCTTGTCAAGACTGGCATGAAAAAACACCGCTTCACCGTCGTAGTGAAAACTGAGATGAACCGCGCACACGCAGCGTTCGCGCTCCTCGCTGCGCTTGGATGGAGCGTGCCCGGCAGGTGCGAATTTCACCTGCGGAAATCAGCGCCGAAAAAGAAAGGCGGTGCGAAATGACTACCCTGCCTGCCAACGCCCGCCTGTGCCATCGCTGCGGCGAACACTACATTGGCCGCGCGTGCCCGAAGTGCCCGCCTGCGCTCGCCACCGCCCCGCCAGCGGCTTCGGTTGCGCCGCGCGGTGCGGACGTGCCGAGGCTTGTATTGCGGCTGACAGGGCAGGTGCGAGGCGGCAAGAATAACATGGGGCGAACTAAGACGGGTAAGAGCTTCCCGAAGAAAGCATTCGCCGACTGGCGCGCGGAGGCCATCCGGCAAATCAAGACGCAGTTCCACGGCGAGCCAATCGCGGTACCGTGCAACGTGCGGATTGACTACGTTGCCGAGGACAGACGGCGGCGCGACTTCTCGGCAATTTGCGATGCGCTATGGCACGCGCTTGAACGGGCTGGCGTAGTAGCGGACGATACGCTACTGTGGCCCGTGCAGTCCTCGCGCAGCTATGACAAGGCAGCGCCCGGCGTGACGATTACGTTTCTCGATTGACTCTACCAAACGCCTTTCAGCGTCCGTAGCTTCCGGCGAATATCGCATGGCCGGTCGTCCGCGTAAAACACAGCCTCGAGCACGCGGCACTCATCGCGGATGACGACGTGCCGCTCCACGATGCGGCGTGACGGCATCGGCGCTGCGTCCATCTTTGCCTGCTCCGCGCGCACGCGGTTCCATCGGATGTTCACGCGCTCTCTAGCTTTTAGACTCGCGCGGCGTATGTTTTTGATTGTGCTCCACTTGCTCATTTTTCGGTATTGAGTTGAGTCGTATAATTACTTGTTAGGGCGCAGGAGCACGCCGATTAGTGTCGGCACGAAGACGGCCCAGTATCGCCACTCGTAGCAATTCACCCCGATTACTCCGAGTGACGCTCCAAGTGCAAATGCCCATGCGTGAGTGCGGACGAAGCGCCCTAACCAGGCGCTGCACCTAACCCGCTCCTGTTGTTCTGCGTTCGATGTGTTTGTTTTCATAGATTGGTTTTCGTGCGCTCCACCGTTTCCGCCGGAGCGGGTAGGTGAGCTTAGTCGGTAGCGGAACGGCTCCGTTCCCGATCCAGCGCGTTACTCAGCGCAGTTTGCACACACGTCCATTCTTCATCCCACCCCCATACTTCGGACGTGCCTTGTCTCAGCTCTCCCAGCCGCACTAGCGCGGCTTCCAGTTCCGCTGCCAAGTCACTGCACGTAACAGCCCCCTCACTCGAACGCGCCGCTTCAAGCACGCGGTTACTTGCCTTGCAGTATTCGCAGTCCTCTTGTGGATTTGAGATATGATCTGCGCAGCCGTGTCGTAGTGGTGTGCTCATGTGGTCGGGTTGTGAGTGGTCTGTCCGTGAGTTCCATCGTTAGCCATTAGCGCGACGTGCTGGCGGATGTCCTTCGCGCACGCCCTCATGTTGTTGCGCCAGTTCGCGGCGTCCATCCAGTCGGGCTTTGGGCCGCTGATTTTGTGGACGAGGCGCAGTTCCGAATCGGTCGCATCCTCCGCCGTCACGTCCTTCCAGTTGTCTCTTTCGGTGTTCATAATGGCTAACCAGTCAGTAGAGCGAACCGCCGTTCGCGCCTGTTTTGTTTTCTGGAGCGTGAGCGCGGCGGTCGCTCACTTCTGCGTTAGAGGCTTTGGCGCTTTCCAATTTGCGCGCGAGTTCTTCGCTCGCCGCGTTACCCGCCTCCCGCCACCGCCGGATTGCGTCTTCGGAATTGTCGCGGCATTTGCGCCAGCGTTTGTAGCTTCGGCTTTCGAGGTCCATGTATCCTGAGCGTCCACGCTTTCGGATGTTGGCCGCTGCCTTCTCAGCCTGTGCTGCGAGGTGCGCCGCTCTCGCCCGCCGCCGCCGCAAGGACTCTAGCTCACGAGCGTATTGGGCGAGTTGGTCGCGCTCACGGATGGCAACATCTACCCACCGAAAGATTCTACGAACGAAGCCTCTAACCAGGCGCTGCATGGAACTGGCTTCATGTGTGTTTTCTACGGTTGGGATTGTCATAGGGGTTTCAGGGTTTCGAGAGGTTTTTGTCAGCCAGTCCATGAGCTTCATCGGTAGATGACTTTGCGGCTCTGTATTCGCGATACAGTCTCGCCCGCTCTCTGCTCACGATGGTCAGTTCGCGCCTCAGTGCGGTTATGTCATCGCGGAGCTTTATCTCGGCCCTGTGTGCTATTTCGTAGCGCCGCTCCCAGTCATCTACCAGCTTACTGGAGCGAACGGCGGGTTTCGGTTGTTCGATAGGTTGTTCCATATTCACGGTTTTTTTACGTTCGCGCCGTCGCTGAAGACGACGTTCGGCTAATTCAGTGTCCGCTCCACGGTCATTGTCCAGTGGTGCTCCCCCGCTGGCATCGGGACATAAGTGCCCCACGCCAGCACGCCGTATTTCTTCCGCATCGCACGCTCATTCTTATCCCACGCGGAGATTGCTTTGTCGCCCACGAATGTCCGCTCCACAAGAGTCAATAGCCGAACAAGGCGCTGCACCACTAACTGCCGGTCATGGCTGTCAGCGTGAGCACCGCTTTGATTTGGAAGTGCGGGCGTGTTCATTGTGTTTTGTCCCCCGTCAGCGGGTGAGCTTCATCGGTAGGTGCGCTTTCCATCTCCGCGCGGAGTTCATCGCAGCACTCTCTGAGTTGGAGTATTCGCCCACAGTCAAGAGCGTCGCGTGTTGTCCCGCTGCTCTCAGCCAGTCTCCGCTCCCAGCGTGTCGCCAGCGCACCTACCCAGTCAGTGCTCGCGAACACCGCCTTGTCTGGACGCGCGGGTTCGGGCGCGAGGTTACTTGCGCAGCGCGGGCAGATGCCGCAGTCCGTGTTCCGATCGCATTGTGTGCAGTGTAGGCTCATCGGCTCGTATTGGATGCGCCGCTTTGGGCGGTGTCGGAGACTTCCCCGTTCTGCGTCGGCTGGCGTTTCTTGCGCGTCCTCTTTGCGGCCGGAGTCCAGACTCCAGTGCCGAAGTGGATCATGCAGACGAGGCACCGCTGGATTCGCTCATATTTCCCTTTACAATAAATACACTTCCGGTTCGGCGCCGACGCAGAACAGGGCATGGAGCGAACATCCTCCGCGTTAGGAGCCATGCAGCGCGAAGTTGATGTTCACTTTGGCCCTGTGCAGTTCCTCGCGGGCATCGTCCATCGCCTCCCGAGCGTTGTCCGGCATTCCGGGCTTCTGGCTCAGTTGAAAGATTTCCATGCTCAGTCGCGTAATGGCTCCTAACCATTCAGTGCTCGCAAACACCGCCTTGTCTGGAAGCGCGGGTTCGTGCTCACCGTTATTGGCTGGCGTGCGGTCTGGAGGCAGCTCCAAATCCAAGCCCGCATAGCATCGTGGGAACGTTATCATTTTGGTAGTTTCATTTCCGCACCGATAAACGCAACTCCGCCCCGTGTCAAAATAAATCTAAAACTTTTTTGCCTTGCCATCGCGTGCGATGCGCGGCAACGTGCTCGGCCCATGAGCACACCAAACTGGCTACGATTTCGAGCGGGAGAAAAGGCACACGTCGTGACGGGCATGAGCGGCCCCATGCTCATCATCCCATGCGGCTACGCAGC
>Ga0209354_10001161_pt1 | contig 11636 bp, 11 predicted proteins | sample LauGreSpBDMM15DD_2_FD_187562 | JGI IMG/M metagenome (GOLD analysis project Ga0209354, IMG submission 187562) | Freshwater lake microbial communities from Lake Michigan, USA - Sp13.BD.MM15.DD (SPAdes) (version 2) | ecosystem: Environmental > Aquatic > Freshwater > Lake | place: Lake Michigan...
TAAAATAATCAGAGACGAAGTTTTAACCAAACAGAAAGATTTATGTATTACACAGAACTAAGAATTCAGAACGAACAATATCAGAGCCGTGTTGACGCAGCATGGGAAAATCGCGTGCGTGCAGAATTTGCATCCCGGCTGTTCAATCACGGCCCCACCAATTTGTCGCTCCCCTCAAACCCAATCCAACAACCGTTGGATGCCCAGAACCTCTTGGGGAAAGGGCAGAGCGATTCTATTTCACAGCAGGCCAGCAAATGATAATTACACTTAATGAAGCAGAGCAGCGTCTGGCTAGATTTATCGCTACTGGGCGCAGCAATGCGGCTAGGAGTAATCACATCACCGACTGCAAGATGGGCAGTCAATCAAACGAACAGACAGACTTAGAAGGGATCGCAGCAGAGATAGCATTTTGCAAAATGCACAATGTTTATCCCGACCTCAATATTAATGCTCGTCCCGCCGCCGATTGCGTGCTGCACGATGGTACGTCTGTGGACGTTAAAGCAACGCGCTATGCCACTGGCCGTCTGCTGGCGGTGCGTTGGAAAAAAACTAATGTTGATATGTTTGCGCTAATGGTTGGAGAGTTTCCAAGCTATCGTTATGCAGGAGCAATGGCTGCGATTGAGTTGTTAAGAGATGAAAGGTTGCGCGATTTTGGACATGGTTTGGGGTATGCGGCAGATCAATCTGAATTACAAAACGATTTCTATATTCATGAAACGAACACCACTCAGACGAGTTTCTAAGAAAAGACAAAATGCACTCACCATTTATCGGAGGGTCAAGAAAGAGTATATTCTTGAACACAACACTTGCGAAGTGCGTGGATGCTCTCATCCTGCTGTTGATATTCACCATCGTCTTTCCCTTGGTCGTGGTGGTAGTTTTCTTGAGCCAAGCAATTTTATGGCTATATGCCGTTTACATCACATCCAGATTCATAACAATCCGAGTTGGGCGGAAGCTCAACATTACCTACTAAAACCATCCCATGACAAATAACACATCAGACATCGAATTAATTGTATCTTCTTACGTTGATATGCTCAAGGACGGGCAGATTGACTTGCAAGATGCCTATGAAAACGGAGATCACAAAACGTACTTCTCTGCTATTGAGCGTCACCTAAAGCTCACAGAAGCTATTGATGCGGGGCTTAGGGCTGCACAGAAGATCAAGGCTCTAGGCGAATGAGCGTTGAGTTTACAGGCGACAAAGGCCGCTACCATGTTGATAGCACTGATAGCACCGAGAAATATCTGGTAGATATTCTGGAGCTTCGGGGCAAAGATATGCGCTGCAACGGCCAATGTTCTTGCACGGATTTTAGGACACGCTGCCACCCAGAGTGGACTAAAAACGGCATTATTGTAGAACGGGACTCACCCAACTACACGCGCTGTAAACACATCTGTGCCGTCATCTATGCCATTGGCAACAAGTATTGCGATCACATGAGCATACAATGAACCCCACACGCTCACAAATAGAAGTTCGCGCTGACATCTTATCTAAGACGGGATGGAAGCTAGCCCTATGGGAAACACCTAATGGCTGGCGTTGGGACTGGCAGTTACAGGGCGTATACGTCACCTCTGGGCATACGGATGTTGCTGTTAAACCCGTGGCTTTAGTGTTCGCGCTAATGTCCTGTCCAATATGAAGCCGCCCAAGACCCATTGCAACGGCACTTGGACTACTGCGCGTTTTGCATCATTTATTAAATCCGCATTGCGTTCCGCTAGCAATCGCTGGCAACCCAAATACCAATGCAAGAAAGATGCCAGAACCGCTCGCAACACCTACACTTGCGCTAGTTGCAAAAAGTCCTTTGGCAGCAAATCAGTGTTTGTAGACCACATTGAGCCAGTCGTAGACACTAAGCGCGGGTTTGTATCATGGGACGCATACATTGAACGTATGTTCGTAGAGCGGGACGGCTATCAGCTTTTATGTAAGTCCTGCCATGATTTTAAGTCGTCTTTAGAAAGGGCAACCCGCCAAGAGAAACGTAATTTAACCAAACAAAAACAAACAAAATGATAACAACAGATTCATGGTTCATCCAGCCACATTATAACGTGCTATACGAAGACGGGAAGGTTACTATTCTTTCTTCTTCTGCGTGGAAAAAGGGCAAAGAAATGATACAGGGTATTAGCAATACAGGATATTTTCGCATTACGATTGCAAGAAAAACACAACATATCCATGACATTGTTGCGGAATATTTCTTAGGCAAAAAGCCTGCTGGAATGACCGTGAATCATAAAGACGGTAACAAAAGCAACAATAGCATTGGCAATCTGGAATATCTATCTCCGTCAGATAACCAGCGTCACGCTATTGCAACTGGTCTAAAACGCGCCCGCCGTGGAATTGAATCTCACGCATATAAACATGGCAGGTCTGGGCAAGCAGATTATAAAAAAACTTATCTTCTAGCCTATCGTTTAGCCAATAGAGACAAAATTTTGGCTCAAAAGAAGGCTTCTTATTATGCCGATAAAGATAGACATATTGCATATTCAAAAGCTTATAAGCTAGCCAATAGAGACAAGATTTTAATTCAACGGAAAGCCCGTTACCTTGCCAAGAAAAACAAAACAACCGTTACCACAAATGAATAATCGCTCCATTAAACGTCTGTTCTGGGATATAGAAACTTCGCCTAACGTAGTACTATCATGGCGCGTAGGCTACGACTTGAACATTGCACAGGACAACATTATCAAGGAACGAGCCATCATCTGCATTGGCTACAAGTGGGAAGGCGACAAGACCGCGCACGTTATCCATTGGGACAAGAACCAATGCGACAAGGCTATGCTCAAGAAGTTTCTAGAAATAGCCGCCGAAGCCGACGAGATGGTGGCACACAACGGAGACAAGTTTGACATTAAATGGTTTAAAACAAGGTGCATATTCCACGGCCTAGCATTCCAGCCTTACAAAACAGTGGATACGCTCAAATGGGCTAGGAGCCAGTTCTTGTTCAATAGCAACAAGATGGACTACTTGGCGCGTTATTTAGGCTTAGGGGCCAAGATCAAGACAGAGTTTGGGCTATGGAAGGACATTTGTCTACACAACAGTCCCAAGGCCATGAAGCTAATGACGGACTACTGTAAACACGATGTAGTAATATTAGAAAAGGTGTGGAAGCGTCTATCTGACCTTATGGCCGCCAAGACCCATGCTGGCGTAATGCTGGGGCATGAGAAATGGACTTGCCCCCACGATGGCAGCCGCAACGTCATCACCTATGGCACATCCGTATCAGCCAAGGGAGTGCGAGCCTATAAGATGAAATGCAAAGATTGCGGCCACTATTACACCATCACGGAGAGCGTGCATAGCGAGTATGTTGCCGATAAAGCGGAGGCCAAGAAAAAATGAACGGCAAAGGAGATAGGCCAAGACCTGTAGACTTAGAGAGATATGCGGCGAATTATGATGCCATTTTTAGGAAACCAACACTTAAACCAGAAAAAGTAAATAGCTATTTCAGTCCCCGGAGACTCTATTCACTTTTTAAGAAGATCAAATGACCACTGAAACCGACAAATTAAAAGCTATTCTTGCGGCTGTTAAAGCCTACCCATTCTTGCCAATGGGCCTATTGCAACTGATTGAACAAATGGAGGGAACACCATGAGCGACTTAAATCTAAACAACTTCTACGACACTAACAACGACACCACAGAACACATCAAGATGATGGGGTTCCCTGTAGTTCAACCTTGGTGGTCTGACACCATTAAGATAACATCTGGATGCCGCAACTTCACCCTATCGTCAGACGACGTATACGGCGGCCAAGAGGACTGCGTAGATGTTAATAACAAGGCACGCATCATCACGGTGTCTGTTAATAATTGGCATCCCCAAGGCAAGTATCTCGCCACGATTAAAGGAGGGGCATATTCTGTAGCCCTACACGGAGACGTATGCTCTCACGGCACAGAGGTAGATGTAGACATTGGCAACTGGAGCGATCAGAGTGCTGAACCCACCACAGACACCATCTTGGGCCTCTACAGCAAAACAGGTAAGCCCATCCTAGTGCGCGTGTTAAATGGCACGGCTCCATTAATGATTGAAGGCACAGGCCCATACATCTATGCGTTCCCCAAGCCCGACACTTGGTATCACAAGTATTGCGTGTGGATATTCCTCACCAGCCTAGGGCTGTGGAAGAAACTTAAATCCTAGTGGGTCGGCCTGCCGCAACTTTCTTAGCATCAATATCCTCAAGTTGCTGCATCACTTCGCTGGTAATAACCCCAGACTCCTCTAGCTTATCAAATAAAGCCCTATTGCCATTCATGCCCTCTAGGGATTTATAGATAGATGCGGCTCTTTGTCCGCTTGCTACGTCTAAGCCAGAGAACAGTCTTGTGTGTATGTCCACACCCCTGTCCTGTCCTCTTAGGTAGTCATCATATGCTCTCTCTAGTTTTTCTAACCTGTTGTCGTCCCCCTTGGCTTCTTTAGCAATTAGTTTTTCTTTTGCGCTATCTGATATTTTTAACGATGCAATGTTTGCAATAATCTCCGTGTCGCTTTCTGGCAACCCCATTGGCATTTGTTCTTTCTCTTTGTGATAGATCGCTGAAATAATTAATGAGTTTGGCACACCAGCGGTTTTTAACGCCTCAACAATTTTATCGTCAGTAATAACATTAGGAGCGGTTCGCTGGGCAACCTTCATGGCTTGATATATCTCGACAATCCTGTCTTGCCCCTGCATATAAGCGGCATTGCGAGAGTTGTAGATTTCTTCTGGATTGATTCCGCCAAAGTTCTTTCCTCCAGTTCTAGCCAAGGCTTGTTTTAGAATCTGGCGATAACCTGTTTGCTGCCCGATTACTGGGTCTACGGCGTTTCTAGCTGCGGCAGAACCCACAGCCAGAACATCATATGTATTAGAACGAACCGCTGCTATGCGAAGGGCAACATCATTCCAGCTTGGTGCAGCTCCCAATTTATTGGTTTCACCTTGATAGGCTTTTAATGCGCGACTAAGCGTTCCAGTGACCAATCCCGGCCCAAATGATTGCTGTAAGAACCTTTCCGCCAGTTCTCTTTTGTTTCCCTCTGGAGAAATTTGTATCTTAGTTCCCCAATAAGTATTTGTTAAACCTTCAATAGCGGATGTTGCCAACGGCCCTAGATCAGACCCTATAAACGAGCTTTTTATATACGGCAATGGGTTCTCCCCCTTCATGGCGGCAATAATAGAACTAATCATATTTGCGTGAGGGAATAAATAATTAATCGGAGCGTACATCATTCTTCCGTCCTTATTGAACTTAGTAACAATAGCCTTCCCTTGGTCAAAATTTGGGATTAGTGCGCTGGCGGCCTTTTCTTGTTCTTCCGTTGTGCCGAGTTGACGCGATGCACTGGTGGCAATAGCACCCGTTCCGCCAGCAACAGCGGTAAATGCAATCAATCGTTTAATACCAGCCTTTTGCATTTCTGTATTCTTTAAGCGAGAGCCTTCGGTAATAAGATTTTTAGCATATCTTAACTGATTCATTGAATTACGCATCACTTCAAATTCAAATGCGCCAAATACGTTGGCCGCACCAACGGCTGAAAGCTGACGGTATCTCCTAGCAATCTTATCGTAGGTGGGGAATTGGTCATTGGTAATCTTGGCCGCTTGCACCTTTAGCTCTTTCATTCTGACCTCAGTAGCCATCCCCTTAATTGGCTCAAAACTTAACAGTTCTTTCAAGTTAGACTTGTAGATTGAATATCTAAACACACTGTCCGGGAAACCGTATACCCTTGAGAATTTATCCAACACGCTTTGGTAACTCCCGCCTTTGAATGACATATTTGCCAACGCTTTAAGCTCTTGAACGTCAGCCCCACCTTTAGCCATACCAAGCGATTGCATCTCCTCAATTTGTCTAAATAGCAAAACCTTTGCCTCGGCTGTTGATTTACTCGCCCCTATCCCAAATGAAGCAAACAAACTGGCGCGGAAATCACGGATAATGTCTATAGGGTTGGCTTTAAATGCAGACGCAGCAATTGCCATATTGCCAAACACCTGAGGAAGGATTGATTCTAGCGGATTTAACACTGTTTTTGATGCTTTAGATAAACTAGACATTGTCATCCATGTCTGATTAATAACGCCGTCACCAAGCAAATATGGGCTAGCTAGCTCTTTGTATGCTTGAGCCGTAACTTCAGACGTATATAACCCAGCAAAGTCTCTGTGCAATATGGATTTTTCATCTGGAATCATAAGCTGGGTTAGATCCCCGCCCTTTGTTTTTGATGCTAGCCCCGCATCGGTCAATACCTTTGCAATAGCCTTATTCATCCTTGTTTCGTAAATAATTTTTGCCTGTGCGCTTAATGAATTTTTAATCACCGTGCCGGGATCTCTTATTTCTCCTAAAAACGCCCTTCCAAGCGGGCTAATGCTGGTTGTGCGCTTCAACGCGGAAGCCGCTTCCCCAGACGCTGCTATTCCCGCTTCTCCAGACGTAATGTACGAAACGTCTCCCAACATTCTGGTCATAATGGAATCTGCTTTTTTTCCAGCAGCATCTACCGTCATCATGGGTTCTGCCGCTATGGATCTAGCTATAATCTCATCTCTGTACGGTTTAACTGTTTCTGGTGTTGCGTAATCTACCCCGCGTTTGGCATCTTTACTATGGACAGCATATGTATGCCTATAATATGTGCCATCAACAGCATTGGCTTGGACTGCGGCTAATGTTCCACCAGTAAGATGAGGTAGTTCCTGCTCCACTAATTGTCCGTTTAAGCTGTTAATCTTTCTAATTTCCTGCAAGTATACTCTTAATTCTTTTGGTAAAGAAGCCAAAGACAACCTTCCATCAAGCACGCTAAGAACATCATCTTGCATTGCCGTACCGCCCTTTAGTTTAATAATAATTTTATTAACTTCACTGCCAAGCGCAGCTCCTTGGTTTTCTCTGGCTTCTATTTGGTTCTTCAGATTTAGGAAAAGATCAGGCAGCGAACTCGGCAAAACTGATTCTGGCCCAATTGTAGCTTTCTTGGCGGCATCTGCTCCTAATTTTGCTAGAAATGATGGTATGTGGGTTGCCCCTACCGTAGCAGAAGCATATAGAAATGCCTTTGAAAGCGGAGACGGGTCTCCAGCTTCTACGGCGTTGTTGTATGCAATGGCTGCTGCGCCAAGCCCAGCGGCAGTACGCGCACCAGCAGCAGCTATAGGGTTTGTTATAAATGAGCCATCCCTAACGTATTTTGCTTGTACGCCACCAAGCGCACCGCCAAGCACGGCGGCTGGAAGCACCTCTTGAGTAAATTCGCTAAACGTAGGAAGCCTGCCGTTCTTAATCTCGCTACCAACCACTGAAGCAGATGCGGCAATAGCAGATGCTTCTCCAGCTCTAATGGCTATTGATTTTACAATGTTCTTACTGGATTGGGCTGCTAAGTTGGAGATTGCTGGAAGTGCTGCTGAATAAATAGCATTTCTAACAACATCAGCACCCTCTATTTTTTTGATCTCACCCCTGTCCAATTGGAGTGATTGTTTTATAAAATTGCCGATTGCTCCTCCCGTAACAGAGCCAACGGTAGCGGCTGTCTTGCTTTTACCAAGGAAGAACCCAGTTGCGCCGCCCAGCAGAGATGGGATGGTGTCAAATGCTACGCCTACAGCGGCGTTCATAAAGTCTGGATTATCGGCAGACAGGCTTCTAGCCATATCATCTACCTTCTTCCCCTCTGTACTGTAGGAGGATGTTAGCTCCTCTGCCTCTTGCTGTGTTGGCTCTCTATCGGCAACAATGTCAAAAGTACCCGCTCTTGTGCTAACGGTATATTTTGGCATCTAGGTTATTGCCCAAACGTGCGTTTAGCCTGTTCTCTTTGCTGGTTTTGATAGGCCCGAAACGAATTAATTGGGGCTTGTTCTTGTTCTAAAAGCATCCCCATCATCTTAATGTATTCCGCGTTCTTGGCAAGTTTTGCTTCTCTGCTCATGTTGCTGCCCATCAAATATTTACTTTTTTGTGCAAGTAAAGCCAAAGTCTCATCTTTGGTGGTTTTATTTTGAGAATCAAACCAAACCGCTACGTTTTCCATTACCGCTGACGACACCCGTTGATGGTCAACATCTGGAAAATCCTTGGCAACATATTTACCAATGATTTTATCGGCTGAATTAACTATCATTACTGGACGGGCAAGCTTTACAACAGATTTCTTGGTTGCGCCAAGAATCTTGCTTGCGTTCTTGCCAAGGTTCTTGCCAAGATATTTAGATAAAAACTCTAATTTTCCAGATGCTTTTTTAGCTAAATTCTTAACTTCTTTTTTTAACTTTGGGTCATTGAATACCGCATTAACAACCTCGGCCCCAATGTATATCTCATCTGCACGATCTAATATACTTGTAACTGTTTTGGCTGCTCCAGTCGTCAGATTGGCTGCTTGCGCTGATGGGGCTGATGGGGCTGATGGTATTGCTGATGCAGGTGATGGCTTTACAGACGACGCCCCCAGAGAAGATTGCGCGTCGCCTCTGTCATCACCATAACCTTGGTCATAATAGCCCGGATCGTATGGGTTGCTCGCTGGGGTTGGCTGCGGTGAACTCCCTTCACCAGCCTGTTGAATATTGGGCCTGTTGGGAAGCTGTGCGCTAGTGGCTTGTTGTGCCTGTAAAGCCTGTATCGTACCACCAGTGGGGGCGGCAAACGAAGAAGGATAATTTTCTGGGTTGCCGTTTACAACCGACATTTGGTTAGATTGAGCAGCAACTGGCATCTGGGTCGGTTGAACGGCAGTTGGCTGAACCATAACCCCATCTCTATATGCTGGAAGCTCTGCAACAGGAACAGATGGAGAAATGGATTCTACCTTAAAATTAGGGTTACGATAATTTGGGTTTGTAACTCCAGCAGGAAGCCGCTCATTAATGTTTTTTGCACGTCCAATAATAAGCGGTTTTAATATTCGGTTTAGCTCACTTGGCGTTTGTGCAAGTCCGCTAAATTCCGCCAAAACTTGGAGCCGCCCCCTACTTGACGCCTCTAGGTCATTTCTGCCCTCAGCGTCAGCTATAGTATCAAGCAACGTAGAAAGCCTTGACTGTTGTAGGTCTAGTTTCTGCTGGTAACTTGGCGTAACCTCATCATAACGCTCGATGCCGTTTGCATCATACGTTTTATGTAATGTCTTTCCCTCAAACTTTATTAATTCTGGTTTTAGGTATGAGTTAAGAATCTTTTCTGGCGCACCAGCTATTCTGTCTTGCTGATCAATAAAAGCCTTTTGTTGGGCTACATCCGTAGAGTATTTAACAAATATTGGAGCTGCAATTGCAGCCACTGCTGGGTCAACTCCAGTCAAATCAAGAGATGTAAGTTTGTTTCTGTAGGCATTACCAACTAATACTCCCGCAGCTCTTTTGTTTGCTTCGTCTATCCTTTGTGCGGCGTCGTCATTTGATTTTGCGTTAAGTGCATTGGTCTCCGCAATGATACGATTATTCTGGATTTTTTCATTGCGAGATTTACGAATCATTGCTCCGTGGGCATATAGCTCGGTAACTTCGCGGGGTTTCACGTTTCCCGCTGCCGCACCTTCTAAAAACTTGGGGGGAAGAGTCGCTAAATATTCTGGGTCTGTTTCTGCCCATCCCTTGATTTCCCCAAGCTGGGCTTTCATTATGTCCTGCTTCTTGAAATACGTCTCCACCCCCTTTCCAACCTCCTGCCCAAAAGTAGACAACCCCTGCCCAATCATTTGGCCGCCTTGAGCAGCAAGTTGTGCGCCTACGGCACTACCCCTCTGAATAGGGCTATAGTCAATTGCGCCAAACTGTGCGTTAATACCCTGTCCAAAGGTTGCCATATTATGTTAAATTAAAGTTTAGGTTTATCCGCGACCAGCAATACCACCGCCAATCGCACCAAGACCAGCAGCAAGTCCACCAATCATAGCACCACGGGCCTGTGCCTGCGCTCCCGCAAATCCAGCTTGTGAGCCAAAGATGTTGGCGTTGTAGCTGCCCAAATTAGCGTTCTGTTGAAGTGCCAAGTTAATACCCGCATCGGGGTTAAATAGCTGCGGCCCTTGCTGACCAGCCATACCTTGAGCAAATTGCTGCTGTCCAAAGCCCATCTGTGCAGCATTTGAACCCCTGCCAAGGATGGCTTGGAAAGGATCAGAAGCCGTAGCCTGACGCGCTCCCACAAGACCCATAGCATATCCACGATCAGCGGCTAGCCCCTGATTAAAGAGCTGTGAACCCTGACCAAGATTCTGAATGTAATTCTGATATTGCTGCTGGGCATTGGCACGATTGCTTTCAGATGCGCCCAGATTTGCCTGTTGATTGGCAAGCTGTGATTGCATCATAGCCTGTTGATTAGCTTGCCCCACTGTTAATCCAGCCTGTTGATTAAGCTGCTGGGCGTTCATTAACGCTTGTTGATTTGCTTGACCAACTGTTAGCCCAGCTTGCTGATTGGCAAGCTGCGACTGCATGAGGGCTTGCTGGTTAGCCTGCCCAACATTGATGCCAGCCTGTTGATTTAACTGTTGAGCTTGCATCCTAGACTGTTGATTAGCAAGAGCGGCTTGCTGTTGCATGGAAGCATTTGACTGAGCGCGATTTAGGTCTTGCCCATAAATATTGCCAGCCATACCAAGACGCTGCTGGCCCATGCCAAAACCTTGATTGAGTAACTGACTACCAAGCCCAAGATTGCGATTCTCTAGGTCTAAATCTGCGGAGAGTCGCGCACCAATTTCACCATACATTGAACTCATATCCCCAGACCGCCCACGCGCCTGTGATGCAATGCGTGACTGCTGGATGGCATTACGAACTTGCAGGGGGCTTGCGCCAGCCCTACGATTGAGTATCTCTAAACCAGCTTGATTAAGACCCTGCTCACCCTGAGAGGCATAGAGTTGATCCATGCCGCCCTGTTGCAGTCCAGCCCCAAGTTCGCTCTGCCCAATGCCAGAAGCATTAATACCTCTATAACCAACTTGCTGTGGCCCACCCATTTGGGCTGCTTGCACTTGCTGTGGCCCACCCATCTGAGCTGCGCCAACTTGTTGGAATCCACCCATTTGAGCTGCACCAACTTGCTGTGCATATATGTTTTCTCTTGGTTGCTGTTGCCTTAATTGAGCCGAAAGTAAGTTAGAGAATTGATTCTGCTGGGGGCCAGCTAATGCGTCTGCCCGTTCTAAGGATGCCCTTAACTGAGGATTGGCATTAAGAAAGGCATCAGAAGCCCGTGTGCCATATTGCTCTACGTCTGCAATGTCAGCTCCACGTTGAGCGGATAGTGCGGCAATCTGATTCCTAGTCTGAGATTCTGTGGCAAGCCTGCTCTGCTCTAAAGCCCCCATTTGGCCGCCAGTACCCTGTAAATAGCTATTAAGATCAGCTAAGTTAAGTGCCGCATATTGTGGACGATAGGTCTGCTCGCTCTGCAATATTCTTTCTTGCAAGGCTGGGTCAGCCATGCTGTTCATGTAATCAAGCGCAGACTTGCCCGGATCAATTGGTGTTGGGGCTGCTGGAGCCTGTGGCATTTGAATACTAGAACCCATGATTTATCCTGTGTTGAAG
>Ga0209354_10001164_pt1 | contig 11630 bp, 12 predicted proteins | sample LauGreSpBDMM15DD_2_FD_187562 | JGI IMG/M metagenome (GOLD analysis project Ga0209354, IMG submission 187562) | Freshwater lake microbial communities from Lake Michigan, USA - Sp13.BD.MM15.DD (SPAdes) (version 2) | ecosystem: Environmental > Aquatic > Freshwater > Lake | place: Lake Michigan...
TATACCTGTGCTGTAGGTGATACCACTCGTTTATAAATGTAACATAAATCTTCTTGTAACTTTCCACGCCGTGATTTCAATGGCTGGTCAAAAATACTTAATGTTGAAAAAGTGTTATCAAAATTATAGTTTGATGACCAATGATAATCTTTGGTCATTTCTGTGGTGGCAATAACGTCAGTTCTTTGTAGCGAGCTCCACATGATAACCACCAACGTCGATTCACTGTTGATGTTTTCGTTGAGTTCAATCTCATTGATAATACTGTTAAAAATATGATTTGTTCCGGCACCTGATTGAGACGTATCGTATACTTCTTCAAAATCGCAAAGATCTCTAAGATAGTATGGCCAGGTCTGTTGTTCATTATTGTCGGGATTAAAAGTAAAACTGCAACCGCCAACAAGTACATTTTTAAATCTTGACAGGTGAGTAGCCGGCAGTTGTCTACTAATACTTCTTTTATGACTCATATGATAGTTATTTTTCTGCAATCTGGATAATCAACGTGTATTGGTTTTGGCCGATTTACCTTGACACCTTCTAGCAAGGCAAGTCCTTGGATGGCTTCCTCAATAGTGGGTTTGTAGTGATAGCCAATCTTGAACACCTGTTGTGACTCCCACGGGGCAATTGTTAAGTCTCTGCCATCATAGCGTTGAGCCAGCATGGTATCATAGGCTTCAACATCGTCTAATAGGATAGCACCACCACGACCGATGTGCAAAGGCTTGCCATGTCCAAAACTCAAACAGGTCAATGTGTCTGGACGATACATATCTTGTTCGAGTCTACGTGCTGAATCCCAAATGCGTGTTTCGAGTATGGGGTATTCACCAACCCAACGTTGCCAGGCATGATCAAGGTATTCATACTCAATGCCCAACTTGTGCATGGTCATTGGAATGCTCAAGTATGTGTAAGGTTGCATCTTACAATGCTTGACCATGTCATATCGCAAGCACATTTCGATAGCGTGTGTACAACAATCGGTCATGATTGCATACGGAGCACCTGTAAACTCTGCTAATGCTCGTTCAAACTGTAGTATTTTATCGAACATACCATTTCCAGGCATGTGTGATCATATCGTCTAGTGTGTACTTTTGCCAATCCTTGTATACTCGTCCAAACTTGTCTGCACTGGCAGTTAACACAGCAGGATCTCCGTCACGCTTGTTGCCAACTACTACTTTTAATTGACGTCCTGTGATGCGTGTAGCTGCCTTGATAATTTCTGCATTGCTAGTGCCTTGATTGGTTCCAAGATTGTAAACACCAGGTGCAAGATTATCGTACAACGCACTCACGTGCGCATCAGCAATGTCTTGTACGTGAACATAATCACGTACACAGGTACCATCTTCGGTGGCATAGTTGGTGCCATACAATGTAAATGGTGTGTCGTCTCGCAAACTTTCTAGTACTCGAGCAATGATATGTGTGGCTCCGGGCTCTTGTCCATGGCGAGCTTGCATGTCTGCACCACACGCATTGAAGTATCGGAATGCCACGTAGTCTAAGTTGTATGCCTTATGATAACTTTCCAACATCATCTCAACCATGAGCTTGCTTTCTCCGTAAGGACTAACAGGCTCAGTGGGATCAACTTCATGACATGGCGGCATAATTGGCTCACCATATACAGCCGCTGAGGAACTAAAAATAAATCTAATTTTAGGCAAGGCTTGCACAATAAAATTCAGCAAGTTCATGGTCTTGGACACATTGTTACTGTAGTATTCTGATGGTTTCTTGATGCTAGGACCAACCAAGCTAGTGCCTGCACAATGCACAATGGCATTGGGCTGGGTTTCTAACAATTTCTTATAGGCAATATCGCTATCAAAGTCGGCTTGCAGAAAGTTATCAAGTTGTCCTACTTGATGTTTTTGCAAAGGTCTACGATCAATACCTATAACAGTATGTCCTGCGCCTTTTAACTGCAAAGCAATTTGTCCGCCAATGTAGCCGGCGACGCCTGTGACTATTACATTCATGTTTCAATCTTTACAACTTGATATTTCTCATGCGCGACATGATCACGATAGCGATTGCCTGCACGATTCCACTGCTCACCTTGCCCGGTCATGATGTCAATCACTCGGTCAATTGTGCCATTGTTCCAGTCTGAAATCAATCCCACGTTGTGATGTGGCTTGTGCAACATGTTTTGCATTTTGTGATAAGCATCATCAATTGACCAAGGCACATACAAGCGTTCTGGATCATTAGCAAAAGTCTCTGGGAAACTTCTGTAAGCAGGGAACACCACGTTTGCACCAAGTGTGTCTGCTTCGCTTACAGTATTGCTTACCCAGTCTTGTAGCGCACAATTGAACAGTACTCTAGTATCATTTAATAGTGCATAGTAATCATTCTTGCTCAAGTTTTCATAAATCTTGAGCTTGCCTTGTGCTTCCATTTGTCTAGCACGAGTGATAAACTCTGGATTGTTACTACGCAACGGACCGCCTTGGAATATAGCAAACTCGCATGGTTGGTTGGTCAACTGGCCATACATCTCAATCAAGTCCATAAAGAAGCCAGGTTGCTTTTCTTGATCAAACCGTGCGGCAAATCCCACACGTCGTGGACGCTGATCAAATGGCTTGATATTCTCTGCGCCGCCAATGCGCTCTAGCACTTCCGACTTGCCAAATGCTAGACCACTAATATTGTATATAGGAGCACGCCATCCAGCAATGCGCATATGAGCAACCATCTCTTCGTTTGTGGCGAGAACTCCATCCACGAACTCATTAACCATTTGTTCGTATAAGCCCATCCATTTTGCCATACCCCATACATGTACGAAGTCATCAGGATCAATGGACTGAGCCAGACAGCGCACATACACGCGAGGACGTTGATCAGCAGGAACCTGATTAAGGATGTAGGGTAAACTCTCGATGCCGGGTTGAAACATGTCTTCAAAGTAGATAACATCCGCACTTGTGACCTCTCCGTTTTTCATCAACTGAACCAAGTTCATCATTTGGCTCATGCTAAAATAACTGCGCCCGTGTGCGTCCAGCACCTGACCCACCGAGATGGCTTGCGTGTTATCAATTGTAGTGCCAGGAACATAAACAACGTCAAGACCTCTACGGTCAAACACACGTCGGTTCCATTCTGTTAGTTGTAGTGTGTAACGGGCTTCGTAACTTTCCAAGCCCATGTAGTATAGTTTTCTCATTAATTTACTTTCTCTAGTAGTGTGTTAAACATTATAGCATCAGTTGGAAAAATGTCAAGTCCGTTGCACTGAATCTCATAACCTTTTGCTCTTAATCTTTGCTGAACAATAGCTTCTGCTATGATATTGATAGGTTGCCACGCCAGTGGTTGATTAGCAATAGAACATTCCACAATACGATCTAACAACATAAACTCATCCACAATGTATTGTTGTGCCTCTTGCCAGGCCAACAAAAAATCATCAAGTCCAGATTTTTGAGTTAACCTGCAGTGATCAAAAATCTTATTAGACGTAACTACAGCATCAAATAAAAAATCAGTATTTTTGACAGTTAAAAATTTATTATCAACATGTCCCGTCGAGGTTATCCATTCTTGTACCCATGCTACATAAAATAAACTAATCCACTCGCGTAGTTGCCATGTGTGCATTTGTGACCAATGAGTGTAACTTGAATTCCATGCAGTGATATTATGTTCATCAAGGCCCTGACAAAAAATATCTAATCCCATCACCTTAGAAATTTTATAATACCGAAACAACATATTCAGCTCAGCTCCTGCAATATCACCAGCATAGATAAGAACACATGTATCATTGGTAATATTATACTTGTTAAAACTTTGTAGTATTTCGAACAAGTGTTGTTGTTTGAACGGATATATTGGAGTAGTTACTTCGACCACTCTATTGGATTTAAAAAAATTATCAATATGTTCTGTTTCTCTAAAATGTGCAGATTTACTAAACGAGTGCATAGACCCATCAGCAAGAATTTTACCATCAACTGGTGTTAATTCATTGCTGTAGGACCTCAAAATGTACTCAATTGTAGATCCAAACATTCCTGGAACAAAGAACACATGAATCATGCAGGGCGATATCCAGCAAAGCGTCGAGCATCTTCCCACCACATGTTCTTGGCGTTCTTGCCCTGCATCCACTTGTTGAACTGCTGGAATGCATAACTCTTGAAGTTATACAAGTCCGCTTCGTTGTAGCGGTAGCCAAAGTCTTGACAGAACTCCAGATACTTTTCGAGGTCCTCGTAGATCTCAGTCACACGAGGATTGGATTTAATTGTAGGCTTTGCCATACTTTTCCTTTTAATTTACAATTGATAAACTTGGACGAGAAATTTCATATTTGATCAAAGCGCCGTTCTCGCCATCCTCGGCCACTTCAATCCAGACCGCACGATCAGGATACCTTTGAGCAATCTGTAGATACAGATCGTCTGAGATCATTTCACAACTTTTGAAGTTAAGTTCTAGTGTTCCACCAGCATACAGTTTCTCCAACCAACGTTTGAACTGGATGAATTCAATATCGCGATCGTTGTGAAAAACATCAATCCAAACTCGGAAATGAAAGATATGTCTATGAGGTACGCCAAGAAAGCTCACGTCATACTCATCGCCTGTTGCTAATGCAGGATCAGTAGCGGCAGCAGGGTACTTGTGGATGCCTTCTTTGCGGAAGGTGACCCAGATTTTTCTATCTGCATGTTGTTTAATTCTGTCAATTTTATCTCGTTGCTCTTGATTCATGTGTTACCTTTGGTTAGAACATAGTGTATAATACTACAAATAATCATGTTTGTCTATGGGTGTATATGTCCGAAAACACTGTGTGACTATCCAGATGTCTGCGTTGGTCAAGTTCTGCCAGTCGATCAAACAGATTATGATAGCCGTTGTCTGACACAGGCACATCCAAACAGTCCAGTACAAACTGTAGTTCCTGATCAAATCTAGTGCCTGTTGGTGATCTTTGAGCAATGATTTCTTTGACCTCTGCAATGTAGGATGCAGGTAATGCCCTGGCATCACACCAGATGAACTGATGTCCATTGTTGATATATGCAAGATTCAAGTGATCATAATCACGTGCATGACCATGGTCAAACAAGAAATCAACGTAGTTCCAGATGGTCTTGGCATTGAGTGCAGAGAACACCATGTTGAATTTGACCTTGTGCGTGGCAGGAATTGCGGCTTTGAGTATGTCTAAGTTTTCGGCAAACACATTCCAGTCGCCGGGATAACGAATGTAGTTGTATCTGTCGCCTATGTCTTCGGCACTGATCAACCAATCTACATTGGGAAACTTGATCAACAATTCAAAGATTCGATTGCCACGAATCATGCTGAGATTGGTGTTAACAATAAGATGGCAGTGTGGATTGATTTCCAACAGCTTTTCCAAGATCACCTGGTTCTCTTTGATCAACAGTGGCTCACCACCAGCCATGTAAATCTTACGTAAGTCGGCAGCATTGTCTACAAAGTATCGTGTAACATCGGCAATGGCGCTTTCGTTAATTTTAACAAACTGTTTTAGTTCACTGGCCCAAGTTGAACTTAGGTCAGGACCGCAATACACACACCCATAGTTACAGGTATTTCTAAATCTCAAGTCAGCATACTGTAGTTTAAAGTTTTCAGGCTGATCAAAAAATGCCTTGTCTGGTTGATATGTATCAAACTCAACCAATTGATTGTCTCTATGATACTTGCGACCTTGGTCAACATTATTACCTGGAGCATAGCACACCTTGCATCCTTGAGCTCGTTGACCAGCTAACATCTCTTGTTTGATCTGTATGTTCTTAGCACCACCCACAATGTTTTGTAGTTTGGTCTCGTGTAAATTACCAAGATTGTTATGAGCAATACAACAACTGTCTACCCTGCCGTCAGTTTCCACATAGATACTGCCCCACGGCAATGGGCAAAATGCATCATTGTTCCAGTATTGTGTATCACCCATGTATGTTATTCAATTGTGAAAAGTCTATTAGATGTAACCGATGACATGGATTCTATCTTTTTTACGGCACTATCTGACACTCTAAATTGGTAAGAGCGAGATCCCTTGACTGTGCGTTCAAAATATCCGTAATCACCACCAGAGATGTATTTGCTACAATCACCGGCAATGATTTTCTGTCTAGCGGCTTCGTACGACTCTTCAAGTTTTTCTTGTATATAAGGTGAAGAAAAATCATACACCTCTGCAGAAATAATCTTCTGATCTTTAGTCTTGACTCTAAGTTGCTGTTGAAGTTTTTCACAAATCAAGGAGTTGCGATAAGGTGTGTTAACAATATCTTCTGGTAGCATGGTACCAACACTTTGTGGAGAAGTGGAATCTATGTCTCTTGATTTAACTTCGAGTCCGATAGTTGGAAGATCTGCTCCGGGCTGATTTGATATTGGGAATCCTTGAGCACGAAGCTGATTTTCAATATCTCTGCCGGCTGCGCCATGAGTTTTTGGGGGGACAGCCTCTCCCACAAGTGTTGTTTTGAGGCTTATAATTTTTGCCTTCATAATATAGTATCCTTAGTGTATTTAGACCAATCAGTAAATACTGAACGTTTTTGTAAGTTATGCAAACTATGGCACCACACACCAGGATTGGTTGCCGCAAAATCCTTGTCATCTATTTTAACAGTGGCATTGTATCCTAGCAACCGAATGTAAGGTATCTTCACAGAGATCATGGGAATAAAGTTGTTGTGCTCGCACAAGCCACTTTCCAACAATCCTTCTACTTGGGAAACGTTAATATCTAATGTGCATTGATATCCTTGATCCAAAAAATGTTGAATCATTTGTTCCCAGGGTGTCCAGAACACAGCATCGTTGGTGCGTATGCTAAACGGAAAGCTCATGTTAGCACCAAAGTAAATGTGCTGACAATCAGCCAGGTGATCTTGTACGTCTGTTACGGATTGTAATCCTACTACAAACAATGTTTTCTTGCCAAATGCCGGAGTATGTTCTACTTCGGTTCCGGTAAAGAACCTAACGTTGTTGTGGCCTTCTCTGTTCATTGTTGTTCCTGTTCAAGTTGATCTAGTGCCGAGATATCTAATTGTACACTATCATCAGATTCAGTGTCAACTTCTGATTCGTCAAACGAGAACAATGCTTTGAACTGTGTTCGAGCATTCTTGGCCTTTTTGCCTTTGAATCCACGAGTGCCCACAATTTCCATCCAGTAGGTATCATACTGTTCAATTATGGCTTCGGCAGTGTCACGATCTGGTGAGGCAAATATAGCTTCCACAATGTCCTCAAACTTGGCATAGTCACCACCTTGACGTTGCATCATAGCAGGACGAGATCCTGCATCAAACCGTCTGTTGGCTTCTTGCACAGCAGTCAAGTGCATCCAAACATTGTGACCCATGAGCAAAGCATATGAGAATGAGTCCCAAGATGTTTTGCTCCATTTGCCGTTTTTGTTTTGATCAGGCAACACATCATACATCGCAGGATCTTGAAAGTTTTCTGGTGCAAGTGTGACGCCAGGCTTGACAACACCTGGTTTGTAGATACAGATGTCCTTCATCTTGAACAGGTTGCTTAATGGACTATCTTCCCAACGTGGATAAACTCCGTCGGCTACTACTCCATCACTCCACTTACGGGTGTCTGTGGAATATTTTTTGTCATCGGCTGAAGGAGCCATGCGATACGACCATTTGGAGTCGTGTTCATAGACATTTTCAAAATACACTTGTCCGTTGGCTGTTGCAAGGAACGGACTGGCGCAGTCAAACGAGATAGTGAATTGTGGGTTGACATATTTTCTTACGGCTCTCTGGATTACAGTTAATAAAACGGCCCACTCCAGCTTGGAGGTGCCCAAGAAGTGCATCCAATCGTGTTTGCCCTCTTGTAGTAGATTGTCGTAGCGTAATGCCACCAGTCGCTTGAGCACCAGGTGTACATCGCACATGTTCTGTCCACCCATGCCCCAACCATCAAAGTGACGATCTGGATACACAGCAGGATCGCAGAAGTGTTTCATCTGCTGATACCATTCTTCTGCTGACGTATGATTATCACCTTGTAGCACATTCAAGAAACGAGCGCCACCTTGATCTTTGCCCCGACGGTGCTTGATGAAGTATTCATTATTAAACTTGGTGGCCGCCACTGCTTCGTCTAATGTTTTGATCTGACAAGCATCCGACGCTTTCTTGTCATGAATGACCCAGGTAGGAATATCAAGACCCATACCATAGTTACTGATAGTATCCAACCAAGTTAACACAGACTCACGTTTCTTTTGTGCTTTGGCACAGCCCGAGTTGGCTTTCCAGTCACCTTCCCACAAGCCTTTGGCAATTTGGAATCCACCCGAGTCGCCTAACATGATGGTGTTGGGATCACGATTACGAACCATGTCTTCTGACCAGTCCGGCTTGTTCAAGTCCAAGTTAGCATGACCACCAGAATACAGTGACCATTTGTATGGGAACAAGCCTTTAGAACTGTTGAGCCAGTTCATTTGTTCCATGTCTGTGAGACCTTGCGGGAATCTAGCAGGATCTACATATGGTCCATTTACAGGATCACGTTGCTTGCCCACAAACGTGGCGTAGAAACCAGAGATAGCCGGAAGGAACACAGCATAGTCATTCTGCTTGGCAGTTAGGTCGTCTTGAACTACAGGCTCAGTCATTACTTGCTTTGTGCTGGTAAGAGATAGTTGTAAACAGCAACACCAGAATCTACTGTAATTTGTGCAACGCCATCATCGCTAATGCGAATTGTTTTGTCACCGACCAAGTCCATGATGCTGGCAAACTGTTTGGCTGGATAACTCCAAGCACGTTTCAATTGGCCTGTAATGTCTGATTGAAACACAAAATTGCCAGCGTGTGTAGAGTGATCACCAAAGTAAAACTTCAAGTCTGTACCATCAGTTTTAACCTGGAAGTTTGGCTCTTCTGCGTTGGCACTCATTTGCATTTTCAGTCGCATGATGCTGGCAACTGCTGGCTCAAACTCAATGTGCCATGGCACAGATTTCATTCTAGCAGTTTTCAATTTCTCACTAACAACACCTGATGTCATGAATCGATAGTTGTTTTTAAAGTCGCCTGTTTTGTTCACAAAGTCAATGCCATCTGGCTCCGTGGGTGTTTTACGTGTGATAGTAAGTTTGGCATCTTCTTTATACTCTTGCAAATTAAGCAAAGTTTTGAGTTTGCTCAAGTTAGGCATACCAAATGTACCAACAAAGTCGGGCACTGGATTTTTGTATTCGCCTTTGACGATCACGCTCAAATCTTCTGCCAGGCCCTCAATTTGTGTAGTGTTCTCGTTGCCTACAATCTTGATCAGGTCAATGCAACCAAGATCATAAGTGTGTTGTACCAAGTCTAATAGACAGTCTCTCATAAGTTTCTCCTAAGTGTTTAAGTATACAGGGTTTATTTAGATTGCGCAACTATTTTGGCTAAAGTTTGTCCGCCTCTCAGCGAACTAATTTGTCCTGGACGTTGTAGTTCCAGCCATGTCAAATCACCAAGACCTGTGTGTTGATATACAATATCAAACCCTGCTGATTCGGCCGCCTGGCAAATTACTCGACCAGGTGTGTAGCACATGAATTTTTGTTCAACTAACTCTACGTTGTGTGCTCGATCACAGTCGTTGATGGTCATAATAACCATGCCACCTGGCCGCATTTTTTTGTACATCTCTGTAAGGTAGCGTGTGATCAATTCCATGGGACGGAAGTTGAAATAGTTATAGGCAAAGATCAATCCAAACTGGTCATTGGGCAACGCAGCCAGTATATGTTCTTCTGTTTCGTTGATCACATAAGGTCTTAGTCTTGCTCGATATGTTCCATTGAATTCGTTTAGTGCAGGATCTATTAGATCCTGATGTTGATCCACAATATACAAAGGATCTAATGGCACGAGTTCTTGTATGAATGTTTCACGACTAGGTCTGATGATCATACCGGGCACACGCCAATCAGTATAACTGCGTAAACGGGTGCGCAATATTAAATTGCTCTCATTGTCAATCACTAGCTTTCTATTCAGCAGGTACTCGTTGCTTTCCCAACACATTTCATCTTGATAGAATCGTGTGCTTTCTTTGTAGTAGGCAATTTCTTGCTTTTTGATCTGTAGGTCAAGATCGCTTTTGAGTCCTGAAAACACTTTGTCAAATTGATCAAACGAATCCTTTACAGCAGAGAATCGTTTTTCAATACGATGTTTGTAAAATCCAATGTCTGACTCGTTGCTGGCAACCACATGATTTATAGCAGCCAGCTCGTGTTCAGCCTGACCACGTATGGCGTTAAGACTCATACTTTCCAGTTGATTACGATAGGCAATAATGCTACTGAGTTTCATTCAAATGCAAATAAACTTGTAAATGTGTTTTCTGTGTTGGTAGCACTTGCTAATGCCCATTCCAACACACCCAGCAAGTTGTCAACCTTTTGGTCCACAACAGTTGCTTCCATCAATCCGTCATCAAACGGCAATTCCTTAAACCATTCTGGCAATCGTTGTTCATCAGTGGGATAGCCAATGCTGGTCCACCCAAGTGCATTTGACTTGAGCTTGCACACAATAGTTTTCATACCATCCACAATCTGCATTGAGTAGTTGTCACCATTCATTTTGCGCATTTGATTCCAGTTCATTGCGGCTCTTACATGCCCCGGCATGTTGGCTTTGCCAAGTCTTGCTTCTTCTGCCGCATACTTGGTCAAGTTATTCACACGCTTGGGTGAACCTTTCTCCCAACCTGGACGTTCCATAAATTCATATTTAAACTCACGTATGCGTTCAATGATTGCTTCACGAGTTCCGCCATGCAATGTACTATTTAGAAGTTCTAACAAGAAGTCTTGAATAACCTTGGGTGTGTCACTGCGCTTCAAGTCCAGGCCCATGGCCTTGGTCTTGCCCTTCTTACCGTCAACATCTAGACGTTTGCCTTCTAAGTCAATGATGTTTACGGCATAGCGTTTTTTTGTGATAAACAGGCCACGATCTGCTACCAGTTCTCGACCTGCGGCAATCAACGCACCCATCTCACGTGGACAATGGAACGCCTGTTCCATAAAGCCAGGAAAACTATCATTAACTTGTTCAGCAATTGAGTCATATAGTGCAATCGCAGTTTCTTTGTTCCACTGCATGCGACCCTCTGCCACTTCCTTTTTCAGCACTGGCCACGCAGTAAAGTAGCAGGAGTCTGTGTCACCATAAATGATGGCTTCGCCTGTGTGATCGTATATGCCAGTAATGCATTCATTGATGTGTGCATCCATGTGACGAGCAATAGCACGACCAGTTAGTGTGGTACTCTGTCCAATCCTGTGGTCAAAGAACCTGCAGCCTGAATTCAAAATAGCACCATACAACGAATTCAAGTTAATCTTCTTGACCAGTTGTCGCTTGTCCCAGAACGCTTCTTCTTTTTTGTCCTTGGCTTCTTTTTTCTTGGCCTGCAGTTCTTTACGTTCGCTGTACCAACGTTCCAACAAGCCTGGGATGATACCTTTCTTCTCGTATGTAAGAATAGTTCCGTTGGCGCTCATGATCCAGGGCTGGTTCGAATCAAACATGATAGTCCAAATCTCTGCTGCCGAG
>Ga0209354_10001170_pt1 | contig 11606 bp, 8 predicted proteins | sample LauGreSpBDMM15DD_2_FD_187562 | JGI IMG/M metagenome (GOLD analysis project Ga0209354, IMG submission 187562) | Freshwater lake microbial communities from Lake Michigan, USA - Sp13.BD.MM15.DD (SPAdes) (version 2) | ecosystem: Environmental > Aquatic > Freshwater > Lake | place: Lake Michigan, USA...
CCCACTGACCCGACTGCGGGCTGGAGCCCCAACAAAATTTACGCCGAAGCCAAGGACGAAGCCAGCGCGGGCGCCTATGACAAAGCCATCGGGCTTTACGAAAAACTAGAGGGCCGCGCCGCTGGCACGCCGCTGGCGCAGCAGGCGCAGCTTGAAAAGGCTTACACCCAATACAAAAATGGCGACCTGGTTCAGGCCGTCGCCACCCTGGACCGTTTCATCAAGCTGCATCCGGGCAGCTCGGCTGTGGACTATGCGCTTTACCTGAAGGGTCTGGTCAATTTCAACGACAACCTGGGCATGTTCGGTAACCTGGTGCGGCAAGACCTGTCAGAGCGTGACCAGAAAGCAGCCAAAGAATCCTTCGAGGCTTTCAAGGAGCTGGTGGCGCGCTTTCCCGACTCGCGCTACTCCCCGGACGCCCGCTTTCGCATGGGTTACATCGTGAACTCGCTCGCGCAGTCTGAAGTCCATGTGGCGCGCTACTACTTCAGCCGGGGCGCCTATGTGGCGGCCATCAACCGCGCGCAAAGCGCGCTGACCGATTACCGTGATGTACCGGCCGCCGAAGAAGCCCTGTTTTTGCTGTACCGCTCTTACGACGCACTGGGCATGGCGCAACTGCGTGACGACACGCTGCGCATCATGCAAAAAAGCTACCCTGACAGCGCCTTCACCCGGGGCGCTTCCGCCGGCGGCAAGGCAACTAAGGGCGCGTGGTACAAGTTTTGGTGAGCAAGTCCAGGCGCTCCAGCAACTGAGCCTCTGACTCGAGGCGCTGCATGGGCGGCAAGGCCTTGAGCAGGCGCCGTCCGTAACCCATGGCCACCAGCCGGGTGTCACATACCACCAGCACGCCCTGATCGCTTTCGCGCCTTATCAGCCGGCCGGCACCCTGCTTGAGGGCCACCGCCGCCTCCGGCAAAAAGTAATCATTGAAAGCGCTTCGTCCCTGCGACTCAATGTGTCTTGAGCGCGCTTCGGCCATCGGGTCGTTGGGCGGCGGGAACGGCAGCTTGTCGATGATGACCATCTGCAAAGCATCGCCCGGCACGTCGATGCCCTCCCAAAATGAGGCCGAGGCCACCAGAATGCAGCCCGGCTCGCCCGCTTCACTGCCCCTGCGAAAACGCTCGATCAGCACACGCTTGGGCAAGTCGCCCTGCGCCAGCACCTCCAACTCACCCGAATCCTTGAAGCTCTCACGCAGGGCATCGGCAATGCCGCGCAGTGCGCGCAGGGTCGTGGTCAGCACCATGGTGCGCCCGCCCAAGCGCCGGGCCCAAGCTGCGGCAGACGAGGCCACCCGCGCCATGTGAGCCGGCTCGCCGGGTTTGGGGAAATCTCGCGGCACGTACACGGCCGCCTGGGCGGCATAGTCAAACGGGCTGCCCACCCGCAAGACCTGCGCACCGGCCAGGCCGCAGGGCTGGGTGAACCAGCTGAGCTTGTCGTCGTCGCCCAGTGTGGCCGAGGTGAATATCCAGGTTTTGGCGGCCTCGGGGTTGCTGCCAAGCACTTTGGACTGAACCGCCTGCGCAATGTCCAGCGGCGACTCAACCAGACGCAACTGCGCACCGACTTCCAGCCAGCGCACCGAGCCGGTCTGGCAAGGGCCGGCAAAGTGCTTCAGGCGCTCGCCAAAATCAACCGCCCGCTCTTGCAGGCGCGCAAAGTCCGGCGCCAGCTCGCACACGGTGTCCAGCGCTTGCGCGGCCTCCTCGCAGGCCTCGGCCATCTGCGTCAGGGCCAGCGTCCAGGCTTCAGCGTCTAGTGTCTCGGGAATGGACTCGGTCCAGCGCAACTTGGTGCCGGGGTAGGCCTTGCCCACACACAAACGCATCTCGCGTGCCGCCCGCTCGGTGCTGCCGGCCAGCGCCTGCCAATCGACCAGGCCGCGGGCCAGTTGCAGGCCGGTGCCCAGCATGTCGCGGGCAAAGTCCAGCAGCTGGCTGGTGGTGATGTTCTTGCCCAGAAACTGCACACCGGTTTCATTGAGCTGATGGGCTTCGTCAAAAATGGCGATGCGCACGGTGGGCAGCAGCTCGGCCACGCCGGACTCGCGCACCGCCAGGTCGGCAAAAAACAGATGATGGTTGATGACCACCACGTCAGCAGCCAGCGCTTCGCGCCGGGCCAGGTTGACATGGCAGGCCCGAAAGCGCGGACAGGCCGAACCCAAGCAGTTCTCACGTGTGGAGGTGACCAGCGGGATCACCGGCGAACGCTCGTCAAGACCCGTCAGTTCGGCCAGGTCGCCGTTGCGGGTGGTTTGCGACCATTCCTCGATGCGCGCCAGCGCGTGCACTGTGCTGCGCTCAGGCATCAGGGCTTCGCTGCGGGCCTGCTCCATGCGGTGCAGGCACAGGTAGCTGCCGCGGCCCTTGAGCAACGCGGTGCTGACCGGCAGGCCCAGAGCCTCAACCAGCTTGGGCAAATCACGGCCAAAGAGCTGGTCCTGCAAGGCCTTGGTGGCAGTCGAGAGCAGCACGCGCTCGCCACTGAGCAAAGCGGGCACCAGATAAGAAAAGGTTTTGCCGACGCCGGTGCTGGCCTCGACCACCAGCGGATAAGCGCCCTCGATAGCCCGGGCCACGGCCATGGCCATGTCGGTTTGACCGCTGCGCGGTACAAAATGATCAGCCGCCCGTGACAAGACACCACCGGGGCCAAACGCCTCTTCGACTTGCTGTTCCAGGTCCATCAGGCGGGCTCGGCCGGAAGCAAGCTGGACTGAAGCTGCGCGATCTTGTCGCGCAAGGCCAAGCGACGCTTTTTCAGTCGCTTGAGCATGATTTCATCCATAGGCAATACGTCGGCCATGCGGTCGATCATGGCGTCCAGGTCGGCATGCTCGATGGCCATGTCGATGAGACGCCTTTGCGCAGAGTGCAGGTTGGTGAGCAAGTGGAATTTTTCTGCGAAGGGCTCAGGGCTGCGCCGGCAGGGATTTTCCGGTGGAGGGGCCTTTTTCCTTGAGCCGCTTTTCCCGCTCGGCGCGGTTTTGTTCGGCCTTGTCGGCGCGCGCCTTGGCTTCCTGAACATTGGCCGCAGCCTGCTCGTGCCGGTTGAGTGCTTCGCCAGCCTTGGTCTGGCTGTTTTGTTGGCGGGTTTGGGCAGCCGACACGTTGGCGCCGGCCTCCTCTGCGGTTTTGCCTTGCGACTGGACGCGCTCCTCATTGCGCTCGACACGGCGCGTTGTTTCCTGCAGGGCCTTTTGTTCCTGGTCAGCGCGTTGCTGCTGGCGCTCACCCGAACTTTTTTCTTCAATCTTTTGAATCTGATCGGCGCCCTTGGCCTTGCGCTCAGCTTCGTTGATGGAGATCTCCTGCCGCCTCAGTTCAGCCATGGTTTCAGCCCGACGCGGACGAATCTCCCCCAGGCAGGCATTGACCAGAAAGCGGCGGTAGCAGGCGGCTTCTTCGGCCTTGAAGCCGGCTTCGAGTCTGGTGCGCTCAGCCGATATCTGGGCCTTTTCCGTGTCACGCCCGACCGCTGGTACTTCGGCCGCAGGCTGCGCCACAGCAGGGCCGACAGCCAGCGCGCACAGCAGGGGCAATAAGAACTTCATGTGATGGAGGTGTCGACGTCCCGCCGCTCCAGCGCCAGGTATTGCGTCGATTGCATTTCATTCAATCGTGAAATGGTACGGGGAAATTCATGCGCCAGGGGGCCCTCTGTGTAAAGAGCCTCCGGCGGCACGGCCGCCGACGTGATGAGCTTGACACGCCGGTCGTACAGCACATCCACCAGCCAGGTGAAGCGCCGCGCCTCCGAGGCCATGCGCACCGGCATGTGCGGAACGTCGCTGAGCATCACGGTATGGAACTGGCTGGCCATTTCCAGGTAGTCATTTTGCGAGCGCGGGCCGCCGCACAAGGTCTTGAAGTCAAACCAGACCACGCCGCCGGCCTTGCGCCGCGCGCGGATCTGGCGCGACTCGATGTTTAGAACCGGGTCTTCGTCGCGCGCTTCGGCCAGACGTTCAAAAGCGTCTGTCATGGCAGCGTCGGCCGCCTCACCCAATGGCATGTGGTAAAGCTTGAGCTTCTCCAAAGTGATGGAGCGGTAATCGGTGCCGTTGTCCACGCTCAGCACTTCCAGGTTGGCCTTGAGCAACTCGATGGCCGGCAGGATACGGTCCCGGTGCATGCCGTTCGGGTAAAGCTCATCGGGCGCAAAGTTGGAGGTGGTGACAAAACCCACACCGTTGTTGAACAACGCGGCCAGCAAGCGGTACAGGATCATCGCGTCGGTGATCTCTGCGACGTGAAACTCGTCAAAACATATCAATTTGTAGCGCAAGGCCATGCGCCGGCCCAACTCGTCAAGCGGGTTGACGGTGCCCTGCAAGTCGCGAAGCTCTCGGTGCACCTCGCGCATGAACTCATGAAAGTGCAGCCGCGTTTTACGCTTGAGCGGCACCGCGTTGTAAAAGCAATCCATCAAAAAGCTCTTGCCGCGCCCTACCCCGCCGTGCATGTACACGCCACGTGGAATGGCCGGCCGGTTGATCAGCTTCTTCAAGGAGTTGGAGCGCTTTTCCTTGTAGCCAGCCCATTCGGTGGCGCAGCGTTCCAGTGCGTCAACCGCCCGCAATTGCGCGGGGTCACTGGCGTAACCCCGCAGCTGAAGTTCGGCCTCATAGGCAGAACGAACGGACATGGACGCGGTGTGTTCGGCGCTCAGAAGTTGAGCGTACGCTTGTCCACCGCCAAGGCCGCTTCCTTGGTGGCTTCGCTAAGCGACGGATGCGCGTGGCAGATGCGGGCGATGTCTTCGCTGCTGGCACGGAACTCCATGGCCACCACGCATTCGGCGATCAATTCGCTGGCCATCGGGCCGACGATGTGCACGCCGAGGATCTCGTCGGTGGCAGCGTCTGCCAGCATCTTGACCATGCCGGTGGTGTCGCCCAGCGCGCGCGCGCGGCCGTTGGCCATGAACGGGAAGGTGCCGGCCTTGTAGGCGCGGCCGGCTGCTTTGAGCTGCTCTTCAGTCTGACCGACCCAGGCGATCTCGGGGTTGGTGTAGATCACCCAGGGGATGGTGTTGAAGTTGACATGCCCGTGCTGGCCGGCGATGCGTTCGGCCACGGCCACGCCCTCTTCTTCGGCCTTGTGCGCCAGCATAGGGCCGCGCACCACATCGCCCACCGCCCAGACGTTGGGCAGGTTGGTCTTGCAATCGGCGTCCACCACGATGGCGCCGCGCTCGTCGAGCGACAGGCCCACGGCGTCTGCCGCCAGACCGGTGGTGTTGGCCACGCGGCCGATCGAGATGATCAACTTGTCAACGTCCAGCGACACAGCTTCGCCCTTGGCGTTGGTGTAGGCGACAGAAACGCCCTTTTTGGCGGACTTGATCTCGCCGACCTTGACGCCGAGCTCGATCTTCAGGCCCTGCTTGACGAAAGCCTTGTGCGCTTCCTTGGCGATTTGCTGGTCCACCGCACCCAAAAAGGTGGGCAAGCCTTCAAGCACCGTGACCTCAGCACCCAGACGGCGCCAGACCGAACCCATCTCAAGACCAATGACGCCCGAGCCGATCAGGCCCAGCTTTTTGGGCACGGCGCCCATGCGCAGCGCGCCGTCGTTCGACAGGATGTTGTCTTCGTCAAAGGGCGTGCCGGGCAAGGCGCGTGCGCTTGAACCGGTGGCCACCACCACGTGCTTGCCGGAGATGGTTTCTTCAGACTTGCCAGCCACCTTGATCTCGTAAGCGCCGTCTTTGGCGGCGATAAAGGAGCCGCGGCCGTGGAAGAAAGTGACCTTGTTCTTTTTGAAAAGGTACAAGATGCCGTCGTTGTTTTGCTTCACGACGGTGTCTTTGCGGGCAATCATCTTGGCCACATCCATCTTCACGCCGGTGGCAGTGATGCCATGCTCGGCGAAGTGATGGTTGGCGTGGTCAAAATGCTCGCTGGACTGCAGCAGAGCCTTGGAAGGAATGCAGCCGACGTTGGTACAAGTGCCGCCGGGCGCAGGGCCGCCGGCCGCGTTTTTCCACTCGTCGATACAAGCTACGTTAAAGCCCAGCTGGGCTGCGCGAATAGCCGCAATGTAGCCGCCGGGGCCGCCGCCGATGACGACGACGTCAAATTGTTTGCTCATGGTGGGCTTTCTACTCAGATGTCAAACAAGAGACGCGACGGATCTTCCATCGCCTCTTTCATGGCGACCAGACCCAGCACGGCTTCGCGGCCGTCAATGATGCGGTGGTCGTAAGACATGGCGAAGTAATTCATCGGGCGAACGACCACCTGGCCGTTTTCGACCACAGCGCGGTCTTTGGTGGCGTGCACGCCCAGAATGGCCGACTGCGGCGGGTTGATGATGGGTGTGGACAGCATGGAGCCGAAAGTGCCGCCGTTGCTGATGGAGAAAGTACCGCCGGTCATGTCGTCCATGCCGAGCTTGCCGTCACGCGCCTTGGCGCCGAATTCGGCAATCTTTTTCTCGATGTCGGCAAAGCTCATCTGGTCGGCGTTGCGCAAAATAGGAACCACCAGACCGCGCGGCGAGCCGACGGCAATGCCGATGTCAAAGTAGCCGTGGTAGACGATGTCGTTGCCGTCTACCGAGGCGTTGAGCACCGGGTATTTTTTCAGCGCGTGCACTGCGGCCTTGACGAAGAAGCTCATGAAGCCGAGCTTGATGCCGTGTTCTTTCTCGAATTTATCCTGGAACTTCTTGCGCATCTCCATGACCGGGGCCATGTTGATTTCGTTGAAGGTGGTCAGGATGGCATTGCTCGATTGCGACTGCAACAGACGCTCGGCCACGCGGGCGCGCAGGCGGCTCATGGGCACGCGCTGCTCGGGGCGCTCACCGAGGCTCGCGGTAGGCACAGACACCTGTGGCAATGTGCTGGTCGGAACACCGGTGGGGATCACGGCAGCCGTGGACTTGACGCCACCGGCCACGGCGGACAACACATCACCCTTGGTGACGCGGCCGTCTTTGCCGGTGCCCGGCACGGAGCCTGCTGCCAGGCTGTTGTCGGCCATCAGTTTGGCGGCGGCGGGCATGGCCACACCAGCCATGTTGGAAGACGCTGCTGCTGCGGCCGTCACAGGTACAGCGGCCGGGGCTGCTGCTGGGGCGGCGGCAGGGGCGGCGGCGCCGACCTTGCCATCGGTGTCGATGCGGGCGATCAGCTGTTCGGCTGCCACAGTGCCGCCGTCGGCCACCAGAATCTCAGACAACACGCCGGCGGAAGGCGCGGGCACTTCCAGCACCACCTTGTCAGTCTCGATTTCAATCAGGATTTCATCAGCGGCGACGACGTCACCGACTTTCTTTTTCCACTGCAGCATGGTGGCTTCGGCCACGGACTCGGACAGCTGCGGAACTTTGACTTCAACGATAGCCATTTTTTATCTTTCGGGAATGGGTTCTGAATAAGGAGTGAGGCGCTGGAGGGCTGGCTTACTTGGTCAGCACAAAGCCCTTGAGCTTGCCGAAGGCGCCTTCGACCAGGGCTTTTTGCTGCTCCTGGTGCAGGTGTGAATAACCCACAGCCGGCGAAGCAGATGCCGCGCGGCCCGAATAACCGAGCTTTTGACCGGTGCTCATGTTCTCGTGGATATAGTGCTGCACAAAGAACCAGGCGCCCTGGTTTTGCGGCTCGTCCTGGGTCCACACCAGTTCAGTGGCGTTGGGGTATTTTTTCAACTCGGCGGCGAAAGCCTTGTGCGGGAAGGGGTAGAGCTGCTCAACGCGAACGATGGCAACGTCGTTGGCGGCCAGTTCTTCGCGCTTTTTCACCAGGTCGTAGTAAACCTTGCCCGAGCAAGCCAGGATGCGCTTGACCTTGTCGGCCTTGAGCACTTTGCTCTCGGGTATCACGGTCTGGAAGCAGCCCTTGGTGAACTCGGACACCGGGGAGGTGGCGTCCTTGTTGCGCAAGAGCGACTTAGGGGTGAAGATGATCAGCGGCTTGCGCAGGTCACGCACCATCTGGCGACGCAGTACATGGAAAATCTGGCTGGCCGTGGTGGGCTGAACGATCTGCATATTGGTGTCGGCGGCCAGCTGCATGAAGCGCTCAAGACGCGCCGAGCTGTGCTCGGGGCCCTGGCCCTCGTAGCCGTGCGGCAGCATCAGCGTCAGGCCATTGACACGGCCCCACTTCACTTCGCCCGAGGCAATGAACTGGTCAATCACCACTTGCGCGCCGTTGGCAAAGTCGCCGAACTGCGCTTCCCAGATCACCATGGTGTTGGGGTCGTTGGAGGCGTAGCCGTACTCAAAGCCGAGCACTGCTTCTTCCGACAGGATGGAGTCGATGACGACGAACGGTGCCTGGTTTTCAGTGACGTTTTGCAGGGCCACGTAAGTGCCGGTGTCCCACTTCTCGCGCTTCTGGTCGTGAATCACGGCGTGGCGGTGCGTGAAGGTGCCGCGGCCGCAATCTTCGCCAGACAGACGCACCGGGTAGCCACTGGCCACCAGCGATGCAAAAGCCATGTGCTCGCCCATACCCCAGTCCACCGGAATCTCACCGCGGCCCATGGCTGCCCGGTCGTCGTACACCTTTTTCACCAGCTGGTGCGGTGACACCGACTCGGGAATGGTGGTGATTTTGGCGGCCAGACGCTTCCACTCGGACATCGGAATGGCGGTGTCGCCGGCGTCCGTCCATTTTTTGCCGAGGAAAGGAGCCCAGTCCACGGTGTACTTGGTCTTGAAGTTGGTCAGCACAGGGTCTGCCGTGTGCTTGCCGGCGTCCAGCGCCGCGCGGTAGGCCTTGACCATGTCATCGCCCAGCGACTCGCCCAAACCCTGCGCCGACAATTTGTCGGCAAACAATTTTCGGGTGCCGGGGTGGGCCGCGATTTTCTTGTACATCAGCGGCTGCGTCAGCGCCGGCGTGTCTTGCTCGTTGTGACCGAGTTTGCGGAAGCAGACGATGTCCAGCACCACGTCCTTGCGGAAAGTCATGCGGTATTCAAGTGCCAACTGGGTGGCCAGCACCACGGCTTCCGGATCGTCGCCGTTGACGTGCAGCACCGGCGCTTCAACCATCTTGACGATGTCGGTGCAAAACACACTCGAGCGCATGTCACGCGGGTCAGAGGTGGTGAAACCAATCTGGTTGTTGATGATGATGTGCACCGTGCCGCCGGTGGAGTAACCACGGGTCTGGGCCAGCGCAAAAGTTTCCTGGTTCACACCCTGGCCGCCAAAGGCCGCGTCGCCGTGCACCAGCACTGGCAAGACCTGGTTGCCAAGCGGGTCGGCGCGGCGGTCCATGCGGGCGCGCACCGAACCCTCAACTACGGGGTTGACGATCTCCAGGTGCGACGGATTGAAAGCCAGCGACAGGTGAACAGGACCACCGACCGTGCTCACGTCCGAGCTGAAGCCCTGGTGGTACTTCACGTCGCCCGATGGCAGGTCTTCAGGGGCGGTGTGGTCAAACTCGGCAAACAGGTCCGAGGGCAGCTTGCGCATGGTGTTGACCAGCACGTTCAAACGGCCGCGGTGAGCCATGCCGATGACGATTTCCTGCACGCCCTTGGCACCGGCGGACTGGATCAGCTCTTCCATGCAGGCGATGAAGCTCTCGCCGCCTTCCAGGGAAAAGCGCTTTTGGCCCACGTACTTGGTGTGCAAAAAGCGCTCGAGGCCTTCGGCAGCCGTCAGGCGTTCGAGGATCTGCTTCTTTTTGTCAGCGGTGAAATTGGGCTTGCTGCGAATGCTTTCGAGCTTTTGCTGCCACCAGCGCTTTTCAGCCTGGTCGGTGGCGTACATGTATTCGGCGCCCAGCGTGCCGCAGTAGGTTTCGCGCAGCGCATTGAGCAGCTCGCGCAGCGACATGCTGTTTTTGCCGAAGAATGTGTTGCTGGTGTCGAAGATGGTTTCCTGGTCGGCATCGGAAAAGCCGTAGAAAGCCGGATCGAGGTCAGGAATCGCGGGGCGCTCGGTGCGCTTGAGCGGGTCCAGGTCAGCCCAGCGCTGACCGACGTTGCGGTAGGCGGAAATCAGCTGCTGCGCGGCGGTGCGCTTGCGGCCCATTTCGGCGTCGGCGCTGGCCAGCACAACCTTGGTGCCACCGGCTTTGGCGCGTTCGGCAAAGGCGTTGATGACGGGCTGATGCGCAACGTCTTTGGAATTGCTGCCGTCGGTGGCCGGCACATGCTGCAGCGCATCGAAGTATTCGCGCCAGGTGTCGGGCACGCTGCCGGGGTTGGCAAGGTAGTTTTCGTAAAGCTCTTCGACGTAGGGCGCATTGCCGCCGAAAAGATAGGTATTGCCTTGATAGGCGGTGTACACCGATGCAGGCGTGGGCGTGTTGGAACTCATATCCGCTGACCTCCGTTTCCCTTGAGGAAACATTAGCTGGTTAAAGCTGGTTGATTAACCTTCCGCAGCACGGCTGGACCGATTAGCGGATGCGACTGTGGCAGGAAGGGCCTTCAGAACAACAGGCATTGTGCCACCGAATAGTGGCGCGAAATTGACAGCCAGCCGGAGGCCGGCCAGGCCAGTGCCGCTTCAATCAGTCTGACTGGCTGGCGATCTGCAGGCAGACGGTGCGGCACAACTGGGCCACGCGCTCGTCAATGATGCGGTAATAAATTTGCACGCCATCCCGGCGCTTGCCCAGCACGCCTGCCCGGTACAAAGTACTGAGGTGCTGCGACATATTGGGCTGCGTGGTCTCGATCTGGCTGAGCAATTCGGTAACATTTTTCTCAGCAACGCAGAGGCTGCTGATGATTTTCAGCCGCATGGGGGCAGACATGACGCGAAAAACTTCAGCCGCCAGCTCGAAGACCTGGTCTGGTTCAGTCGCTTCAACAGCGGGTTTCTGAAGGGATCGTTTGACCATGAAGATGCGCTTTCTGCTACCGGAGCCAGGCTCGATGGATGGCCTGCGGGCTCGACTATAGCTTTTTCACGCGCAAGCCTCCATCTGCCCTTCAGCTCGCCATGCGGTCCTTGATCTGCTGCAACGCGGCCGGATCGTCCATGGTCGTCAGGTCGCCGGCATCGCGGCCTTCGCAAACGGCCTGGATGGCGCGGCGCAGCAGTTTGCCGCTGCGCGTCTTGGGCAAGGCGGTGACAAAGCGCACGCGCGCCGGACGCGCCACGGCGCCCAGGTCACCGTCAACGCGCTTCATGATCTCGCCTTCGAGCTTGAGCGCAACAGCCGGGTCGTTCACTGCGCTGGAATCTTTAAGCACGGCAAAAGCCATGGCGACCTGGCCCTTGAGGTTGTCGGCCACGCCGACCACGGCGACCTCGGCCACCATGGGGTGGCCGGAAATGCTTTCCTCGATCTCGCGGGTGCCCAGACGGTGACCGGCCACGTTGATCACGTCGTCGGTGCGACCCAGGATGAAGTAGTAACCCTCCTCGTCGCGAATGCCCCAATCAAAGGTGCTGTAGACCATTTTGCCGGGCACGCTCTTCCAGTAGGTGTTGACGAAGCGCGCATCGTCTTTCCAGATGGTTTGCATGAAGCCGGGCGGCGTCGGGCCTTCGAGCACGACCACACCTTTTTCGTTGGGCTGGGTGAGCTCTTCGCCGGTGTTCTCGTGCAGCAGTTTGACGCGGTAACCGTACATGGGCACGCCCGGGCTGCCGAACTTGCTG
>Ga0209354_10001174_pt1 | contig 11576 bp, 17 predicted proteins | sample LauGreSpBDMM15DD_2_FD_187562 | JGI IMG/M metagenome (GOLD analysis project Ga0209354, IMG submission 187562) | Freshwater lake microbial communities from Lake Michigan, USA - Sp13.BD.MM15.DD (SPAdes) (version 2) | ecosystem: Environmental > Aquatic > Freshwater > Lake | place: Lake Michigan...
CATCTACAAAGGTGAAATCGGAAAACTGTTTGGCGTGGCCTGCGTTTCGTCCACAAATATCCAGACCTTCGCTACGGCGGCGGATGGCGTGGCAAATGTGGCTACTTCCAATGCGGCTGTGTTCGCTAACGTCCTCCTGGGTGGTGGTGCGTTTGGTGTTCCCAATATGTCTGGCCTAGCAGCCTCTGGCTCGCCCTTCTCCCCGAAGGTCACGATCCTTGATGGTGCTGACAAGTCTGACGTTTACAACCAGCGTATCATCGCTTCGTTCAAGACGTTCTACGCAGCCAAACAACTCGATACTCGGTTCTTCCGAGTACTCTTCTCGAAGAGCAACTACAGCTGATAATCACATGGGAACCCTAGTTATTGCTATGGGTCCTCGGAAAGCTGGGGAGGGTAAAACCTCCCCAGCCTCTTCCTCACTTGAGAAACCAATGAATAAAATGACAAAATCTGGAATGGTAATGCTTCCTATCTCTAAGTTTGAAATGAACGAAGGTGAAGAGAACGTCTCCCCAGAGGTTGGCGATTCTGTTGAGCTTACTGGAATTGTTAGCATGATTAAGAATGGCGTTGCCCACATTGATGTGGAGAACGCTGTTACTGATGGTGCGCCCGAAGATATGTCGCAAGACATGGCTGAAGGTGAAGACAGTTCCGAGGAAGACAAGATGATGAAGATGGCCGAGGAATCTGATAAGGAAAACTATAGCTAATGCCTGTTTACGAGTACGAGGACACCAGAAATGGAAAAGTTGTCGAACTCGAAAAGACAGTAGCCGAAAGGGATTCGGTCCCTCGTTACCTTAAAAGATTCACAGTCCCTCGAAAATTGACCCTAGTGGGTGTTGGCGAACCCCTCGACAACCCGCTGGGAGTTAATGAAACAAATTTGATGAAGGGGTACTACCGCCAGGAACAAAAGCTTGGTAGTAGGTTCAAAAGTAAGTACACGCCAGATAGTATCAAACGTGCAACTTTAAGGAGAAAAAAATATGAGCAATGAGTTTATTCGCAGTCCATTAAAGGCGAAGAATAAGGCTGTCAGAATTGATGGCACTAAATTCACCAACGTCATTGAGTTTACTGCAAGTTCCAGCGGTGGCACAGTTAACACTGTTGCTACTTCCCCTGCGTCCTTGAATGTGACTCTTAACGGCACGTCCTATCGGATTGCCCTCCATACCTAATGTCCCGCGCATTAGATAAGTTCCAAGGTCAGTACGGATTCTCCGTAGGGACAACTGGAACTGTGGCAGCTGGCTACTGGGCAATCCAAATGCTTTCAGATACCACGTTTAGCGCGATTAGCGGTAGATTCGATGGCACTCTGACAGGCGTGACGATTGGCTCAGGCAACATCATCTATGGCGAGTTTAACAGCTACACTGCTGGAACTGGCAAGGTGATCGGCTACATAGCTGGTTAATTGTGTTCGCAGTCATTCAGCCCAAGGTTCAATCCCTTGGCGGATGATTGCATTTTAATTATATGCCAAGACTATCTCTAGGATTAGGCGTGCAAGCCGTTAGTAAGGTTAAGGCTGGAGCCGCACCCAGCGGGATTCCTACGGCAACAACAAATACCATCACCCTCCAATCTGGAGCGGCGGGGTATCCAGCATTTATTGATGATGGGGCGGCATTTCCGAAGCAAGACATAGGGCGGTTTGGCGATTATGGCGACTTTAAGTTAGTTTGGAGTGGAAGCAGATGGGAGATGCTTGGAGATAATGATTTCATAACTTTTTACAATACAACGCCAAGCCAAACAACGAACTCTTTCCCAAGTCAAGGAAATTGGTTTGATTATCTCAATCAACCCGCATCACTTATTTTTGTGGGATCATAACCATCACCGCCGCTTGATGAACCACACCTAGCGTGATAAACTAAAAAGGACAAATATATGGGCAGGCAATTAAATCAAATCCTTTCCGACTTAAGTAACATCACAAGTGGTACTTCGGTCATCAATGTTAATTTAACTGACATCGAAGCGTTATTGACCACGCTCCAGGCGGATGTTGCCGATGGCATTCGATTGCCAAACGCTACAACTGGTGGAACTGGTCCGACTACATTTACCAGCACCAGCTACGGCACGATTGCTACATCAAGTACAGGCAGGCTGGGTTGCCAGGTGTTCAATGAGGGTGCAGGCAATCTGCATATTACCCTAGGCACATCCACCACATCGACCAGCCTGTACACAGTTCGCCTTGCCTCTGGAGACTATTTTGAGGTCCCATCCAACTACACTGGCCTAATAGGTGGTCTCTTCGCCACCGCTGGCACGGCTAGGGTGACGCAAGTTAGCTAGGAGTAGGCGATGGCACTTTTTAGACCGCAACAAAATCCAGTCTCGTTTTTAAGGAATATCAGAAGATTTGGTATTGCCAACAGTGCCAATTCTTCTGGTGGGGCTTCGAGTTCTGGAGTTGGCGGTGTTTCGGTTAATTGCGGTACTACTGCTATTGCTTATGGTAAAACTGCATTTAATTCAGCATTTAGCGCACTCACTCAAAGAAGCGGATCTGGCGTTGATTTAGTTTCTGGCGTTGGAGTTTGTGCCGTTGGATTGATTTCAATAGGCGTATCGGTAAGTGGCCAAGCCTTTCGAGTTATTGTGGGAGATGACAGCGCATCTGTTGTTCCAGCGGTTTCAACAAGCAACGCAATCTCAACAAGAGGATTTGGCTTTGAGGTTTTCAACAATGCGGGAACTAGAACAGTTCGCCTATTTGCACACGATGGCACAACCTACTCCACTTCTTCTGGATTAACTTCTTTTAACTTTAACTCATTAAATAGATTCTATGGGTTCTGGGTAAAGAATGATTCACTTGGAAATGTTTACCTTTATATGTCACAAACGACCGCAGATGATACAGGCCCATTACCTGTATTTACAGACTCTCCAGTTTTAACAATGACTGGTGGGCCAACTGCCAACACAAGTGCAAAAAGGTATGTCACCTTTCAAGCCATAACTGATGGGGTTAATAATCCAGCAAGTGCAAATGCAGTATTATGCCAATTTGAAGAAGTATTGTTTACGCAAGGCATCTAATGCCCCTCCTCTTCATCGCCCTCTTGCTCTGCTCCTGCTCGCCAAAGCACATACCTAGCTCTGGCCTGCCAGATTACAGCGACATGGGCGCGGCCTCCGATGCAGGCAAAACCCCCAGCCCAACCTTGAATAACAAGTCTTCTTATTAAAGATGAAAACCATAGGCATCTGGCTGATCAATTTGAGTTTGCGTTTAGTGATGACGCGAGCCGAGTACACTTGCTTCAAGGAGGCGTTAAAGTTTGCAGTAGAGAACAACAACATGGTCAAGGAGACCAAGTATGTGGGCAAGGTAAAACACCTCCTATCGGTAAACCGCTCAATCAAGCGGATTGTGGACGATGGCAGGGATCGCGACGAAGTGACGGATGCGGTTGTCCATCTTGCAGTTGCACTAAGATACTTGGAGGGTAGGGGTCGTGAGTCTTGATGAAGTAGCAGATCTGCGCGAGAAAGTGCAGAATGTGGCAATCGCCCTAGTCCGAATGGAAGAACGCCAGATGACCTTGTATTCCATGATCGAAAGGTCACTTGCTTTTCATGGGGATGTTGCTAATAGATTAGGTGCGCTTGAGACCTTAAAGACTAAGGTTTTGGCTGTAGCTGGAGTCGTTGGGCTGGCCTGCTCAATGGCGTGGGATGTACTCAAAAACCGCTTTAATTGATAGGGAGATAAAATGGCAACATTAGGAACGCAGAACATTTCGACTAGCTACCCGCAGTTGCTCAAGACCTTGGGTCTGGGCGGGGTAGATGGCACGCTACAAGCCATCACAGACGGAGATAATACCTCTTCAGCTCTGGAACTATCTACTGTTGGCGTGCGCTCAACTGGCACGCTTAATGCGGTTGGTGCAACTACCTTGGCTTCTAGCCTAGCTGTTACGGGCGCAGTAACCCTATCATCCAGCCTAGCTGTTACGGGCGCAGTAACCCTATCATCTAGCCTAGCTGTTACGGGCGCAGCTACTTTTGGAACAACAGTATCAATAGGAACAACATCAATCCCTGCAAATACAAATTTGTTTGTCTATGATTCGGATACCCTTGCAGGAATCAGGGTTCAATCTGGTGGCGCAGATGGTTTTGCAAATGTTTCCATACAAAACGATGCAAGATTATGGCAGATTCAAGTTCAAGGATCATCGCCTGGCGATCCATTGCTGATCTATGATTCAACAGCAGGCAGAAACGCCGCACTCATAAGTGGAGTTGATGGGAGCTTTACTTTTGGTACTGGATTTACTTCGTCAAGTGGAACTAATACTATTGGCACAGCTACAATCAGTACGTCCACGATTAGTTCGGCCACTATTCCAAGAATAAACGGCGTTACTACCTTTGCTACTGGCTTTACCTCTTCTACTGGTACAAACACAATTGGTACAATTGAGTCAACGACAATTAACAATACTGGAATCGCGACAGTTGGAAGTCTCGAAATTGGTGGTTCTGCTGGACCTATAATTACAAAAGTATCATACGGAACCGCAGCATTTACCCTTTCAACAGTTTCTGCTTTTAATGCCGCTGGAACAACTAACGGAACATTTACATTAACAGGGTGCGCTCTTGGTGACATGATGATTGGCTCACTTGATTCACTTGGAACTGCAACTGGATCGGCTGGGTTGATTATTGGATTTCACCCAATAGCAACAAATGTTGCAAGATATTCAATAACAAATCCAACAACGACTGCTGGCACTGTTCCAGCGGGAACAATCCAAGCAACCGCAATAAGGTTTACGGCTTAATTTATGGCTAAATTCAATACAGGACAATCCTTTGCTGATGGCGATACAGTAACAGGAGCCAAGCTCAATAACATCACCAGCCAGTTAAACATCTATACAGGTGTTATCTCTGAGCAAACGGCGATGGTTGCAACTGTAAGTACGGCAGACCAGCTTCTTATTGCAGATACTGATAACGGAGATAGTGGTGCGGCTAATAGAGTTACAGTTCAGAAGTTGCTAAACGATACGCTGACCAATGGTACTTACACTAACGCTCAATTATCTGGCAATTTGACTTATGGCACTGCTACTGGCAATCGCACAGTCAGCACCAGCGCAACGATTACTACTGGCACAATTCCTAACCTTACATCAAGCACTGCCAACATTACGCTTGGAACCATCCCCACGCTTACCGCTGGAACGACTACATCTACTGCCGCCAATATCACCAATGGGACTGTTCAGACGCTGACAGCGAGTACTGCAAACATTAGCCAAGGTTCCGCAATACTTACCCAGGGAACAATTGCTACTCTAAATTCAACAACTGGAACGATTGGTAATTTCACAACTACCCTTACTGGCGATGTAACGATCAGCACTGGATCGGCAACAGTAGGAACAAGGGTTGCGGTTGTTAATACAGCGCAAGAATATACTGCGGCTCATAATTTTAATGCAACTACATTGGTGAGCGGTAACTCCATAGCTTGGAATTTGCAGTCCAATCAAGTTACAAGGCTTGTGCTGTCAACAACTGGAACAATGGCAGATGCAACCAATAAGGTTGACGGAGCTACATATATTTTACTTGTGACTCAAGGCACTGGATCAAATACATTGGATTGGAATGCAACGTATAAATGGCCTAGCAACACGAAGCCAACACTAACAACTGGATCGGCAAAGAGCGATATATTTACATTTATATCCAATGGAACAAGTCTATTTGGCGTAGCAAGTCAGAATTACTCGTAAGGGGATAAAAATGGCGTGGCCCGTTTTTCCAGTTGGTTTCTATGGAAGCAGATCATTTTCTGTTGAGTATGTTGTTATTGGGGGAGGCGGAGGTGCAGGAAGAGGGAACACAGCCAGTTGCTTAGGCGGAGGTGGAGCGGGTGCTGGTGGGTATCGGTCTAGTATCGTTGGGGAATTATCTGGAGGAAGCTCAACCGCAGAATCTGCGCTTGATGTAAATTTTGGAATATCTTATACAATAACAGTTGGTGGTGGTGGGGCTGCGGCGGCATCAGCTAATACCGCAGGAGCAAAAGGCAGCGATTCTATATTTTCAACAATCACATCAGATGGCGGAGGATTGGGTGCTGCTGCGTTTAGTGGAACATTTAATGGTGGCAATGGAGGCTCTGGGGGTGGCGCGGGGGTTTCTGGTTCTTCCCCATTTGCATCTGGAACAGTTGGAACTGCAACTCTAAACCAAGGAAAAAATGGTGGACTTGGAGCAGCAGGCGCACTCAATGGAGGAGGTGGAGGTGGAGGAGCAAGAACGTCTGGATCAAACGCTCCAAATTTTGTTGGTGGTGCTGGTGGGGATGGAATTGCATCATCTACCACAGGTTCATCCGTTATTCGCGCAGGAGGAGGCGGTGGAGCGGGGTCAACCAATGGAACTGGTGGATCTGGTGGAGGAGGAAATGGAGGGGCAGGAGCAACATCAGGAAGCAGCGGTACAGTCAATACTGGTGGAGGCGGAGGCGGAGGTGCAAACGATTCATCTCAAGCAGGAGCAGGCGGGAAGGGTGTTGTAATTTTGCGCTACTTGGATACTTATCCTGCTGGAACAACAACTGGTGCGCCTGTTGTTACAACAACTGGCGGATACAGAATCTATGAATTTAACGATTCTGGAACAATTATCTGGTAAAATTATGGCTTATTTTGCAAAAATCAATGACTCTAATTTTGTAGAACAAATTATATCCATTAGTAATTCAGTTCTTGGAGAACCATTGAATAGCTTTCCAGAAACTGAATCAATTGGAGTTGATTTTATTTCCAATACACTTAAATTAAGCGGGACATGGAAACAAACAAGCTACAATAAATCTTTTCGCAAAAACTATGCTGGCATTGGTTATTATTACGATCAATTTTTAAATGCATTCATTTCACCAAAACCATTTCAATCGTGGAATTTAAACGAGGATACTTGCATATGGGAAGCTCCAGTTTTAAGACCAAACGAAAATTGGTATTGGGACGAGGAAACAATTAGCTGGAAGGAAAATACAAATGACACTAACTGAAATCGCTCAATACGCTGGTGAGAAGATTGGCAAGACCGATGCCGATACGCTTACCTTCCTGCAAAAATCAGCCAGCCTAAATTACAGGCGGGTATGGAACTTTGCACCCTGGCGTGAAACAGTTACTACTTCTACCTACGCTGTTACTGCTGGTAGCCGAACAGTCACTCTTGGATCAAATGTTGAGAACCCACTTTCGGTTGCCTATAATAATGCAGAGTTGCAGGCGATGGATCTTGCAACCATCGTAAGCCAAAACTCTTCTTTACTCAATGACTCCAGCACTGGCACGCCTGTATTCTTCTACTTCAAGGGTCGTAACACTAGCGGGACAGCAGAACTAGACCTTTACCCAATCCTAGAAACTACCAGCACAAACACTCTCTTAGTCGTGGAAAAGCTTCAATGCCTAACCAGGACCAACTTTGTCGTTGACTTCCCTCCATCTGCCAGCGCAATTGCTGATGAACTTCGCTTGCCTCATGTAAGCCACGTTGTCCTTGCCCTAACCCACGCCGATGCCTTAGAGCGTGAGCGTCAGTATGGTAAGTCGCAGATTGTTACACAGGCCGCTAACGCTGACCTCGCTGCAATGGCGAACTACGAACTCTCTCAAGTAGGCGGGATGAAACAGATCACGCCAATCAGCCTGGGCGATTTATCAATCGAAGAGATTATCTAGGAGGCTAAAGCAATGCCTTATTTTACGGACGCAACCGATGACGTACTAGCGTTTGACGGAATCCGTCAATTCAATGGTGGGCAGGCCAGCGGTATTCAGTCGGATAACTTGGCAGAGAACCAAGTACAAGAGTTAAAGAACATGACCTTGTCTCCCCAGGGAAGAGTGGAGACTAGGTACGGATTTGCAAGCTTCTCCACAGGAGCCACCACAACTGGAACAACTTCAGTCGGTGGTCTTGGCTATTACGATACCGCCAGTAACGAACAGTTGCTTACAGTTTCTAGCGGGAGATTGTTTTCTATAGACAATGGCGGTGTTGCAACAAGACAACCAGCCCTTGCAACTTGGTCGGCCACAACCTCGACTTGGGACACAACAAATCAAGTATGGGAGAATGGCTATCTGGTTGCAGCCACAAATAGGGTCAACATGACTCAGTTCAATGACTTGGAGTACTTGGTTGATGGCGCTGGATCGTTAATGGTTTGGAATGGAACAAACGTAAAACAACAGGGTGGGAAGGTTCGCGCCATCACAATAACTACTGCTGGCACTGGCTACACTTCAGCCACAGCAAGTATTACTGGACCTGACCTTGGTGGCGATCCAACAACCCTGCTTACAGCCGCTGCTGGCGGGGCTGTGACGGCTATAACTGTACCTGACAATAGTGGGGGCGGGTATTCATTCACGCCCACTGTTACAATTGTAGGCGATGGATCTGGGGCTACGGCAACCGCTGTAATGGGCATACCTCCAGTTGGCCTGCGTATTTTAGTTACAAGTGGCAACAGGCTCTTTGGCGTGGGTAGCGGAGCCGAGCGCAATACCTTGTACGCAAGTGATATTCTGGACGCTGGCTTGTGGGCAACAGAGAACAGCATCGTTGTTGGTGGTGCTGACGGAGAAGAGATAACCGCAGTTGTTCCTTACTACGCCAATAGACTGATTGTATTTAAGCCATCTAAGATTTATCAAGTGGCTATCCCAACCGACATGACCTCTGCTGCCGACTGGGTGGTTGAACAGGTCAGTTCGACAGCAGGGTGCGTTGCAGAAAAGACTGCCGTACAAGTAAATTCGGACGTATTCTTCTTGGCATCAGATGGAATACGCTCGCTTAGTCGATCCACTTCCGATGACTTTACTTCAGTTGGCTTGCCACTTAGCGAGATTATTAAGGACGTTATTCTTACCATCAATCCTGTTGATATTGGAAAGTCATACGCAATCTTTAATGACAATCGGTATATACTTTCTGTACCTATAGGCGCAAGCGGGATCTGCAATTCCATGATAGTTTACAACACAATTTTGCAGTGCTTTGAGGGAACCTGGAGCTTTGGGGCTATTCAGCTTGCCCAAACAAACTTTAGTGCGCTGGGTCGCAGGCTTGCCGCCAAGTCATCCAATGGCTTGATTACAAACTATAATGGGTACAAGACACTAGATTCAACAGTTGAGAGCGACTACAAGGACGCTGGGTCTTATTACGAGTCCTACGTTTCGACCAGGGCGTTTATATTTGCAGATCCATTTGCAGATAAACATGGCAGCCATTTCGAGATCAGCTTTGACAAGACATTCAGCGAGGACGTGGATATATATATCCAGCGTGATACAGACTCGTCCTTTGTTTCAGTGCTTGCCAACCTAGATCCCTCAACTGTTGAGCTTGAGCTTCCCTTCGTTCTTCCAGCAACTCTTACCGCTTCCGCAAGGAACAGGGTGGCTAATGATTTACGCTTTTACGAGAAGTGGCGCAACTTGGCTATCAAGGTTGGAAGCGCAACAGGACAGTTTGCACTTCGTCAAATCATGGCAGGGGCTAACCCAGATACAATCGAGACACAAAAGACTATATGAACGCTATGGAGTATGTTGAGCTATCTGGCGTGCCAGAGTCTCGCTGGCCTATCTTTAGGGAGTGGTTTAGCTGGTACAACCAGCGTGGCATGGTTGGGGTTGCCAAGGATGGCGATGAAATAGTGGGGGTAGCAATTGCTAGGGTAATCAATGGATCAGAAGAACCTACCCATTACCTACATAGACCAGAAGGAGATACTGCCTTTGTTGACTTGACTGTGACCTCTACCGATGGTAGAAGTACTGCTCGTAGCCGAAGGGCTATGCAATGCCTGCTGACTATCCTTTGGGATAGGTTTGGCCCCCGCAGGAGCCTAATCTTTAACCGCAATGGAGTCCAAAAAAAGTACGATTATATGAAATTTATGCAGAAAGCTTTGGCTTAATATGGGTGGCTCTCCATCTATTCCCTCACCGCCTCCACCGCCCGATCCGATGAAGGCGGCGCAGGCCAATGCGCTATTTTACCGATCCTCGCTTGAAACATACATTGAGAAGTCTCCTGACATTGCTGCGCTTGAGAATGCTCTCCGCATTAGGTATATGCCAGAACAACGTCAACTAGAGCGTCAGCTTACGGCTGCCGATCAGCTTGCCCAGGTTCAGTCTGGTCTGCAACTTGAGCGTCAATATGGTGGTCAGCGCACCTTGGAAGGATTGCGTAGGCAGTATGAGTACAGCCCACAGGCTTATGCGCTAAATCGTGGATTAGGTAATCAACTTACAGCGCAATTTGCCAGAACCTATGGTCAGCCAGCACAAGCCTCGGTTGAGCCTCAAGTTGCAATGGGTGCTGGAGTTGCTCCAGTTGATTATGGTGCTGGAATTTCACCATCTATCGGTGCGCCATCATACACGACAAACATTGAAGATGTGTTAGCAAGGAACGAAGAAGCCAAGAAGATTACGACCAAGAAGTACCAGGCTGGGGAGATTTAATATGGCAGTTTTAAGCAGAGAAGATTTTTACGAAAAAGAGTACGCTCCAAATGCAAACTGGAATACATTGTTTTATAATGGCTCTAGGCATTTCCAATCCGCAAATCCTCCATCAGATTACAAAAGTTTTTTAGCTGGAAAATCTACATACAACGGAAGTTGGGATAGCGGCCCTAGAACATACGAAACAACTGCCGCCGATAAAAGCGGAATGCTTCGTGACTTTGATAATTTGTACTCGGACTACAAAGAAAAAGCATCTGAAGATCAACAGAAGCAAAGCTTGGCTGATATCCAAAGCCAAGAAAATACTCGCAACTCTCTTGCGGAACAAATTCAAGCCTTAACAGGGGGAGTAAGAACAGGCGGTCAAGGTCCTGCTCAACTATCAAGCCAGCCTCCAAGCAATCTTTCTGCTGATGCAAACTTTGGTACATCCGATCTTTCTTCTAAACTCAACTTCCAGGTGTCCGATCAAGACATCATAAGCGATTACAATAATACAAGACTTGGTAAATTAAATAGAATTTCTGAGGATGGAAGCTCTCAGATTGCTGGGATAAATAGCAGGCTTGAAGCAGCACAAAGTCTATATGACCAGTTGCCATCTGGTGACGCTAGGCGTGCATCAGCCAAGGTATCAATAGATCAACTTAGATCAGATTTAACCAGCGTTCAGAGTGCGGTTACAAAGGCAAGCCAACAGATTGCAGATTTCAAACCCATAACATCCGCTGACAGTGAGGGCTTGAAACAGATCACATCGTTCCGCGAGTTTGCTAAATTACCAGAAGAACGTGCTGGAGATCAGCTACGCCAGATTGATCCAGATGCGTACAGAAGTGCGGTTGGTCTTGGCCGTCAATATCGCCAGATGGCAACTGAGCCACTAGGCGCGACTACTACCCCGCAGACTGAAGAACTTCGCAATACGCTTGAACAAGAGGCGATGAACCAACTTCGTCTTGGCTCCACCATTGGCGCAGAAGAACGGCGTGGCTA
>Ga0209354_10001177_pt1 | contig 11555 bp, 9 predicted proteins | sample LauGreSpBDMM15DD_2_FD_187562 | JGI IMG/M metagenome (GOLD analysis project Ga0209354, IMG submission 187562) | Freshwater lake microbial communities from Lake Michigan, USA - Sp13.BD.MM15.DD (SPAdes) (version 2) | ecosystem: Environmental > Aquatic > Freshwater > Lake | place: Lake Michigan, USA...
GCCTTGCCGCACGTCGATACGTGGTGTATTGTCGATACTGGCTCTACGGATTCCACTATGGAGAAAATCCGTGCTGCTGCCGCCAAACATGGGAAACCAGGTGTCTTACATGAGCGACCTTGGGTAAATTTCGGCCATAACCGAACAGAGCTTTTGGAGCTCGCCCGTGGCTCAGAAGCCGCCTGGTTTTTCATGATGGATGCTGATGATATCTTGGTTTATCAAGATGTAGACAGTCAAGAAAAACAAAGTGGTCTATTCGACCAACAATTCGGTCCTGAAGATGGATATACGATGACGTTCAAGCGAGGCACTCTTACATATAAGAGACCGGCGGTATTCAATACGAAACCCTGGGTCTTCAAGGGAGCTCTACACGAATATGCGCACTTGGATTTCTCTGTCTTAGGGCATATATCAAGAGGATGGATAGACGCACGTGTTGAAGGCGCTCGGTCAAAGAATCCGAATAAATACCGAGACGATGCCCTCGCATTAGAAGCAGAATATGCTACAAAGCCAGACACTCGTACCGCTTTTTACTGTGCCCAAAGCTGGCGAGATTCTGGAAATAATGAAAAGGCAAATGAGTGGTACTTACGCAGGGCAGAAATGGGGGGATGGAATCAAGAAATTTATGTGAGTTATTTGAATCTCGTGAGACTAACCTCAGATATTAAACTCAAATTGAACTATGCCTGGCTAAGCCTAGAAGTCTGTCCACGCCTGGAGGCGGTACATGCCGCCCTAGAATATCTCAGAAAACAAAATACATGGTCATCTAGTGCATATTATCTTGGATTGGCTGCTTCCTCAGTGAAACATAATATAGCAAATGACCTGTTCGCCGAGCCAGTGGAATATAAGTTCTACGATGAATTCTCTATACACGCCTTTTACACAGGTCACGATGATGTTGCCATTCTAAACGGAATGAAAGCGTATTTCCTCGCCCCCCTAGAAGAACAGCCAAGAATTCTTAATAATGTGAAATATTCGATTAATAGGACTTAGACACTTCCTTCTAAGAATCAATAGATGACAAATCCTGGAGATGAGATTCTCCCCAATTTGTGGTTAGGGAATATTAGGGCAGCTACTAGTACACAATGGCTAGGTGAAAAAGGCATCAAGTGTGTCTTTAATTGCACGAAGGATATTCCCTTTGTTCCCACCATTCAGCGTCAGTACAGAGTTCCCGTGGATGATAATTTACAAGCGGAGGAAATCAGAAATCTAGAACTCTGGTCCTACGAGGTAGTCTTCAAACTCATGCGAGAATACAAGACAGGTCAGCCGATTCTCGTTCACTGTCATGCGGGCATGCAGCGCTCTGCCGCATGTATGGCCATGTTTCTCATTGTCGCTAAGAACATGACTCCACAGCAGGCTATTAGATACATTAAGGAGCGGAGACCAATCGCTTTTACACCAGGCGTCAATTTCCATCAATCCATTGAAGGGTTTTATGATTCGTACCAGAGAGAGATTGTTTCCAAAAATCTATGAACAAACTAGATGGCTACTCCAGGCCAACCGTTTTATTATCAGATAACGCAAACACAGGAGACTTTTAAAAATAGTCTAGGTATTACCAAGACTATCGATTTACCAGTGATTACTTTACCACCTGGAACAGTTTTGTTTCGTGGTATGAAGGTGCCAAATCCCGCTGAGGTAGATGCCAGAGTATTCTACCGAGATTATTTGGGAGACCCCGAAGGCTCTCGTCAAGTATGCATGCGTCCAACGCAGAATGTCTTCTTCTATCCTTTTCCTTACGTGGCATTTGGTGCGAATGAGGTGGGACAAGGCTTTGACATGATGCAAATGGTTGTTCTTGTTCATCCTGTTACAGTTATTTGCTCAATAAGCCCATCAGAATGGGTGCGTGGTATGGGCCAGCGTTATGATGGGGATGCGCCCTACAGGAGATGTGACAGCTTCCCACTCTCATGTCATCCTTTAACACAAGAGGAAAGAACTAGTCTAAGTTACGATAACTGTCTCAGTCCAGAATATCAGGTACGCTCTGGAACACGTGGATGGATGGCTCTCGCCGATTTAGATTCGTTTAATCCTAAGGGAAAAGGGCAATCTTCAATGAAGATGTATATCAAGGCGTTAGAATCAAGGAAACCCGGTACTGGTGCTGAACTGGTCGCCTGGTCTTATACAGATAAACATAGACATCACGGTTTTCCCGAGATTTCCCTTTATCCTTACAAGAACCATCAAGGAAATCGTCTATTGAAGCGTGCCTGTCCTGATGCTGATTCGGCGATTCGTCTGATGGAGAAAGAGGCGGCTTCAGATAATCTTAACTTTCTTCCTCTCGCCACCTTTACACGCAATGGTACAGTGGATATGGTAAATGGATTATTTACTCTGGATTCTCTAGGAATTTCCGCAAATTCCTTTTCTACGCCGGCTTCTGATAAGCAACCTGTAATAGAGCAAAAGATTGGTGAATATATGGATTTATTGCAGACGACTGGACTTAAACTCCCATTCTTTGGTTCTGGTAAACTATGTCTAGATACGAGAACTGGATTTTATATGTTTCCTCAAGTTGTTCCGAGAAATCTTATTATTCCGTTACCCAAGGAAGAAGCGCCAGTAGGAAGTGGAGGTGCTGCTTCAGAAACAAAGGCTACCCAGCCATATCGTTTCCTAGCATTACCTCTTGATACGCTTGAGGCGAAAAAGCGTGCCCTCAACTATATCTTGATTTTTAGGAATGCAATTCCTGCAAAGTTTATGGAGAAATATGGGTTAGACAAGGGATTTGGTATTCGTCGTGCTATGGTCTTTGATAGACCTCCAGTTCTACCAAGAGTATTTCAAGAACTTGACTTAGAAGTGCCGAAAGACTTCAAGGCAGGTATTGCTAGGGCGGCGGCACTCTACCAAAAGAATACTGGTGCGCCGAGAAAAACGGTTGGCAAGCCTGTCGAGGCAGTCCCAACCTTTAGCATGCAGCCTTATGGGGCGTATGGAATGCCTTATGGAGCGTATGGGATGCCTTCTACTACGCCTCCCTATGGTGGAACACCTCCCTATGGGGCTGGAACACCTCCTTTTGGTGGAACACCTCCCTATGGGGCTGGAACACCTCCTTTTGGTGGAACACCAAAGTTTGGTCCTGGTGGAAAAACGCCAGAATTTGGCACACCAAAGTTTGGTCCTAGTGGAAAAACGCCAGAGTTTGGAACACCGCAATACGGTCCTGACACGCCAAAGGCTGAAATGCCAAAGGCTGAAATGCCAAAGGGCCCATCCAGAAAAGAGGATGCAATTGCAAATATACGCTCAGGGAAGATTAGCTTTGAAGAGCTACGTGGAAACCCCGTATATAATTTATCTCCAAAGGACTTTCGAGATATCGCTGGAATGCACAAGGAGCTCGGCTTCTCACCTCCCTTTCTTGCTGATGACAACAATAAGCCTAATCCCCCTTATCTTGCTATCGGTGGAACACGTAAAAAGGCCAAGGCCAAAGCCAAAAAGGGGAAAACTCGCTCTATAAAAGGAAAGAAATCTCTAGAGAATATGGCGAAACTCTTTAGCAAGGTGTGGAAATCGATTGCTAAATAATACTTGTAATTCATCTAAATGATAAGAATTCGTGTCCTTACCATGTAGATTTAGCATAAATTACCGACTCATTAATCTATAAAATATATCATCAAACCATTTATTCTTTGCAGCTTTTATAGGGTCATTATCATATTCATGTCCCATTAACTCTAGGTGTAAAAAGAGATTATCATAGTTCACAACACGAAAACAAGGATTGTACCCTTCCCTTAGATATTCTGGCAGATTCTCTACATCAGATTCTATATTGTGAACTTCACATATTGGAGAATTAAAAGGGTCATAGTCTTTCTGTGTATAACCAGGAGTTGGTATGTGTTTAATTGTCTTATAATTATCATTATAATTTAGCCAATAGTAAGAAGTTCCTCCACAATCTGCCCAGTACTCTTTACCAGAAATTCCTATAATATTTCCAGATAAACCCGAATACATATCCTTATTTTGCATCTCATTATGGTTAAATATCTGTAAACCAAGGTAAAACATAATCATTCTGTCAGGAAGAGTACCATTAAATCGAATCTCCCCGCATATTGAATGCCCTCGTGAATAATTTTCAATATTGATGTAATCAATTGGGAACATATCGTTTTCTAAAAATACTGAGATATATGTATCATATTTGATGTAATGGTGGTATATATATTGAAATGCTAAGCCATAGGATTCAGAAAAATCAAGAGAACGCCCTCGTGGCAAGTCAATCGGTACAACATCTAACTCAAGCCATTTTGCCCGCATGATTTCTGAAGCGGCATCATTGGATGAATCAACAAATCCATATATCTTCAATACAACTGAAGTTGTGTCATATTGAAAATATTTACGAATAAGCTTTGTTTGTCGTTCAAAGAAACGAGTAGTTCCGTAATGTGCTAAATATACTTTAAGTTCTTTCATACTGGTATTGATATATACACACGTCTTTATATTAAGATTTTTGAAGTGTACGGGCAATTACTTTCTTCATCTAAGATAGAATGAGTTTATCAGAAAAAATAGATTTACTCCCTAGGTCAGCAGTAGTATATGTAGAAAATATAAGAAAGACACCAGGATATATGGGAATAAAAAATAATCCAGGTGAAAATAAGATAGAATATCAGAAAATCGGACCCAAAGTCAGTGGAGGTAGTTTTATACGCTTATCGACTGATGTAGGTGGAAACTCTTTTTTCGGCTCTCTGCTAATGTGTATTCGAAACAAAGTTATGAGTGAGCTTACAGCTGAATCCAAGATAGAATTCACCAGATTATTTAGAGAATGGTATATGACCCCTAAACGTATCGCCAAACTTAAGGAGCGAGCCAATTCCCTTATAAAATCAACAAATATGTCAGTTCAAGTAGAAGATGCATTTAAAGATGTTGAACAAAATATGGTCTTCACCGATATGTTAGTAGCAACGCTAATTACACAGGATGTTGGATACAGCGCAATATTTCTAAATTCAACAAATGATGAGCCATGGGTTCCTAGGATACCTAGTGAGCAATGCTTATATAATATACAAAATAATAACCCTATTATTTTATTTTTATATTACGGGACTCATTATGAGCCTATTTTCTTTTTAAGTGACAGACGGGTTAAACAAGATGAATACGAGACTCGAATGGTATTTAAAGATACATCTGATGAATTAAAACCTATTCTTCAAATGTTAGATACGGCATGCGCAAGTCCTGAAGCTAAAACACAAGAAGAACTTAATACTGAAGCGGCAATACAAGCTTCTTTAGTTTCAGGAGGTGGAGCTAAAACACAAGAAGAACTTAATATTGAACAGGCATTACAAGCTTCTTTAGCTTCTGCTTCTGCTTCTGCTTCTGCTTCTGCTTCTGCTTCTGCTCCTGCTTTGCAAGGGCAAGGAGCTGCAGCTGCAGAAGGAGAAGGAGAAGGAGAAGCAGAAGCAGTCCAAGAAATAGAACAAATTGTAGCAGCCTTCGTCGCAAAACACGCAGAAACATGGAAAACAAAACGACCAACCTTTTTACACAAATCTGCTAAACACACTACCACTAGTCGCCCTCTTGAAGATTCCCTCAAAAATCCTCTCATTCCTATGGATAACTTCCTAGTAAAAACATGCCGAGGAACAAATAATGATTGTATTATAAATTCTCTTTTAACATGTCTGAGCCCAACGTTTCGTCGTCTAGAAGGAGAATTCAAGGACAAGGTTGCCTCATACTATAGATATGAGAAGCTTCTACCAATGTACAACGCTTTTGTAAAATCTACCAGATTCAGTGACCAGAAATCAAAGGCAAAAGCAGAAAGTATAGTAAGTGAAATCGCATCAGGAATAGATAAATACAAAATAGATAAAAAGAAGGTGACAACAACAGGATATGGAGGTCGTCCTATTTCTGCAGAAGTTGCCGCCGCTTTTGGAATAACTCATGGAATCAGTGTCTTAATTAAAGAGAGCGAGGCGAGAGAACAAGGAGCCTTCACACTTCTTGGACCCCAACCAGCAGCACCCAGATTTATAATTATTCATAACATGGACGGTGTTCATTATTCTTCTATTAGCGATTCCAGCGACAATTACGTATTCAATACGACCATGCTACAGAATTGGATTGGCGAATTAGAAAGGAGACAACATACAGAAAATGTGACAAAGTGCAAATTTATCACAGGTCAGGTACTGCGTCATGATGGAAATCTATATATTGTAGTAAATGCTGAGAATACAGATGATGGTCAAGGATGTAAACACATATATATTCATACACTAGGATGTGACGTAGATGGATATAAACAAGATATTCAGAATATTCTGTTAATTAAAAAGGTATTATTTCCTCCAACCTTTGGCGACCCTGGTAAGCCAGGATACAATCACGAGTTAGATGTTGCTTTGCATGTTGAATGGCAAGGTAACCTAGCTGGCGCACAAAGGGCATTGGCCACATTGAAAACAAGATATCCTATCTTTCAGAAAAAGTACAAAACTTATAATGAGGTATATGCCGATGCGACAACTCTTCCTTTCATAGATATTAAGGGAAAACCAGGATATGAGTTAGCGAATCCAGCTGTTCACGATAAAGATGGAGTGCCATCTACGTATCTGGAATTCATGGCTTCAGCCTCAGGTGTTAAAGAGGTAGAAGGTTGTGCAGCTAAGGGAGGTGGCGGATCTACAAGAAAGACAAGAAAGTTAAGAAAGACAAGAAAAGGAAATTAGACTAAGACACCCGCCGACAAATAGTCATATATCTCATTCTAGCTCACTTTTACACAGACATAAGGCATAAAGCAAAAGCAAACGTACCGTTAAACACATTTACTTGATATACCGTCCTTTATTTTTACACAAGATTAGAAAATGTCATTCGCCAATACCACCTCAAAGAGTGAGTGGAGTGTGAATCCTGAAAAGGCCTACATTTCAACTGATAACTTTGCTGGTGCCTTTTACACATATACTGTTAGCACAAGTGGTTCTCAAGAAACTATTGGAACTCTAACTACAGTGGCAACTTCTGCAAATGCTAATGTGGCCAGTGCCTCATCTCTTTTTGCTCGTGGTCACCATCTCCTGCTAAATGGCCGCAAGCTAATTCCTGGCGTTAACCCCATGAATGCTATTACTCGCAGCGCCACATCAACAAACAACCCCTTTATCAGCGGCTCTAGCCCTGGTGCTACCACAGTAACCCTATCTCCTTCTGGTGCAAGTGCCACTACAACCACTAGCGCTTCTTCCACCTTCGCCCCTAAGTTTATGGTGGGTGTTATGGATATCCAGACGGGTCTAAATGGTTTCATTGACCCCACCAATGCCCTTTTTGTTCTTTATGACAAAAATCGCCCCGTTTCCCATTATCTTACTGATATGGCGGCTGGCTTAACTGCAGCAAATGCCAGAGCATTAGTGAACTCTGGTCAGAATGCTAGTAGCAAGGGCACTAGTATTGCGATTGGTCCATTACCAACTGGCACCGGTAATGCCGCTACACCATTAGGTGCTGCTACATTTGGTTCAATTACTATGACGACATTTCAACCTAGCGGCACTACGGGCACTACAAATTCCACATATACCTTTACCTCTACTGCAATAACATCCACTACTGTTGTTATTTTAACACTAACAGCTAGCCTTAAAACACCAATTAATAATTCTACAACTCAATTTTATGTAATAGTTGCACCAGGTCAATTTACAATAACAATCGAAAACTCAGGTACAGCCCAGAATATTACCCCTGGGTTCAATTTTCTCATCCTCAATTAAAGTATGAACTGCTGTTACTACCACTTTGAATACTTTCCGAAAGGATTCCAAGTGCGATATGAACGGGACAACATCTCAAAACAGTATATACCTTATTCAAGCATTATAACATTCCGCCATGAATATCTGTTTGATGACAAGATATACGTCGTGACAATAATACTAAAAGAATCTCTGAAATACACCTACCATTTCAAATCAAAGGACGAATCCGAGAAACTATATGACACAATTCTTCAAAACCAATAACATCCTCGTTCAATTTCTGAAGCACCTGCTGGAGTTTCTGAAGCTGAAGGTCCTACCCATTCCGAATTCCAAAATCCAGAAATCTGATGATTCTCCCAACGCCGTCCCTTAATTCCAAAGAGAACTTGCGTGGCCCCTCCCATCACAATACAGATTTTACCCTCCCTCTTTAACCGTGATGCAATAACCATTCCTAAGCCGCCACAACCGATAATCACCACTCTGGCACCAGTCTTTAAAACTTCAGAAACCACATACTCAACACATGTTTCCCAAGACTCGGCGTCACATTCCCATCCCGCTCGTCCAAGTGCTAAAGAAGGGGCGTAACCTGTCTTGACAAATGACCATTCGGCAGCAGGCCAAAGGCCTTGTATAGCACTGTTGGGCCCGAGGCCTACCGCTGCGCTAGGCCAGAGGCCAACCGCGTTGCTAGGCCAAAGGTCGCCCTGAACCGCTGCGCTAGACCAAACTCTCTCTTCCCCCTTCGCTAACTGCGCAGAAATAGTATCAGTAAACGACGAAACCACACACACTTTCTGGCCATTTAAAACACCAGTCCACCTCTCCTCAACAGGCCAATAATACGGCTCCAGAGCACGTAGAATACATTGCTTACCATAAAATAAGACCCGTTTCAGAATCTCCTGCTCCCGCACCTTAATAGGGGCATACCATCCACTTGCAAAAATATCGGCCGAAGTCACAGAAGCAGCATACTCTGAGCACCATCGAGAAATAGAAGCCGCATCTCCAAATACACCAGCATTCCTCTCTAACACAGGTAAAAGCTCTTTCTTAAGAGTTCCGGTCATAGAATGATACCACATAGTCTCAAATTCGATTGTTCCAAATCTCCCGACTAATAAGCCGGTATTTTCAGAAAGTGCCTTTTCAATTGCCGTGCGAATCATCTGCATACTATATCTAAAATCCCTTTAGGGATGGAATCTTGCTGTATTTGTTTAGAGCCGCCACAACCAGATAATTCGTTACATCTTATTTCATGTGGCTGCCAAGGTGGTTGGTTTCACAAGCAGTGTGAAAATATGTGGCTCCTTAGTCATACTACTATTCCGAAATGCCCTATTTGTAGAAGAGATGTCCCTACAGAGATAACCTATGATTTCTCTCATCCCATCCTACGCCTAATAAAATTCCTCTATGTTTTTGAGCTGTTTCTATATCATGATACATTTACACCTATCTTACAAGGCACGACAGTCCTAGTATTTCCATTCGTGCTTCCTTGCTCTAGAGATTTCGTGGTATTCGCAACACATTATTCTGTACATAGTATTCTTGATATGTTTTTCATCAGTCAGAATGAACAAATATTCTTCAGATATCTTCATTTAATTATATTGGCCATGTATATCAATCATAAAAAAAGAGTAGAACCTTTTACACACTTTGTAATAGGTCGAACCATTATTTATTCTAAGAGTCTTGAATATTCTCAGCCTTCTATAACTTCAGCGTTTGTCGCTGCCCAAGGTGCGCCCATTGTCGCTGCCCAAGGTGCGACTTTTGTCGCTGCCCAAGGTGCGACTTTTGTCGCTGCCCAAGGTGCGCCCATTGTCGCTTCCCAAGGTGCGACTTTTGTCGCTGCCCAAGGTGCGACTTTTGTCGCTGCCCAAGGTGCGACCAATTCCTTGAAAGGGGACAAACCCAGAGGTAGACGACGTAGAAGTAAGAGGTGGTAGCATACTAGAGAAATCTATATCTTGAACTTGTGTAAAAGGTGTATATTCTGTATTTTGTTGTTGCTCTTGCTCTTGCTCTTGCTCTTGCTCTTGCTCTTGCTCTTGCTCTTGCTCTTGCTGTTGCAAAGCAGAAGCAGAAGCAGAAGCAGAAGCAGAAGCAGAAGCAGAAGCAGAAGCAGAAGCAGAAGCAGAAGAATCATTCTCAATCTCCAAATCCGCCTCGCCATCGAGAAAGACTACATTTTCAGGCTCACATTCTTGAAGCAGCAATAATCCATCAATAATAGGAATAGGAATCATTTGCCCTACTTCTAGAACACCTAGTTGAGAGAGCGGTCCTTCAAGAAGGTCACGCACATCAATATCAGCAGGAATATCTCCAATAACCTTGAAGGAAAGACGTGTGGCCTTCGGCAGCCCCTCAGATTTCTCAAATGCCAGCTCAATCTCGCTACCATCTTCTAGACCTAGCGTATCTAAGAACCAAGATGGAACAAACAATGCGTCCGAGCTTGTAAAGGTATTTACAGGGTCGCCCACAGAAATCCGACCTCCACCAAAGGTGGCAATCCATCTTGCTGAATCTTGGCTATGAAGACGTCGCATCAAATTCTTCGTTGGTCTAGCACTCCAACTCTCATCTTCTGTATCTAGATACACCTTTGAATATACCTGTACTAGGCAGTTCATTGTTGGGACTATATATAACTCCCAATACTAAAACAATTTTTTTGGAGCAAGAGTAGCATGGATTCGTCTTATGGGCAAAGCCCACAAGGACAAAGCCCACAAGGGCAAAGCCCACAAGGGCCACAAGGACAAGGCCCACAAGGACAAGGCCCACAAGGACAAGGCCCACAAGGACAAGGACAAGGGCTGAAAGGTTTATCTATAAAAAGAATCCTTCCTTCTCCTACTCCAAGCATTGAAAAAGAACAAGTCCAAATACAAAGGAATCAATCTAATCCACAACAAAAGCCAACTATGTTACAAACCCATAATGAGAATCAAATAGAACTTATAACAGAAGCTCTCGATTCTCTTGAATTATCCTACAGTCAGAAATTATCATTGAAGCACCGGTTTTTATCCCTACTTCAAGAATATACTTTTCGTTCAAAGAGGTACTCTACTGCCTTTCATACGCTCCGTATTATTATCTCCGTCGGCTCTCTCATTGTTCCAGCTCTTTTGTCAGTTCAATTTACAGGCGGCTCTTCATCAACAGGCCAAGACCTTAGTAAGCAAGTTTCTACAAGCACAGCTGTCTATTGGGTTGTCTGGATTCTATCACTCTGCGTAACAATCAGCAATGCCCTAATGACACTCATGAAAATAGATAAGAAATATTATACCCTACACACAACCCTACACCATATTGTGAGCGAAGGTTGGCTCTATATAGAACTTTCTGGAAAATACAGTGGATTCAAGACACCTTCTGATTTACCAACACACGCCAATCAATATATCTATTTCTGCCAAACCTTGGAGAAGATACGCATGAAACAGATATCTGATGAATACTATAAGCTAAATGATTCGCATTATAATACTACGGTGGATAAAGAGCAGCTTATTCCACCAACACCATTTAAATTGGAGCCCTTCCAGCCTGATGAAAAAGTAGAAGTATTAAGTAAAGAGGATGGTAAGGATAACTCGCCGGCTTAATATAAAGCGAGACCCTCTACAAAATCTTACCACCCTCCTACCCTCTTCTATTAAAATGAATGACGCTCCA
>Ga0209354_10001185_pt1 | contig 11537 bp, 15 predicted proteins | sample LauGreSpBDMM15DD_2_FD_187562 | JGI IMG/M metagenome (GOLD analysis project Ga0209354, IMG submission 187562) | Freshwater lake microbial communities from Lake Michigan, USA - Sp13.BD.MM15.DD (SPAdes) (version 2) | ecosystem: Environmental > Aquatic > Freshwater > Lake | place: Lake Michigan...
CTCACTATTAGGAAATGTGCCGTTTATATTTATAGTTCCAATGGTCCTTTCTGAATAAGTTATGGCAACCGGATTTACAGTTGTTGCATTTTGCGTTGTCATACTCAAAAAAGAACCATAAAGAGGTTTGACACCTGGTCCTGCTGGTCCTGTACAACCTCCTCGTAATGCTCTATAGCGTATAAATTCAGTAAGTGTAGATGAGTCCATTTCTTTTTAAATTAAGTGAAGAATCTTTTATTTGATAACAGCCATTATCTACGAGCTTTGTCAACGACGAGTATTTCTCCCGCCCTCTTCCCTTTGTGTAAGAGAAGGTTTAGCAGGTGTTCCCATAGAAGGATAGCTGGGTGCAAATGTTCCAAATAGCTCTGGGGCCTGGTCTGTGCGCTCAACTCCAACACCCCTAGCATTTCCAGGACTTAGGTGACACTCACCCGTATCACAAGATACATATGTCATGGGGGGCATTAAGGTGGAAGAATCCCAAGAGAGACCAGCTCCAGTGGCTGCTGCCTGTCTCTTTCTCGCCTGTGATATCAAACTATCAGCATTCTTTTGCATAAATTGTCTTGATGCGTATTGCATTCCAGTGGGGATATTGACCTCACAGTGGCTGCGATAATCAGTTGCAATACGGCCGTCATTCATTGGCGCTGCCCATCCAGGATATCTGACATCCTGTGTTGGGAGTGTTCTAGCATCAGGCTTTGCTGATGCATTGTTTCTTATATCAACAAGTTGTGTGGCTGGTTGAGAAAAGAACCATGGGCTTTGAGCTTCACGGAAGCCATTAATATCCATCTACAAACGCTTCACATTTACTCCTGTAAATTGACAGCAAATCCCTCTAACTTTTCTGAGCCCTCTAGGTCATCGGCGGCGGCGGTAAGAGGAGTAGGTGCTGCAGAAGCAGGACTACGCTTCAGAGCATCAACAAGTTCCTTCTTTGTTGTCAGACTGGCGGGAAGCCCACGCTCGGTTGCCAGACCACGAAGCTCCTTCACCCTCATTGACTCGTAATTCACAGTGACCTTCTCTACATTCATTGACCGGAGTAGTTCTTCTGCCTCTGCCTCCTCGTTTGCTCCGCCAGCAGATACAGGTGCTACGCTCGCAGAAGTTGCACTAGATCCGAAAGGACCAGACGCTGCACTAGGAACCTCCTTTAACATATCAGCGTAGTCCTCCTCATTTACCTGGTCAACCTCGTCAGCACGAAGAGGCGTCGGGCCGCTTGTAGCCTCCACCATGTCGGGTCCAGACAAAGAAGCCTCTGTTGACATTTTTAGAGTGAGAAGCAGATTCTCAAGAAGACCTAAGCGCTTCTCATTCTGCCCCATGCGGCTATAAAGATAGAAACTTACGGCGCCAAAGACGAGAATTAGTAAAATACCGATGGTTAAAGAATCGCTGAGTCCTGCCATTTCTGGTCGGAACGCAGGGAAAGATTTGGTTAGAAAGACGCATCGGGCCCACATTAATTATATTTTCTAGTTTTCCTCTTTCTCTGTGAGCCTCCACCACCTGCTGCCATTTGTGAAGCAGTGGCAGACCCAGCTGCCGCCCTATTCGCCCTATTCTTTTCCTTATTATCTATAACCTTATTATCTATAACTGAGTGGAAATGCTTCATTAAGAATTTGTAAAATCTCATAGCTGAATCCCTGTTACCTTGGTATAATCCATTACCATCAATGGATAGTGTTAAACCAAGGTCATTGCCATCCTTTATAGTAATATGCCTCTTTGCCATTTCACCAAAGAATTCTACATTAAATGAATCTCTCGGACGTTCTAAAAACGGTGTTCCAGAAGGAGGGGTAAAAGCTGTAACATTACTTTTTGTAATTACTTGCAATCCATTATTTATAACTGAAAATGTCTGAACTCGTGTAAAACTAGTAGAAGGATTCGCTTGTTTCTCACTCTTTATACTAATTTCCCTTTCTTCCTCTATTATTACTTCTACCATTTCTATTAAAGTAAGTGGTTATTAATCCGTATTGTGAAAGAACAAGGTCAACGCTACTTACTCGGCAGATACCCTTTTGCACTGTGTAAGAAAAGTCAAACTTGCCGCCCTCGGACCATGCCGCCAAGCAAAGAGGTTTCACCAGGTCAAGGGGGGCTGATTCAGCCAGACTATAGACATGGGTACTCACAAAGCTTATACAATTCTTCTTTTTCCACAGACTCTTACAGAATATATCACTGGCACGAATTGCGTCAGGAGGATTTGTACTATGGAATATTTCATCATAGAAGATAATACCCTTTCCGCCATTGGTATTCAGAATTGAAGAGGCAAAGGCCACTTCCCGTTCAAACATGCTCTGCTTTCCTGGCTTGTCGTCTAGACGAAGACCGTTCGCTATCCAGCTGAAGTGGGTCATTTGAGCCTTCTCGGCAAAGGCGCAGCCGAAAGAATGGCTTAGCAGAATATTGAGCAAGACTCCTCGCATGAAACTGGATTTGCCCCCACGATTTGGACCAGTTACTATCGCATGGTTTTGAGACTTTCCGCCTAGAGCAGTGGAGCTTACAATACGGGAATCAAAAGGGATAGACGGGTCGCCGAATTTCTTAATCATTAGAATCGGCTCCTCAGAGTCAATGAATTCCGTTGGGACTACGTCAGAGCGAGAAGCGAGGCGATACATTACTTCAAATCGCCCTATGCTACGAAAAACATGGGGAAGCCAGAAGGGATGCTCTAACACAAAAGCAAATGCCTGTCTAGAATCAGAAGAGCATTCCAATAACCATGATTCAAGCCACTTGGGGAGATAGGAAGACCATGAGGCGTAGAGGCGAAGGGCAGTTTCTTTCAGCTCTACTACGGAATTTCCAAGACTGATGCATTCAGTATCTAGACGAATAAAATGACGAGCTTGTTGAATTGGCTGCCACATAGTTTGGCCGAGAGTAAAGAGAGTCCAGGCATTTTGAGCCATTTTTCTGAGTTGTGTAAGAGCATCCTCTGGTGGAAGTGGTGGAGGATTGAAGAGTTCTTCAGGTGTTCTAGGCATAGGCTGACCATTCCACATACGCCAAAGAATCTGGGTGTATTCAGTAAATGGAATGGGTATGTTATACATGACACGGAGTAGGATATACGGAATAATCCATGTTAGTAGGGGTAAGATAAGTCCAAATGCCGGAACAATATATGATTTATAGACAGATACAATAATAAGAGCAAAGGGAATGGAATTTAGAGAAGACCATGGGGTTCCTTGAAAATGGACTTGAGCGTATCCTTCTGATTCAGTTGGCGTTGGCTCTCGTAAAAGTGGCTCTAGAGTATGTGTTAAAAAAGTTATCTTGTCAAGGTCTGGTTCATTTCCTTGAATCTTCGCTTGAAGTGAGCGAAAGAGGGCTGCTCGATTCAGACAAGTGGTAAGATTCTTTGGCCAGGATGAGACACCTTCTTTTAATTGGTCAATGGCAAATGTATTCTGTAGAGAAAGTGTGTCAATTATTGGACGTATCTGCTCCATCTACCGGTTATTCAGTATGGTATTGTAAAAGAAACCCGCATAAATCTTTTATACATAAAGTAAAAACAAAAAGTAAAAATTGATTAAAACCATGCCTAAACATAAAGTCCCACTACACAATAATGGCATCTTATGCTACTATTGTCAGCAGTCCTGCTCCTTTTGCTTCTGCTTCTGCTTCTGCTTCTTCTTCTGCTTTTACAGAAGTAAAGACAGAAGTAAAGACAGAAGTAAAGACAGAAGTAAATACAGAAGTAGAAGTAAAGACATCAACCGTCGCCAGCCCATCGTATAACAGGGGGACTCTAACGGAAGTTCAGCAACATATTACGAGCATATTGAGCCTTCTTCAAAGCGTGACAACTGTACCAGAGGCACTAATCTTATCAGTGAACAGTCTTCGTGGTGATATGGAGACTACTCAGAATGTACAGCCTCAAGGTATGCGCACAGGAGTTCCTTCGCAAAATAGGTTCGCAAATAATCAATTTACGAAAGATACACGTTCATTTCAAAACTCAGGCTGGCGTTCTGGATTTCAGCAAGAGTCAAAGAGATATCCTTCAAAGGTTTCTGCATTTGATACACGGCCTTCTACTGCCTCTGCTCCTGCTCCTAAGGCGAACGTTGGCAGGTATCAGAGTAGGTTCAAGACTGAGGGTGATATGAATGATAAGATTCTAAACACGGTAATTGGAAACAAGCTAAATTCCTTTACGAAGCTTACCTACAATGACACACGTGACTTCATCTACCAGATTATGGATAGTGGTGAAACTGAGTTTATCAAGGATTTTATTGAGAAAGTCTTCTCAAAGGCCACAGTGGAGGAGTTGTACTGTGCTCTCTTTGCTAAGCTAATTGCCGAGATTGCGCATAGATACCCTATTATGTATGAAGAGATGAAGAGATATCATAATGAGTTCCTGAAGGTATTTGAGAATGTTCAAGAGGAGGGTGGAGTGGAAGATAGTAATACAGTGGCAAAACAACGTCAGTATCGCCTTGGATACGGTCAGTTTATTTCGGAGCTTGCTGGACAGAATGCTCTAGAGAAAGAGCAGCTTCTTGCTATGGTGTTAAAAGTAATGGAGAATATATGGACACTTAGCTCTCAGGCAGATAAGGTAAATGCTGTAGAAGAGTGTGTTGATTGTCTTGTCCGGCTTACTAAAAGTTTAATGGAGAAGTCTCCAAAGTTCTTCAAGGAGGTAAAGGGGGATATGGGATTGCGTATTCTTGAACGTATTGATGCCTTGGTTACAAAGAAGGCTGGGGACCGACCAAGCTTAAGCCCTAAGGCTAGATTTGGACTGATGGATTTGAAAGATATTCTATAACTAATATAGAAATGGCAAGAGGCAGTACCAGAAAGTCTAAGGGTCTATTCCGCCGCGTATATTCTCCGATACACCACCTAATTGAGGCGAGTCGCAATGTCGGTCGCTCCGCATTCAAGCGCTCTGGTCGCATTGTTGACAACGTTTTTGGTCTAGGACAGAACGTGGGCACGGCGGTAGCAAAGCATGCAAATGCTACAGTGAAGAATGTTCTAAGGCGCAAGAGTCGCAACAGCCGAAAGAGTCGCAAGAACACTCGCCGCAATCGTAAGTAATACGATAATGGCAGAGCCAATCGTAAGTAATATGTTATATTCATAAAAATAGTGTTGATGTGTATGTTTAATGATATACACATCAACAACTGGGAAATACGTGGCATTTCCTGGGAAATACGTGGCATTTCCTGGGAAATACGTGGCATTTCCACCTATTTTTGATGCCAGCATCAAAAATTGATTTTTGTGCCAAAGCTACAGCAAGTCCCGAATCAAATGCCACTAACCCCTAGAATGAAGAACCCTTCTGGTCGAGATGCCAAGGATACTAAGGATACGGCATCTAAGAACCAAAAGAATCAAAAGAATCAACTCCGTCGTGGTGGTCCCAAGGATGACGATGATGTCGATGACAATGGGAATATTGAGGGTCTCATTGACTATGAGTATGAGGACAGCGAGGCAGATTCTGAGCTAAGTCTGACCAAGGAGGAGATTCGTCATCTGAAGAAGTATGGTCGTCTTCCAGAGTCTATTAAGGAGAATGTGCGTAGCCCTCGTACTGCTGCTATTAAGGCACGTGAGCAGATTCGAAAGAAGCTAAAGAAGGAGGATTCTCGTAATAAGACTCCCAGCACTACGGATAGCACATATGTTGATTCCGAGGATGAGAAGCCTAGAAAGAAGACTAAGGGGTTTGCACCAAAGAAGCAGATAGTTGTTTCAGATGAAGATGGTGAGACTCTCGGCTCTGAGGATACTGAGGAGGAGGATGAGGAGGAGGAGGATGAGGAGGAGGATGAGGAGGAGGATGAGGAAGAGCCCTTCAAGGGGATTTCTATCAGTTTCGGTGGGGGTGGCTTTGAGGAAGATGACCGCATGGTTCCCAAACGTCATAACATGAAGAAGGAGAGTGCCGATGTTCGTCGTTTTGTAGAGATGGTTACTAAGCCTGTGGAAGAGAATACGATTGATGACCAGATTGACCAGTTCAAGGCTCTAGAGTCTCCTAAGAAGCGTGTTATGCTTGAGGCACTCGAGAAGCGCTCTGAGTATGTGAAGAAAGAGGAGCCCCTGATGTTTCGTCTTCTTCAGATGAAGCTCTCTCCTGAGACGATGGCAATGGTGATGAACCGCTACAATTCTCTAAATACATTGGACGTGAGCAGCGGCGAGTATTACAAGCTGCGTGCCTGGATGGAGAAGCTGGTTGCTATGCCCCTCGGTATTTACAAGGAGATGCCAGTTCGTCTAGAGGATGGTGCTGAGAGCTGCGCACCATTCATGAGCAAGGCACGCAAGTGTTTGGATGAGGCAATTTACGGCCAGGATGAGGCAAAGCTTCAAATCATGCAGTTTATTGCCAGTAAGATTGCCAATCCTACCGCCTCAGGTCTCAGTCTACTGCTAATGGGTCCTCCTGGTATTGGTAAGACTAGTCTAATTAAGAATGGTATCGCCAAAGCGCTTGAGTGGCCGTTCCAATTTATCAGTCTGGGCGGAGATAGCGACTCTACCACTTTTACAGGTCATCAGTTCGTATATGAGGGCAGCCATTGCGGTCGTATCGCAAACTGTCTCGCACAGGCCAAGTCCATGAGTATGATTCTCATGTTTGACGAGCTGGATAAGATTAGCGCAACACCGAAGGGCGAGGAGATTCAGAATCTCCTAGTTCACATGACTGACCCCGTGCAGAATATGGAGTTTGAGGATAAGTATCTGAGTGGTATTCCTCTAGACCTGAGTCGTGCAATGCTTGTGTTTAGTGGAAATGACATGAGTAAGATTGACAAGGTACTTCTTGACCGTATGGTGGTGGTTCAACTCCAGGGATACCAGCCGAAGGATAAGATTAATATTGCAGAGCAGTTCCTGCTTCCTGGGGCACTAAGGGAGGTGAATCTCATGGAGAAGGTAGCCATTAGCCGTGAGATTCTTCAGCACGTTATTGACACTTACGCCAAGGAGGAGACAGGTGTGAGGGAGCTGAAGCGCTGTATTGAGCAGATTGTCCAGCGTATTAATATGCTGCGCATGTTCAATGTGAAGGAGCTACCCTTCCACATTCCCAATTTCAATCTACCGTTTGTTCTAAAGAAGGAGCACGTTGACCTGTTCCTCAAGAAGAAGGAGATTACGGACAAGGTGCCGTTTGGGATGTACATTTAAGAACCTGCGGTTCTTAAAGTAATGCCATCAAGGATTCTCCTTGATGGTACATTTAACAGGCATAGCCTGTTAAAAGAAATGCCGTTAAATGCTTCACATTTAACGGTACATTTAAGAACCTGCGGTTCTTAAAGTAATGCCATCAAGGATTCTCCTTGATGGTACGTTTAACAGGCAGAGCCTCTTAAAAGCTTAAACATCTATATGAATAAAATTCTATGTCAGTTCCTGTATTAATTCTCGATAAGGATACAAATACACCTCTTTTTCAGGATTCGATGGATGTTACAGGGATGACTATCGAAGGGTTTGTTAAACATGTTAATAAGAGCTGGAATCTCATTAGTATATTCCTTGTTAATGATGGAACAGAGGTGTTAGACATGACAAAAGAGAAAGGAGATATGTTTGTAAGCGAATTATACGATACATATGAGTTTGAGATGGAGATGAATGAGTTATGGATTGAGGTAAAAGTTGGACAAATTTCCAAGGCCACTTTTGATTAAAGCTTGCGAGAACGAGACTTACGAGCTTTACGACTCCTCTTACGACTTTTTAATTTTTTAGAATATTTTGATGCTAATGCTTGATAGGCATTGCCACCTAAATCACCATTACCGTTTGGCGCTCTCCATGCCTCATGAAGAGTCCTTGCCTTATTTACTTGTTTATTTAGAAAACCCGCTATTTTTTTAGCTGCCCGTGTTTTACGAAGGACTTCTATCATAGCAGGATTTGATACTGCTAATTCTAATGCAGTATCACCATGTTTTGTTTTGGCATTTATATCAATTTCAGGAACGGCCTCCAATAATATTCTGGCAGAAGCTAATGAATGTGTATATCCATATTTTCCTTGTATTACAGATAAATGTAGAGCATTATATCGATTATCATCGACATCATCAATAATATTCGGGTTAGCTCTTAAAAGAGCTTGTATTACTTCGGGGCTTCTTTTACTATCTGACATTGCTTGCCATAATAAAGGTGTTCTACCAATAAGACCACGAAAACGAATATTTGCACCTCTTTCAAGCAAGAGTTCTGCCATTTCGGCAGAATTTACAAAGCCAAGTGGAGTAAGTCCTTCATTAATAAAAAAATTTGGATCTCCTCCTGAATCAAGATACTTGCGCACCTCTTGAATGTTATTATAATATAAATTATTTATTACCGTTTGTCTATCCATCTAGAATGTCTCTATTTTTTTGTAAAGTTCCCAAGAATTAAATCAATATCTGAAGCCTTTGCCTTTGCCTTTGCGTTAGCTTCGCAAGAAGCCTTTGATTGCGGAACAGACAAAAGAGAATCTTGCCTGTCTCGCTCAGCCAAGAGTTTTGACAGACTCCCTTGGAATTCTGGATTTGCCGTTTTACACGGCTGGCTGCCAACGTTGAAATATTTATTCTTCTGACATTTAGACATTCTAAATAGAATGAAGAGACTAACTATACTATTTATAACACTAAGTATAGCCGTTTTTGTATGGGTAGCTCTATCTGGAATCAATTTCATTCAAACCACTGTTGAAGAAGAAGAGGGTTTTGTAACAGGTCCTGTTACCCGGGCAACTGACTGTAATTGCTTACCAGGATATATACCATCAAGTGAGACAAATGACTATAATGGGAAAATCTTTGTAACAAAGGGACCAGATGGTGGAAATTATTATTTATTTAATCCTGAAGGAACAAAGGATGTATATTGGATACAGTCTCAGAACTCGTGCGGAATTCCAAATATAAACCTACCATCCCAAGCAAATATAGGTAATTATCCTTATCTTTCTCACTCAGAACTCTTTGGCTCAGATAATAAATATAGATATAAGGGCAATCTTCAGTGTAACATTCTAAAGAAAAAAGAGCAAGGGATTAATTTCTTCTGTCAGAATCTGAGCAACCCTGAAAAAAGAAGGAACTGTTATTAGATGGGAAAACATACGATGGTCCTAATGATAATAATTATCATAGGGTCATTGAATTGGCTTGCTATGGCCTTTGGCGTAAATGTGTTAGAGAAGGTCTTTGGTTCAACATCAATTGTACCTCGTATTCTATACGTAGTCATAGGACTCTCTGCCCTAGCGATTGCCTTTGACCGAGACACTTATCTGCCATTTCTTGGACCAACGGTTGTTCCATGTGCCTTAATTCCCGAGACAATTCCTAAGGGTGCTGATACCACTATTGAAGTCATGGTAGCACCTGGAGCCAAGGTTTTATACTGGGCAGCAGAGCCGGCAACGGATGGACTAAAAAAGATTAATGATTGGCGTGGGGCGTATCTAGAATACATGAACGCTGGCGCAACAAAGGCAGATTCAGATGGAACTGCCTCCCTATTAGTGAAAAAACCCCAGCCGTATTCTGTACCGTGGAAGGGACGCCTGGAGCCGCACGTCCATTTCCGTGTATGTGGAGAAAATGGAATGATGGGGCGTATTCAGACAGTTTATATGGCGGATGGACGTGTCGAAGGATTTGTTCCTTAGACTTTAGAATGGGAGCAGACGCTGTCGCCGTATTCGCAACACGTTCAGTGAAAGGAGAAGTTGTCTTCAAACAAAGAAAGGGTGGAGTGGAAGTGAATGCCACTTTTACACAATTGTCAGGAAATCATGGATTTCATATTCATAAGGCGGGAGATTTACGAGGAGAGGGATGTAAGGGGGCATGCGATCATTATCATATTGGTCCTCCTCAACATCATGGTGGGGCACCAAGTAAAAAAGGGGAAAGGCACACTGGCGACCTAGGAAATGTCACAGAGGGTTCTTATCGGTATGTGTTAAAAGATGTTCTAGTGGAGGACTTGTTTGGTCGGTCCGTAATTATTCATGCTGATGAGGATGACTACGGTCTTGGTGGCTTTGAAGATTCATTGACTACAGGACATTCTGGAAAACGAATTGCGTGTGCTATTATTGGACGGGTCTAAATCCTACAAGCTCTTCCCCGTTCACAGAGCCCCACATCTCATCATTAATACGACGCACCTTCCCATTTAACTCAAACTCCCAGTGAAGTGTCATACCATCACCAGAGCCCATAGTATAGGATTTCAGGAATCGTCCAACCTCCTCTTCCACAGTTGCTCCGCCCAGCTTTTTGACCATAATATAATATTTCGCCGGCTCTAGATATGCCCTAGAGATACGAGTAAGAAAGATGTTTTCTATGCTTGACATGATTGGACTTTTCGTAATAGGCCGTGAAAAATTCATTTTTTAGCCGCTATTCTAATCCAAGTCACAGTGAGGTGGTGCGATAACCTTCTTTCTGTACATAACTGTATATGTGCTGTGGTTGATTCTTACACCATCCACCGCATGTGCTCGCTCGTCATCATAGAAGAACCACTTTCCAGTAACTGGGTGCTTGGCGTGCGAGGTATAATGTCCGCCTCTATTTGTGCCATGATGCTCAATTGTTGAGAAGAGCTCATAATCGGCGGAAGCGCTCGTCTCTTCAGAATTTGTGTGGAAGACCTTGCCGAAATTTATGCTCTCAGGTATATTAACATGTGTATTAATTCTTTGCCCAGAATTCTCATTGCGCTTCAAGGTAATAATCACCCAATTCCCAAGACGCCAATACCCATATGTCACAGTCGCCTTGACCCTTGTTGGACACTTTAGACAATGATACTCGTCAATATCTTCTCCCTTGCAATCATCCACCATTAGGTCAAGTAGCTCTACAGGCGTATCACTCTTTGTTACACATAGCTCAGTAGTATTGCGATGCTCCCAAGAAACGCTCTCATTCTTACATGTTGAGCATACGACTGACTTGCGCCGCAGGAGGAAGAGCAGCTCTACCATGGGAGAGTATGACTTCTCGAATGACTGCTTCCAATATGCAAGGGCTTGAACAACCTCTGGTTGACTGACACTTGGCTTAATTGTCATCGCCACCTCCTCTGCCAGACCCTCATGAATCTGGTCTAGAAGGAACATGAGGAACTCGTGGGAATCGTGAGGAATAGCCATCGCAAATTGCTCAAAGCCCACCTTGGAAGCGGCAGGAATCATCTTCATCCAGAAGTCTCGGGTCTTTACAACAGGGTCTGAACCAGTCCACATCGCCTTCACCAGCTCTCCATAGGATTCTACTAGAGCTGTTTTCTCAGATGGCTTCTTACTCTTCAAACACTCTAGATGCTGGTCCTGGAGAATATAGATAGTCAAATCCACCTGGTGGCGCAGTGCTTGAAGAGTGGCATTTCCGTAGCACGTATTTCCAATATTCGTGAGACCGCAAAGACCTTTGGCGAGAGACATTTGTTGGTGGGGG
>Ga0209354_10001187_pt1 | contig 11522 bp, 19 predicted proteins | sample LauGreSpBDMM15DD_2_FD_187562 | JGI IMG/M metagenome (GOLD analysis project Ga0209354, IMG submission 187562) | Freshwater lake microbial communities from Lake Michigan, USA - Sp13.BD.MM15.DD (SPAdes) (version 2) | ecosystem: Environmental > Aquatic > Freshwater > Lake | place: Lake Michigan...
AGAACAGCGTAATCGCCGCCTTTGTTATTGGCAGTTTTAAGTGCTGCTGATGTTGCCTTAGCTTTATCAACACCAAACGGATCAGCCAAGTTACGCTCTAGTCTGTTCAGTTCAGACTGCAATCTCCTTGACTGCATTTTTAAATTGTTTGAAAAACTTTTTGCAATCGCTTGTAACCCTAGTGGATCATTCGCTGCAATTTTTAGTGCATTTTTTAACTGTGCCAGTGAGCCGGTCATCTGACTGTAGTCGATACTTAGACCATTTGGACCGGCGCTCAAACATGCTTTTGGGTTTGCAACTTTGCCTAATGCATTAATGATGTTCATACCTTGCCCGAACAAGTTTGCATTAACTTGAGGCATGATATCAGGAATTTTTGGAGGAGTAATTGGGCTCGGACATAAACCGCCTAAGCTAAACACATTTCCTAATTTTGCCAATGCGCCATTTATCGCGCCCAGCATTTTGTCATATCCGGTCTTTTCTCTGAACTCATTGAGCTTGCCCTGCAATTCGTGTAATGCATTAGTTAGATCAGATAGACCATAGCCAGTTGCATCTTTTATCAAGTCAGCAAGGGCTAGATCAAGACAGAACAATTTTCCCTTGAACAAATCACGCAAACGTCCTGCAAGCAAAGCACACACTAAATCTTTCTCTGATTTAGGTAACGCAGGATTTACTGTTACTTTTGCATACTTGCTAAAATCTTCTATACTTGGCATTATGCTGACCTCAAATCTGATGGCAAGTTTTCGCCATTCGCACCTGCTATGACAGGTGACTTACCGTTATATGTGTACATGACTCTGGCTGCACCTTTTGGACCTTTGCCGTTATAAGCAACGTGGATCCAGTTACCTTCAAATATTAACTGGCTATACGGATAATTAGGATTGTTCAACATGTGCTTGAACAGTTTCTTATTTCCTTCTTTACTACCAGTACTAATATCAGCAGCGCAACCTATAGTATGATCACCAACTCCACTGCCAACACTGCCATCATACTTTACTGTCCTGAAGCCACTGTTAAACGAAAACGAATAGCCATCGTCACGCAACTTGTCTAAAATATATTCACATAGTGCAATCCAGTTACACTCGATTTGTTCTTTAGTGTATCCATTCTGTCCTACGATTTGCATCTTTGCATCAGCTAGGTTAAAGTACTTGCTGTTGACACAACTTGTAGGAGGTTTCGCTTCTGAGTCTTGCTTCTGTGGTTCCAGCGAACGTGTTATAGGAAGAGGCTCTTCATGATAAGAATTAATTCCTGGATCTACTTTAGCGGCAGCTACTGCCTGTGCAGCCCAACCTTGGGGCGTATCTTCGTAAACTGTTCTTCCTTGGATAATAATTACACCAGGTGTTGTCATATTCTCTCCCATATTTATTTCAGGCTCATTGGCAAACACTGTCTGTTGTAACTCTACTATCGTGGTGGCACCGCATGATCTGGCATCGAGCATGCGGTGTACTGGTTTGTTATAGTAGTAAACCGTAGGACTGCCTTCGGCAGTTTCCGGATTACAATGTCCATCGAATGGACACAGGGCATCTGGTTGCGCCGGATCAGGTCCGTGATCGATTACGGGTATGCTGTTTATAAAAACAGTTTGTGGATTGTCGGCAATTAGTTCACCACCAACATCCGTGTTTGGATCACCTTCAACGGCGCATAGAGGCATAGTTAGCTCATAATTAGCCCTGAGTTACGTACTGGACGAATGCCTGTACTGTTTTCGGTGTAAGCATCTGCAACTTGATCAGTTGTATCTGCCATGCAAACTATCATAGATAGCTTAAACGAAACATCTAACTTAGGGTCAGCTGTCATTAAGAAAGGTACCATCGCGAGACCTTGTTGACTGGCTGCAAGTATTACAGGTTGACTGATGCTGATATCATCAGCAGTTTGACCCATAACTCGACCAACGACTTCGTCGCCGCTGGTAGTCTTAAAACTTACGATTTTGCCAATTTTGTTTTCTTTTAACATATATGTATTTATTGATTTTTAAACCACGTAACTAGATCAGTAAAACCGCCAATGGCCTGATCGTCTATAAAGATTTGAGGTACGGTGCGTGGTGCTACCCCTAACCTTGTTGTTAGATTCTCTAACAATGTTTCTCTCGACTCTGCGTTGATATAGTGTTCTGTAAACTCTAATCCTTTAGTCTTTAATAAATTCTTAGCTTGCACACAGAACGGGCAAGCATCTTTCGTGTAAATTTCTACTTTCATTTCTTCTCCTGATATGTCTGTGCAAAAATGTCCTTCTTCACTGCGCCAAAATCGCCAGCGCCGTGGCGCACAATATAATCATTACCAGCAGTGTAGTTTAAATCACCCCATGATGTATGCAGGACTCCATTATGATCAGCTAGCTTTGCTAACTTTTCAATTTTCTTAGGAGTGGCAGTGTTGTCACCGTGATCGTCATACAAGGTGTTGAACTTTACTTGCGTAACTGGATACTGTTCGCCTTTTGGTCCCGTAATAATTTTATGTCCAGCAGCATAGTCAACTGGACCTTCTAATGTTTCAATTGTACCGGGTTCAATGGCAGTCTGAAATTTAATCGGGGCTGCTTTCTTGTAAACAGTAAAAGCGCCCTTGCCGAACCAATCATCTGTTATCGAGTTAGCTATTTCTTGTATTCTCATGTTCTAATTTCTTGTCTAATGTTTCTTTAAGATGGGCACACTCTACTTCGTGATTGCATCTACCAGTACTGACAGTTATCACTGCCAGTCCAGTTGAACAGTGCCCTTCATAAGAAGTATTCTCTAAAGGGCACTTACGCTTTTGTCTTACTGTCTTTTTTCGTGCCATAATTAAATTGCTGGAAGAGAATCGTAATCTAAACTGTCGCTCATCACGCCAATAACATAGTTAGTGCTTTCGTTTTCTTGCAAGGCAGTTTGTTTCTTGCTAGTATCACTATGCTTGTTGAACCAAGGAATAGGGGTGCTCTTTGGGGCAGCTCGTTGATACTTGATTCCAATTTCTTTCAATGCACCTACTGCGGTGTAATCGACGAACTCTTTTAGAATGTTAGCATTAAGTCCAATGACTGGACCCTTGTTGAATAGATAGTCTGCCCAATCTTTTTCTTCACGGATAACGTCCAAGTACATTGCATAGACTTCTGCTTCACACTCTACTTTAACTGCGGCAAAGCGTGAATCTTCTTTTACAACTTGATTAATTATATACGCTGTCCACTCTTTATGCAATAGTTCGTCTTGTAAAATCAAAGAAATAATGTTACCATTTCCAATGAAGATCTTGTTCTCAACCATTGCAAGACTTGTTGCAAACGATACCATGAAACGGAATGCTTCCAATGCATAGCTAGCATGTAATGCCAACCAAATTGCTTTGATATGTTCGTGCTCGGTAACTACTTCGCCAACTTCTTTACGGCAGTTGATTTGATGTAATGCGTCGTAATACATACCAACACTACTTGCCATGCTGACAATGGCCTGCGTGTCGTGGATCGTATTGAATACGTCCTTAGGTACGTTATAGATGTTGCGGATGATGTGACTGTAGCTGCGACTATGGATATTAGTTTCAAAGAACGTCCAGTTATACATCAATGCTTCTAGTTCAGGCAAACTTGCAACTGGGGTAAAGATTTGACTTGGACCACGTCCTTGCAAACTATCCAATGCCGTTTGACGAAGTAAGTTGCTGGTGAAGATATGTTTAACTGCTTCACTTGCTTCTTTGAAGTCATTGCTATCTTTTGTAAGACTCACTTCTTCAGGACGCCAAAAGAATCCTTGTGCAGTTTGGTCAAAGTCTGCTAGCTTTTTGTACTTTACTTCTTCGAAGCGTTGGATAGTTACTGGACCTGCAGGATCCAAGAACATTTTACGATTGAGGTAATCGGTTTTAGTTGATAAGTTGTATTGTTCTTTACTCATATTATTTTATAGTTAAGTGCCCAGTTGCCGCTAGTATTGCTAATATTGGTCCTGCAATATGTTCGGCAATTTCATACAGTGCCCAAACAGTTAGCCCAAACGCCCATAGAGGGTGGCTTTCAGATTTCTTACTTAGCCACAGGAAAAACTTACCGTGCGCTTGTCCGATTTTATTTGCAAATTTTATTATCATAGCTTACAACTTTCACATGAATCTTCGTCGTCGAAGTTTATTGGTTCTAACATAGTAGGAGCTTCATCAGCAACTGCTTTGCTACCAGCTTTGTTTATCAAGCTGTAGTAAAAAGTTTTCAGTCCCCACATGTGCGACTGCATTAAGTTCTTAGCAATCAAAGTAGTTGGAACTTTACGATCTGGGAAGTGAGCCGGATTATAGAAAGTGTTTGTTGAAATACTTTGATCAACATAAGCTGCAATGACAGCGGCTGTTTTTAAATAACCATCACAATCCTTTTGTTCCCACATTAGCTGATACTTGTTCTTCAACTTGTGGTATTCAGGTACAACTTGAATAAAGGATCCTGCTTTGCTTTCCTTAACAGTGATCAAGCTCATTGGCATTTCAATTCCGTTAGTTGAATGAATAGCTACTGAACTTGATTCAACAGGAGCAACTGCTCCGTTTGTAGCGTTACGCACGCCACTGACTTTCATTCTTGCACGTAATGATTCCCATTCAAGTTCCGGAGTAAAGTCAGTCAGTTCGTTAACACCGTTAGCACGTAGTTCCCACGGGAAGATGCCTTTTCCATAACGAGTGTGATCGCTGCCAAGGCACTTGCCTCTTTCTTCAGCTAACTCTACACTCATCTCCGTGAGATAATATGTTTGATGTTCCATCCACGTCTTAACTTCTGCTAGCGCATCCTTTTCACCGTACTTGAGGCTACGCTTGGCGTGCCAGTAGGCGAGGTTGGTGATGCCGATTCCGAGCGGTCTGATTTCGTCGTTGGATAATTTAGACTGGATGGAAAGAAAGTCTTGATAGTCAAGAATGTTGTTGAGGCTACGATGCAATATGCGACAAGCACGGCGCATGTCTTCTGGGTTACGGAACGCACCCCAATTGATTGAGCCCAAGGTGCAAAGTGCGATACGACCAGTATCGTCATCCAAACGTTTAAAGGACTTAGTAGGTAAAAGAATTTCACAGCATAAGTTACTCTGGTAGATAGTATGATACTCAGGATCAAACGGGCCCTGGTTCATAACGTTGTCAATGAACACTAGATAGATTCGTCCAGTGTCAGTGCGTTCTTTCAAAATGCCCGACTTGAATACTTCTTCGGCGGACATTGTCTTCTTACGCAGGCCTTTTTGTTTTTCATACTTCACATATAGCTCTTCGAACTTTTCAGTATTGGAATAGAAGGCTTCGTATAGGTCAGGCACTTCATTAGGATCAAAGAAAGTTATGTCTTCTTTATTTTTAAATCGTCTCCAGAAGAAGGCACTAAGCACAACCCCATAATCCATATGGCGGACTCGGGTTTCTTCTGTTCCTTGGTTGTTCTTAAGGACGATAAGGTCATCAAACTGATGATGCCAAATAGGATAAAAAACTGTAGCACTAGCATTACGAATGCCTCCTTGTGAACATGAGCGTAGATCACCAAACCATTTCTTTAGGAAAGGAATCATACCAGTGTGCATAATCTCACCGCCTCTAATGGGACTACCTAACGGACGTAAGCGGCCAATCTCTAAACCAATGCCAGCACGTTTGCTAGCATACTTGGCCATCATTTCGCCAGATGCAAAGATACTATCCAAATCATCATCACTGCGTATAAGAACACAAGAGCTAAATTGCTTAGTAGGAGTGCCCAAACCGGCCAAGACCGGAGTAGCGAGTGTAAAGAGTCCATCACTGGCTGCATTGTAATATTCCTTAATGTAACGCATACGAGCTGCATTTGGTTCTTCCTTGTGAAATACAGTTGCCGCTGCAACCATGTATCGTATTTGAGGGGTTTCGTATATTTCTTTTGTAGCACGATTTTTAACTAGATATTTTTCAACTAACTGCTCGATTGAAGCATAACTATATTGTTCATCTTTTTCATGATCCAACATAGCATCCATTCGATTCCAGTCGTCTTCAGTATACCATTTAAGAAGTTCATCTGTATACAAACCAGTTGCTACATTCTTCTTTACGATTTCATATAAATGCGGAACGTCGTAACTGCCGTATACATCTTTGCGCAACATGCTTAGTCGTTGCTTGCCTGCCACGTATTGATAATTGGTATGACCGATATCTGGATTAGACTCTACGTCAATTAGGTTAACAATCGCACGTAATGTAATTTCGTCAATCTCTTTAGTTGTAATGCCATCATAAAAGTGCGGCTGGGCTTTAATCTCCACCATACTTTGGCTTACATCTGCGATGCCGGTACAAATCTTTGTAATCTGTGCCTGCCACTTCTCAATCATTAAGGGCTCTTTACTGCCATCCCGTTTCAATACGGTGATGCCTTTAGACGATGATGTTATCATTTATTCTTATTTCCTTGGTTCTTTTTAGTATTCTATTTACGTCAGCGTTCTATAAATTCTCTTATAGTTTAATATGAGTAAGATCTTCGCGCTGTACTACCTTTAACAACTCGTAATCAATGGTTTCGAGATCATCTATCGAACCCATGTTATAGTTTAAGACTTTGCTGTCATTGATAACTGTAATCAAATGCACATCTTGTTCACTACGATTGTTAATCAACCATAGTTCGCACTTAGTGGCAGGGTATAGCGTCCAAAGGGTATATGCTTGCCCAAGAGCCACTGCGCTACGGCAAAAGTTTCCTCGGCTAATCATGTCCCACGGAGTAGGCCACGTTTCAGGAGAATACGGATCAATAGTTTTCTTTACCCAAGGGGCATAAGTCCACCAATCCGATATGCTCTTGATTGATTGATCAAGGTCTGTGCCAGCTGCTGCTGTACGTAAGCCTCTCCATGAGAGGATTTTCTCTGTGGTAGTTCCGTACCAATGTGTTAGATTATGTTCCAAGTGTGTCTTAGTGTAGTAGTTTGTTATTTATAATACTGATCAATTCGATCAGTCCACTTCTGCGCATAAAAATCAAACTCGTCATCCTCAATAATAAAAGGGTGTAACACTGCATCACGGTCTACGATATTAATAACACATTTTCTAATGTCAGTTTTATGAACTTCGTTGTGCGCTAGTGCATATGCGCAACATTGCAAGAAGTAGTCCTCAATCCATTCCTTCTTCTTTGCTTTCTTTGTAGTCTTATGGTCAATGATTGCCGGTTTACCTTTGTGGATGCCAACCATGTCAGTGGTACCCGCATACAATCCAGGGTAATACAGGCTAGCTTCAATTCCCCATACCTCATCAATGTCACAAAATGCTTCATTGATCATAGTGTCAGCCATCTTACGAGCCATCTCAGCAACAATGTTGTTGCCTTTAGGTCGTTCAATGCCTTGCGCATAGTTTTCTAGATGCTTGTGCATTAGTGTACCCAAGCCTGCGCTCTCGGTACTGATACGTGTAGCTTCGGCATCCCCTACACGTTTGCGCCATTCAATTAAGAAAGTTTTGTCTTTGGTAGAATCCAAGACAGTTGTTACACTAGGAACTTTGATACCATCCGGACAAGCATAAAGTCGCTTGCCAGTGGTTTCGTCTCTAGTTAACTTTGAGTAGATAAATTTGTTATTCAGTAGCATACGTATAATTATACGCGGTCTGAACGTAGATGTCTACTATATTGAAGTGTATTTGCGGTGGTTTACTGATATTATTACCAGTACACTGTCCATTTGAACGTATAACCAGTAGTGGTGTTAGTTCTACGTTCTATTTGATAGCCTAAATCAGTAAAGTACTGTACCACAGTATTCATTTGAACTTCTTTGGCGCGATGAGACATAGTGCCTTGCCAAATATTGTAATATGTCTGTGAGCTAGCTCCGTCGTTTGATGCTAGTTCAAATCTAGGAGTAGTTACAAACGCATCCAATGACTCAGTTGCCATAGTATCAGCAATTAGGCCTGTCATCAATGTACCAGTTAGTACTACAGACGAAAATTCACCTTCACTAGCTGCTCGTAATATAGCTTCTTCAATATCTCTCACTTCATTAAAAATGATTAGATCGTTTAAAGTTTTTGCTCTTGCTTGTTTAGCAGTTAGCATAACGCTTATTGTCATTACTTCAATCCTTTAAGGGCTTGCCCGAGTGCTGTTTTCTTCAGAGCGTCATCGCTGTGCGCTTTATGTGCTTCTGGTTTTGTTTTTGCAAACTCAACGTCACGGTCGGTGATTTTACCAACAATGCCGCCAAGTTCATATCTATGTTGATTCAAAACGTCAGACAAGACGTCGACACCAACTTCTGGACCAAACTCATTGGCTAAACTTTGTAAACTAACCGAACCTGCTCCTTCGGCACGGGCTCTGACTAACAAATCCTTAACGGTGTTAATCAAGTCATCATTAGAAGAAACAAATTCGTATAATCTCATATTACTTTAACTCGCGTCCTGTAGGCTCGCCTTCTAAGCCGCCTGCTGCATCGGCATTAGCGAAGTCGTCTGCTGGTTCCAATGCTGGTTCCATACCTTGTCCGCCCATTTCGTCGCCCATGCCGCCCATACCCATTTCAGGTTGTTCGCCACTTAGTACTGCAACTGCGTTACTCAATGCATCCTTGGCTGCTTTAACGCCATCTAACAATGCTGCAAGAGCTTCGTCTGCGCTAGAACTAAATGCAGTTCCTTGTTCTTGACCAAATGTAACTTTAATCTTTTCTTCAAGTGCCATTAAGTCGTCTGTTTGCATTTCTGCAACGTCTTCAGCCATTTTCTGTAACTGATCAACCATGTCTTTTGCAACAAGGATCAATTCAGCTTGGGCCAAGTCTTCGCCGCCTTGTTCGTTAACTCTGCGACGTGAACGCATTGGTGCGATTTCACTTAGCATTGTACGTAATGCTTCGATGATCATAGAATTCTTAACATAGTTAGAACTCATTTCATAATTAGCAACCGAAGAAGATAAACGGCTGTTTTCTTCTTGAAGTTTTGTAATTAAAGAATGGATCTTTACTTTGTCGCCGGTTGTGGCTAGCTTGACGCCAAATTGACTGTTAAGAAAGCTCTCTACAACTTTCTTTTTTCTACGTACTGGGTCAAAAATCTCTGAGGTGTTCATAATAAATTCCTTTTATATATTTAGCAATAAAGTTTGATTAATTGTAGTTTAATTTCGTCCAGTTGATACTGGCTGTGATCTAATCTAAACTGCAACGTAATCTTCTTTTCAAAATCTTTTGTAGTTTTCATTTTTGCTTTGTAGAATATGATGTCGTTGCTGCATCGTTGAAACTGCTTGTCAATATTCTCAATCTGTCTAATCTTTGCTATGTTGTTGTTTGCACTCTTTACTATTAGACTTATAATGCTCACTGCGGTTTGTAGTCTCGCAATACCGGCGTGTACTGGCTCGTTTGTGTATAAGTCTACTATATCATAGTTACCTAGTTGGCGTGCAACCAGCATCCATCTATCAGCGATTACCAAATTACCATTCTGTTCTTTTGCAGTACTCAATAGCACATACAAACTATTTGGTAAAGTGTCTTCTACCAAATTAGTCAGAGTTTTGATAACTTTTGGTAGCTTATCTAACTGGAAGTTTGTAATAGACTTCGTGTTCCGCATCTTGTAATCTTTCAATTAATCCTCGACTTGTCATTTCTTCAGCTATATATGCGCCGCGTTCGGTTAAGTCTGCACGCTTTAAATTCTTGTGTTCTTTGATTAATTTAACAATCTCTACTTGCTCGTTAGTTAAGTGGACTTGTATGCCACTGGACATTTCTGCTATTCTCATTAGTTTTTCCTCCATGAAGTATCTGCAACTGGACTCTTTGAATTAATGTCCTTACGTTCTTGACTTCCTGGCTTGTTAAGTGCAATACTCTTAACACCCATCAATTTATCCGCTGCTTTGATACGATCCATTTCTTGTGGAGTGTATGCTACCATGCCGATATTTTCAGCCCAGGCGCTTTCTTGATCGAATTGGGCTTCACCTTCATTTGCCGCTGCCGCTGCAAGCGCCATGCCGTATCGCATTTGCATATAAGTATCGGTATTTCTGATTTCAGGCTCAATAACTGCTCCCGGAATCGCTTCGTCAACTTCACCCTTGCGCACAGTACCATAGTCTTTAATGTGGTGACCAGTGTAGCCGTGGTAAGCTTCAGCAATGATATCTTTGATTTTCATCTAGAGATCCTTTGCAGCATGTTCTTAATTTGATTAACCTCTGCACTATGTCCACCTTTTGCTTTGTCTAATTCCGCACCAATTGCATCAGCATCAACTTCGTCTGGATTCCCAGTTTGTTGTCCAGGTGCATGCGGTTTTTGTGTGCCCACTGGGCGAATTGGCTTAAACATGCTACTAGTCTGCGGAGCTGACGGCACGTTGCTATATTCCATTGTCAAAGACTCTTGTGGTTCTTCATCTGGAGTAACTTCTGGCGATGCTTCTGCAGATGCCGCAAACCTATCATCATGTTGTGCTAGTATGTTCCTTGCCTTTTCAGTCTCGTCTTTACCAACTAGACCAACAAGATCCAACACTTCGCTGAATTTTAATTGCTTTGCAAGATTAGATATCTCAACATCACTCAACGTGCTGTTGGTATCCAAAAATTTAATTACGCTTGACAGACTTCTATTTGTATCCATATATTACCTTGCATTTGTTGCTTTGTTCATCGTCGCTAATCTTTTACTCAACGGATTTGTTCTCTTTGTTCTTCTACTTTTTCTAACAATCTTCGCATTGAAACGTTTGCGAATCCGTTTCATCATAAATCTTTTTTTGACATTGATAGCTTTGCTACATGCGCCGACACTGGCTACAGTGCGGCCTTTCTTCTTGCCACTGGTGCAACGAATCATGCGCTTGAGCTTCTTGCCTCTTTTCGCCCAGACTCGCTTGGCTTCTACAATGACAATTTCTTCGTCCATTATGCGTGCTTAGTTAGGATGTATGCCAATGCACTTATTAGTGCCGCAATAATTGTACCGCTGGCTGCAATGAGTGCTTTGAAGCGGATGTCGCCACTATTCTGAATCAATTTCTTGATCTCATTCATATCCTCGGCTTGTTTTGTTTTTAGGGCTGAAATCTCAGATGCGACATTATCTAAACGGACTTCAAGTACTGCAAATTTATCTTCCAAACGTCTGTACCTTTCAGCGCATAGCGTAACGTGGGTTTCTAAGTTTTCTCGCTCTATATCGTATATTGCATTATCTGACACGGTGACTCCTTTGTTAAATGTTTCTAACATTTGTTGGTATTATTCTTATTCTTGCCAAAAAGGTGCCAGGGTGTGTGCCAAATATTTTTATCATTGTATTTATCCGAATCAGAGATTATCGTTTCTTATGAAGTATATGTTCTTTTGATCCGCTGCGTTGGTTTCAAATACATCAGTGTCAAAAACACCAGTTTCATCCAAAGTTGCGTATATAGGCAAGCCGTCTATATCTC
>Ga0209354_10001188_pt1 | contig 11518 bp, 16 predicted proteins | sample LauGreSpBDMM15DD_2_FD_187562 | JGI IMG/M metagenome (GOLD analysis project Ga0209354, IMG submission 187562) | Freshwater lake microbial communities from Lake Michigan, USA - Sp13.BD.MM15.DD (SPAdes) (version 2) | ecosystem: Environmental > Aquatic > Freshwater > Lake | place: Lake Michigan...
CAGACTTGGTCTTTTTAATAATGAAATTCTTGTGCAAGTCTCCATTAAAAAACAAAGTATGAGTATTAACTGACAATGGCTTTTTTCTCCTTTTCTTTCCCCAACTCTCAGAATATCTACCGTCCAATGGAGAAGAGTTAGACACACGATAAGAACCATCACTTAATTGACCTATTTTAACCCTCCTTAAGATGGTTTCTTGAGCCAATTCTACAGCACTATCTACCGCAACTTGATAGTCTTCCGACCTCTTTTCAAGTTGAAGGATTAATCGCTCTATGCCACTTACGTCTAATGTAAACATAACATTATTATGATATTATACTGGAATTTCATATTTTGGATAAACTCTTACAGTCACTTCGCTCGATATTCCTGTTTTAAAAGGGATGTATCCAGTCTTATCTTCTTCAATATCAACTTTCTTACACATATTCCCATCTAAGTAAAGTTCTACTGAAATGTCACCTAAGCACCATCTATTATTACATATAGTAAAAGTATATCTCTCTTCGTCATTTACTGATATATTTTCATTGGTAAATTCGTAATTGCATTCAAATACTTTTCTACCCAAACTATCTGTCAATTTAAACATTTTAAGAACATTTTTTTGCATTAAATATACGCAAAAAAAATTATATTTCAAAATCTTATGCCATTTTCAAAAATAAATTATGCAAAGTGATTGACAATAATCAATATATTTTATAGTTTTGTGGTCTTAAATAAACAATTAAAAACATGAAAAACAAGGTTGAAATTTTAGGTCACTATGGTTCTGATGAGATAATTGCGTGTTCAGCGTGGACGAGTACTAGCAGAGAGTTAAACGAAGACAAAAAGAGTAGGATACCTAAACTTATAAATGAATTATGGAGTCATGGTCACGAAACTCCATTTGAAAAAGGTGTAGTTCACTTCTTAGTAGATTGTGATATTGCCTCTCACATACACTTGCTTAAGCACAGAATTGGCTCAATTAATGCAGAATCGGCTAGGTATAAAGAGTTAAAAGAAGATAAGTTCTATTTGCCAGAAGATTTTAAAGTAAAGTTGTCTGATAGTGCATCTAAATATGGCAATTTTTCTGAAAGATTAGGTACTAACCATGATTGGCACTCAGTTTTAGAAAATTATACTAAGATAGGTAATGAATTATATCATCAATGCTTAGAGGATTTAACTCCTATTCTTGGAAGAAAGAGAGCTAAGGAGTCTGCTCGTTTCTTTAAGACTTACAACTCTCAAATTCAAGCGGATGTAATGTTCAATATGAGGAGCTTTGCTAATTTTCTTAAACTTAGAAATTCGCCCCAAAGCCAACTAGAAATCCGAGAGATTGCTTCTCAGATGTTAGACTTAGTTAAAAACATTGATGGAAATCCTTTTCAAGAAACCATCAAAGCCTTTGGATATTAAACATAGCTTGAACTTTGAGGAATAAGTGAGTTTACGCCATCGCAAGACCAACAGATTGAATCATTGAGTAGGTCTGAAATGTTTGTGATGGCTAAATTTAATCTCTTATAATACTCCTCCTTTAGTTCGGGCAATGTAAATTCACGAATCTCTTGGAAGTTAGCCGATGTGTACCAATTTCTCTTGTCAGAGTTTAGCTTACTATTTAGGATTTCAATTCCCAGTTTGTATTTAACAGCCTCGCCAAAGAACTCTTTGTATTCGCACAGAATAGCCTCAAGATTACATCTAATTGCTCCGTTGATACAAAATAGCTTTTCGTAAACTGTATCGCTTGTGCCTGTATTTATGTAATCAATTTGGTCTACCTCTGTGAAGTCGAGTCTTCCGTAATTAATCTCACAGTCAGATACCATCCAACAGCTACCACACATCTCTCCGCAAGTAACTTCCATCAATACAGAATCAATGTTGGTCAATGCCACAAAGATTTCTGTCGTTAGTTGAGAAGAAAATGTCTCATCAATCTTTAAAGTATTCTTGCCTCTATTTAACTTAAAGTCTTTTGAGTAAAGCAATTGGGCAGTAACCAAGTCAAATACTTCAACCTTTACATCACCAAATTTGTGTGCATACAATTCTATGGCTCTTAGTTGGTACTCGGTAAACTGATGATAAGGCAATTCGATTCTATAGCCGTTCCTGTCAATCTCTGTGTATAGTTCTGTGTGCTTCTTCCCAGAATATGGCTTAGATTCAGATACAATATGTTTAAAACTTTTGCGTTTTAATAGTTCAATCTCTAAATCTTTCAAGAAGTTTTTATACGAGGAATCTCTTAGCTGATTAAAATAATCGCTAAATTTTTGTTGCTCATCGTCTTTTAGGCTTTGAACTAAGTTCGCAGATACTCCCATGATGTCGTCTACCATCAGGTCTCCCGAACTACCACATAATCTTATTCCTACTTCTATACACATTTCTTTTTTATTAAAATTTACCAAGTGGGCATGGCGATTCGCTCCACAGTTTTGCTTCTATAATACAGCCACATCCATTTTCTCCTTCATGGCTTTTAGCAGGATTACAATATCCTATTCCCAAAACAGATGAATACAATGGGCATTCTTTGTTGCATACCTTCTTTTTCTCCTTATATTCTGTACAATCAGAATCTTGGAATAGTCCTAACTTGTAATAAATTAGGTTCTTATATCCGTTGTATATTTCGACTATTTGCCACATTTTGAGCATGATGATGGTCTTTTTGAAATAATTGCTGGTCTATTTAAGACCAATTTTGGTGGATTCGGTGGCGTTACTACTTTTATCATTTTTCGTACATTTTTAAAATATCAAGATGATTACCATCTTCTATATGTTTTCGAGTTAATTTAAGGTGGTCTCTTTTCAAATATTGTCTAAGAGATTCAGAGTTATATACATAATTGAATACTTCAAATACTTTTTCTCTATAAGTATAAACTATATCTCCATCAATTGTTTTCCTCTTTGCTAAAAAGCCTCCTGCACCTCCTTGGAAGAATAATTCAACATACTTTTTATCGCTAGTAAATAGATCGTAATTGTAGTTGAGCAACAAGAATCGCTTATTGTAGCAACCTTGTTTCCATCTTTTTCTATGTAAATTATCTTATCAGAAATATATCTAAAAGAAATCATAATGAAATTATTAACGAAGTTATTAATGTTATATTATGCACAAGTTCTTTCAACTTCTACGCTTCCAACAAATATTCTCACATCATTTGCTCCAATGTAAGTTATTTCTACATCACCACCAATTAATGATACTATAAAAGCACCTTCTTCAACGGCATCAATTTCAGCTAAAAATGCTGGATTAATTATACCGTCCTTTTTTGCTGGGTTGTCAAATATAATTTTCTTCCCATCATAAAATAACTCTATCATTGAATTGTAATTTAATATCCACGAACACTCTTTATATTCTATCAACCACGAACACTCTAAGTCTGGAACTACTGGAGGTTGAGGTAAAGCAACTCCACATCCCGAATTTAAGTATTTATACCCATAATCACAATTTGGCAATACCCAAAAGTTAATGCCACAATATGTTTGACAGTCATTTGAGACTATGCTTATTGGATTTTTATTTGAGTCCTTAAATGTAATTTGTGCTTGGTAAGTTCCTTTCATTAGGTACTCTGTTGGCTTCCAGTCAATAATGGCAAGGTTATCTTTAACCAGTACCGTATATTTGTATCTGCCATAACCTTTTACTATAATTTCTGCATACACATACTCTTCATTATAGTCAGATAGGTCAACAATTAGTCCATCAGAACACCAATTAGCGTTTAGTTCTTCGCTATCACAAGAAAATATGTCACAGTTTGTTTGCATTTGTCAATTTTACCCCTTATTTTTACATTAAATATACACACAAAATAAATAAAAAGCAATGTTGAATCAAAAATTTGTCTTAACAACAGAAGAAATTGATTATTTAGGCTTGAAACAAGGTAACGATAGAAACAGATACCGACTCACCACAGAACTACAAGAACGGCTTTTTGAATATAGAGGATTAAGAGATGATAAATCAGATGGAATAAAAGATGCCTGTGATTCTATGGGCGTGTCAGTAAAAGATTCTGACTTTATGTGGCTGAAAAATAAAAGTGTTTCAGTTAGGGTTAAGAATCCATACTATAAAAAGGCAGAAGAAAAAGACACTGAAGATATTTTAGGCAAGTTCTTAGAAAAATTCAGCCAAAAGATAGAAAAGGTAGATTTACCAACGGTAGATTTACCAAAGAAAGAAGTTGAGCAATATGGCTCTTTTGACAGATTGGTTTATACAGATACTCACGTAGCAATGACTCCTAACAAGGATGGCTATAGTTTATATGGTGGTGTTTGGAATGAGGAGCAGTTAATGATGAGACTAAACCAAATGGTTGCTCATGTAATTAGATTTCAAGCCTCAGATACTCTTTATATTGATGATTTAGGAGACTTTTTTGATGGATTCGATGCCAAGACTGTGAGAAGAGAGCATGACCTACCTCAGAATATGGATAATCAGAAAGCATTTGATGTAGGCTTTGAATTTAAAAGACAAATGGTCGATATGTTGTCACAAATTTATGCTAAAATTGTGATTCATAATGTGTGTGAATCGAACCATTCCTCATCATTTGACTATATAGTAAACTCTGCTTTGAAGACTTATTGCGAGAAGGTTTACGGAATAGAGGTTCATAATTTTAGAAAGTTTATTGATTCGTACTCAGTTGGAAATTATACTTTCGTCCTGACTCACGGCAAGGATTCTAAGAATTTAAGATTTGGTTTTAAGCCATTTTTAGATGCTGTTCAAAAGGAAAAGATTTCTAACTATATTGACATCAATGGCTTACATAAACCTAATGTCAAAATAGAGTTTTCTAAAGGAGACAGTCATATTTGGTTATTCGATGGCTCAAGTTCTGATAGATTCAATTACTTTAATTACCCCGCGTTTTCTCCTTCTTCGGAATGGGTGCAGACAAATTTCAAGAGAGGGCAAAGTGGTTGTATGTTTTTTAATTATAGAGAAGATGGTTTTAGTATTAATCCTTTAATGTTTGATTGGAATTGACATAGCCCGAAATGCGTACTATGTCAATTTTGTGAATTTGCCTGATTATAATTATTGGTTTGATAGAAAAAAATGATTTTAACGTTTTCGGGCTTGGCTAAGTTGCCGAACCGAAAAGCTAAATAGAAGTACAAATGTTTAAAATTAAAAACGAATGTTGATAGAAGAACAAAACGGCAATTTTGCCAAACCCGTGTTACCTGCTGTGCTTATTTGCGATTGCAGTAGCCGTGAACACCAAATTATAATTGAACACGACAATGAGGATAACTTAACCTACTGCCATATTCATTTGGTAAAACACGGCTTTTGGAGAAGATTGAAAGCTGGTTTAAAATACATATTTGGTTATAAATGCAGATACGGACAATGGGAGGAATTTATATTAAAACCTGAACACGCTAACCAGCTTCGTGAATTGTCGGAGTTGCTGTCACAGCATAGCAGGTAACTACCAATTATAATTACTTAGAAAAAGAAGTTTCTCAAAACCTATTATAATACAATCATATTTTAATTACTTAGAAAAAAAATTATAAAAAATTCAATAATAATTGAATTGACATTTGCTTATTTTGAATAAATGTTGTATATTTGATTTTTAATAAACCAAAATACATCATGTTAGAAACAGAAAAATTAGCCGTTCCATTTTTGGAAAACACAAGTTTGACTAAAATTAAGTCTTTAAAGTTCAATGATAGATTCGTTTTTGCCTCTACTGACATCCTACGCATTACGGAGCATGTCAATTTTGCACAAGTAAGAAAAGATGCTAAACTAATTGAAGGCAAAGATTACATAGTTCTTGAAAGAAAGGCTCAGTCAAAAGAATTGTGGCAACAACTTGAAGAATTAAATTTAGTTGCTAAGAGGAGTGCGAGAATTACGTTAGTATATGAAAGTGGGTTTTGGAAAATGGCTTTAAATTGCCAAACAAAATTTGGAGATAGATTAAGAGAATGGTTGTCGTCAGATGTATTACCATCTATTAGAGAAACTGGCGGATATTCGTTATCAAGTTTTCTCTCACCACAATTATTGATTGAAAATGGGAAAAGAGAAGTTCAATTAGAAAATAGTAAATTAGTCAACACTAAAAAGTATGAAGAGGGGGCTGTTAGTGATGTAATTAAATATAATATTGATAATTGCAAACAAGTTACTGGAAGTACTCCTGTACAAGTAAAAAAAGCCTATGGAAGACCAAGTAAAAGTGCCAAAGAGGTTTTAAGGGAATTTAATCCTGCGGCTGCAATGACAATGAGTATCAATGACTACTTTGTAGTAAAGCAAAATAAAGATTTAGAAATGTTAAAAGATTTAGATACCCACCTATTGAATACTTTTAATGAAATGTTAAAAATAGGTATAACTTTAAAAGACGAATAATGAAAGAACAAATTGAAAAAGTAGGTGAGTTTGCTGAGGCATTCGGAATAAAAGAAGCAGCTTTCCCTTCTGAACTGAATGAAGAAGAGTGCAATTTAAGGTATAATCTAATGAAAGAGGAAAACGAAGAGTATCTCGAAGCCTCTCTTACAGGTGATTTAGTAGGCATAGCAGATGCTTTGGTCGACCAAATGTATATTCTACTAGGCAGTATAAGAAAGCATGGCTTAGAAGAGGTTTTCATTCCAATGTTTAATGAAGTTCATTTTTCAAATATGTCAAAACTCGATGAGAATGGCAAGCCTATTATTAATGGTCAAGGTATTTATGATGCTCAAAGACCATTGGGCAAAGTACTAAAATCTCATTTATATGTTAAACCAGACTTAGAGCAATTTTTAAGAAATTAGATAATGGAAATTAGATAATGGAAATTAGATATTCATACCCAAGATATAAGAATCTAAGAGATGTTTTTACTCAGAAATACGGATGCACCTTTGCCGTAGTCAGTGAGTGTAAGGAAAAAATGTCAAAGAATGGCAATCCTTACCTACAAGTATCTTTAGAAGATAAAGTAAGTACTTTTGACTTATTTCTCTTTAATAAAGATATTATGGACTACGGCAAGTACTTGATTAAGGAGTGCTTTGTCTATTTAGAATATGAGTTAGTTGCTGACTTCTATAATAAAGGAGAGAAGACAATGAAGATAACTTATGCAGATTTGCTAAGACTGGCAGATGATAAGAAAAAGATGGTAGTCACTGACTTTGACCCAAACTCTGAAGAAGGTAAAAAGTTATTCAACTTTATCAACGAGAATTATTTACAAGAACTTTACTACATAGAAGAATGAGCAAAATACTAGACCTAATAGATATTATTGAAGAAGATTTGAATGTTGTATTATCAAGAACTCAGATAGAGAAGGTCTTAAGACAAGATGCCTATGATATGGGGAAAAGGTATATTGATATTCTATTCGCATACATTGGCTCAAATAGTCTGCGAGAAGGTTTAGTGAAAAAAATAATGGCTAAGGGATTAATTCCTTAGCCGTAATTTCAACCCATTACACTTCCAACCCTTTCAGTTTCATACACTTCAAATCTAAATGTACTTCCTGTTGTACAAGCGTTAGTACAAGAATCAAGGTTTATAATAGACTCGTCTTTAAAATTAAGCGTTCCAGTTCCAATTGTCTTCCCTCGCATATCTTCTTGTTCATTACTATAAGAACCAACTAAAAGTGCCTTACTTCCATTTACCTTAAATTCATTCTTAAATACTGATATAAGTTCTAAATGTTGTTTCTGTGTTAATGCTGAAGTAGCAAAGTCTCTTTGAGTTCTTATGATTACATTTGAGATAGATATATCACCATTAGATAATATCTTTTGCTCTTCTTCCGTTGGGAATTTTGGAGAGCTTAATGCCATTTTAATCCTGTGGCGGTGGTAAATATTGTCTTTGTAATATTCAACTACTTGAGTGCCATTTTCAGGCTTTTTTATTACATTGAATTGATTAGACATCGCTATAACAGTTAAATCTGTTTTTACAAAAGCTAATCTATAACAGCCTATCTCACACATTCCGAAAGTCAATCCTACATACTTAGAAAAGTTTAAGCAAAACTTGTCTGATAGTAAATATACTTGGTCTGTTCTTGTTATTGTGGCTTGCATTCCGTTATACTTTCTGTCAAAATATAATCTAATGCCATAGCCCAATTCGTCTATTCCCAAATCCATATATTCAATCAAGGTCAAAAGCTCGTCATAACTTCCACCTTCAAACTCAAATATTTCATTCTCATCTACTACTATATCAAATCGAGGGATATTATTCTTGTCGTTTATTGCAATATTTAGATAAGCCTTGTTGTCGTTAGGAATATGATACAGACAAGATTTGCTCATTACGGTATTTATTTCTATCTCGCATTCGCAGCCTTCATCTATTACAGTAGAAGTATTCTTTATCGTCATAACCTTTAATTTGTCACAACCTAAAGCAGTTTTAGGGACGCTCAATGACCATAACTCGCCAATGGGAATATTGATTGGCGTTAAATCTTTTGGGTCATTAATGTCAGATGAGAATCCCATCTGTTTTACTGAGAAATCAAACATAGTGATAAAAAATGGTTACATTATAAGGTAAAGTGCAACTGATGTAATATAGTTTCATGTTAATTCGTATGCTCTGACTGTGATTATTTCGCTCTTGGTTTGTGAAATCGAATATTCTACTGATTTGACAAATGCCTTAACTTCTTTTCCGCAATAATCAAAAGTTATTGCCCCTTTTAGCTTTGCAATGTCAATTCCGCAAGTATCAAGTTCTATATTATAAACAAACTTTCCAAGTATTGATTCACTATTTATGTCTTGATTTTCATCTACTTCTGATGGCTCATTTGTACATCCGCAACTTAATGAGTCAGTCGATGAGAAGTTGTAGTTTCCACTACCACCAGCGAACCTTAAATCAGACAATATAAACTTCCTCCATCTGTATAAATTGCGTGTAGGAGTAATTCTCAGGTTAATGGCACGGTCATTCTGATAGACATTTGCGTCAATATATTCATCTGTTTCGGCGAATTTAACTCCAGCAACTGCATCTTTTACGATTATCCAGTGAATCTCCTCCTTTTCTTTCTTCTTTTCAATTTGTTCCGAGATGATAGAAGATGAACTGCTCCAATCATTCAGTAAAGATAGAGAGCTTGACGAGATGGTAAATGCCGTTTGATAATCTCTTGCTGAATTATATTCTAAAGAGCCAAACTTGCCTTCTGCCTTCCAGTTATTATATCCAACCTTTACATCCGAGTATAGTAATTGTGTATTTACTTCTCTGGTCACATCACTTGGCTCTATTCTATATGGTGTTTGGAAACTTAAAAAATCACATCTTGATATAACACGAACACTATTCCCAATGATGTCTATTGAAGCAGGAAACTTGTTGTTAAGCTCTTCAAATAGTTTCAATAGTGTTACGTTTATTGTGCTTTTTATGTTCTGTAAACCATCGTTATTTGTCAAATATCCATCAAAATCACAACTATCAAATATGTATTCAACAAGCGATGATGTTTGATTAGTTGCGTTTCTAATTATTGTAGCAAAAGCATTTCTTACACTTATTGCTTTTACTGGTCTCCAGTCTATTGAAGTAGTTGAACACTTTTCAATACTTATTCCAATTGATGATGCATCGTATTGAAATTCAATAGATGTAGTAGTTATTTGAGATTCAATATATAAATATACCTTGTCTCCAGTACTTACATTTATTTGTTTACTAATCGTAATTGTTTGGTCAACAGGTGTGGTCGTAATAGGGTAGGTGTCAATCAAAGATACTGTTGAATTAACCTTCAAGTATGACTTAAATGTACCACTATTGGCTGCACTCACAGTTAGCTTTATAGAGCCTTCTATATTGATACAGTTTAATTCGCTAAACGTAGCAAACTCTTTTTGTTCAGTATATAAGACGTTATTGCGTTCTCCACCTTCAAAAGTATTTTCTCCAACTAATAAAGGAATGTAGTGGCTTTTATAGGCTAAATCATTAACGGTTATTGGTGGGATTGAAAAGTTTGCTCGTGTTGGCAACTCTCTAATTGGAACTTGAATATCCTCTGTTAATTGAAGTGCATAGTTTACTTTTTCTCTACTTGCCAATAAACTTCCTCCACCTTTTGGTGCAAAAGAACATTGAACAAAACAGCAGTCAACTTCGGCGTAATCAGCAAAGTCTATTAATAGGTCAACTTTTTGTCCAGTTTCTTCATTAATAATCTGGACATCTATATTGGCAGAGAATCCGTCTCTTTCAAACACTTTACGAATATAGGCAGAGGCTAATTCGTCCATGATAGTTACCTTAGTCCCACCTTCAGTACCAAAGCCAAATCCATCTTCGTTCCAGTAACCCCAATATACATCCTTGAGGTCTTTTTGAACCTTAATAGAGTCAAATCCGTCAATCAGACGTTCTTGTACTTCAAAGTTAGCTATGTATATTCTATATGCCATGTACAAATATAAATAAAAAAAATCACAAATAAAAATCAGTTTTATGTTGCATTTGTAAATTGAATAGAATAACTTTGCAGAATAAATCAATTTAAAAGCAACTATAGATTAAAATGATTCTAAGTAACTACGAAAAGACGGTCGATTCTCTTACTTCTTTTATAGAGGACAACATTCATTGGGGAAGAACGAATGAGATATTCATGGGCTTTGCCAGCGATGAAATGCTGGATGCTGAACAAGCTCTTGTTGAAGATTTTGCAGAGTGCTTCCTTGCAAAGAAGGATGTTATAAGGGTCGAAAAAGGACTTATAAGCCTCGTTAAGGAACTGGAGAATGGAAACGATAGCGAAGAGTTTTATATTGCCTTAGAGAAGAAATTCTTCAATCCTTTCACCTGCAAACCACTTTGCCTTCTTTACTCCGACTGGGGTCATTTAATTGAGAAATCTGTCATATACGATAAGATACGAAAAGAAGCCATCGCCGAAACTCAAGGTCTTAATATAGAGTTTCAAGAAAACAGATTATTCTCAGCAGGTCTTGAAGAGCAAATAGCTTCTTTCTTGGAAAGGATGGATATTTTATTCAATATGGTGTTGGAGAAAAAAGACAGAATAGACATTTTAATTTACTTAAAGAATAATATCCTATAATAACATGATGGACAAACAACAAGCGAAACAATACAGAGATTCGCTAATCGAAGAACATATTGGCATTGAGAAAGATGCACAGTTTTATGACATCACCGTTCAAGAAGCAATTCTAATTGGTCAAATCAAAGCCTTATCTCATCTGATTGAGGACGGCTATTATGACCCAATCAAAAGAAAGATGTCGAAAATTACTTTTGATTAAAAATATTTTGGATTCTGCTCAAACTGTATTATATTTGTATACGGTTTCGAACGCCAAAAAAACATTTTAAAGATATTTCACCGTTATAGGTTTATCGCTGGGCTTTAAATGTGCCTGTTCGAAGCGAGAAAACCTATAACGGTTTTTTTATTTA
>Ga0209354_10001189_pt1 | contig 11515 bp, 8 predicted proteins | sample LauGreSpBDMM15DD_2_FD_187562 | JGI IMG/M metagenome (GOLD analysis project Ga0209354, IMG submission 187562) | Freshwater lake microbial communities from Lake Michigan, USA - Sp13.BD.MM15.DD (SPAdes) (version 2) | ecosystem: Environmental > Aquatic > Freshwater > Lake | place: Lake Michigan, USA...
GTATTATCAGGTTTAACCAGCCCTTGTATTACTACGGATGGCATCTTCTACTTTAGGAGTTCTTAAGGAACACAAAGCCTATACCCAATAGATTCACCACCAGTTAAACTGGGGCGAGTAATCTTCACAATATCTTTTGGCACAAGTCCAAGAATTCTGGCAATAGGGTCCTCGTGGAAACGAATGAGAGGAAGCTGCGTCTTTGTGGCATACAAACTCTTGAGCAGAGCCTCCTCCTCCTCGGCCGGCACCTTCTCATGCTTCGGAACCAGCATGTGCTTTAGAGGATTATTCACAATGGCGGCAGCCTGGAAATAGCGGACCTTTGTTCTTGGATCGGCCATCCACAGCTGAAAAGCCATGGCGTGGAAATTGGGAGCAATCGGCTCTAGAGTTACAATAATCAGCTCAGTTGTCTTAGAATCAAAGCCCTCCTCAGGGTCAATGAGCTTCTTAGTAAAGGCGGGAAGCTTCTGCTTAATCTTGCCGATTGTGAAGACAACTTGGCACTTATCATAAGGCGCCTCAGAGTCTGGCTTCTTCAGAAGATCCATGGACAAGGCCGGAGGCGCTCCAGCTACTGGACCGGCCTTAATCATCTCACCAACCTCCTTGGGACTAAACTTGCTGTAGGGCGTGGTATTGTATCCAGTTTGCTCTAGGTGCTCTAGAAGAGTTGAGCGGCAGCGATATAGAACATCAACAACCTCGTAGTTCATTTGGGACTCGGTTTCTAATCAAGGGTGGAACTCAATTTTAATCGTTTTTCAAACGATTAAAATTAGTGGTGGAAATCCTACTCACTTCTCCAGAATATACATGGCATCTCCCCAGCCATATTGTGTCATTGATGTTAATACACGTTTGAACTTATAGTTTGCAAGAAATGCATCAATCTCTGTTATTAATCCGCAGCCCTTGTACAATTCCCTTTCATTTACTTCCAGATATAATACCTTGGCATGTTCTATGGCTTTTGTTGCACCCTTTAATGCCATAAGCTCAGCACCCTGAATATCAAAATTCCAGAAATCGTATTTCTTCGCATCAAGTCCATTTCGTTCAAAGAATGTATCCACTGTAATACTCTTCCCCTGAACCTTATCTACATATACAACGTGTGGATGCTCCTTGGAATGTGTGCCAAACTCTAGTACACTTGATGACTGTCCGTTATTCGAAATATTAAATGAAACATCTTCATCATCCTTATCAGTTATGATTGCCTGATAAATACAAGCTCCCTTATACTTTGCCTCAATAACCTTTTCTTTTATCGCATCAATCCATACAATATTCTTATGAATTCCTAACTTTATGTAAAAGAATAATTCTTCACATTCATGTGCGCCAATATGAAGAGCGCCATTTACTTGTATGTTATTTGATTCTAAGACGGAATTAATTTGTTCAAACGTCAGTAACATCTTTCTTTCATTTGAACAACCTTGAATTTTAAGCTGATTCTTTAACCAAGCTTATTCACAGTAACTTTTGCACCACTGCTTAACGGCTCGCCGCCAAAGGTAACTCCTTTTTTGGGAGGGCTCGTGGCTCTTCCTCTTGGTGTCTGATGTCTGGATTTTGCGCCGAAAGAGCCCATAACAGGCTCACCTTGTCTAGCTTGCTCATATGATTCCATAAAGCCACCGTGCTGCATTGTCTGAGGGCTGGTATCAATGACAATGGTTGGAGGGCCTTGAGGAATAGGAGCCTGGTACACAATGGGTTGAGGGATGACGTATTGGAATGCTCCACCTTGTTGTGGTTGCATTTGCATAGGCTGCTGCATAGGTTGCATAGGTTGCTGCATTTGCATAGGTTGCATAGGTTGCTGCATTTGCATAGGTTGCTGCATTTGCATAGGCTGCATAGGCTGTATAGGAGTAGGTGTTCCTGGGGAATAGCTTGGCGTTTGAGGAGTAGTATTCTTATACAAGGGATCCCCATTTGCGTTGTATAAGACTTGAGCTGGCTCTTGAGCTTGTGTTTGACCATTTGGTGTAACAGGGGCATATGTTGGTGTCTGGCCGTTAGGTGTCTGGGGCCCATAATTAGGTGTTTGACCGCCAAAAGGTGTCTGAGGTGCGTAATTAGGTGTTTGACCGTTAGGTGTCTGGGGCCCATAATTAGGTGTCTGACCAATAGGTGCCTGTTCAGATTCTTCTTCGGCCTCAATAGGACCCTTAATCACACCCATGGCGTATAAATCTTCCTCAGCCGGTTTTACATCGGTAGGAGGAGCCTCCCTAAATTCTGGAACACGAGTTTCTGGCATCACACGCTCAGGAAGAGGTCTTGCGAGTGCCGCCTTGACTTCATCCATCTTCGGCAGCTCAGCTGTGGGTTGTCCTAAGCGTGTGAGATTCTTGCCTGTAAGAATTCTGAGTCCCATGTTCAAATATGTCTGCAGCTCATCTGCCAGAAGCTTTGTGGCATATGGCATCTCAACTACGGAAGTTGTGGCAATACTCTTTTTAGCGCTAGGAAGAATCTCAATATTGGTAGAATTAGTTCCAATGAAATTGACTGGACCATCACACAAGGTACAAACAAACAGATTCTGATTTTCGTTATATACTGGGACTGTTCCGCACCCATTACATATTTTAATCTGTGCCTTATCAGCACGCTCCATTAGACTTTCTCTCAGAAAACCTGTTATACCATGGCCCGCTAAAGCATCACGTTCCATCTCACCAATACGTAGACCACCTTGCTGACCACGACCACCTGTCGGCTGGCGAGTCTTCTGCTCCCTGCGCCCCTCAGCACGAGCATTCCACTTATCCTCTGTCATGTGCTTCAAACGCATAGCAAAGACTGGTCCCATAAAAATAGTAGTATCCATCTGCTTCCCACTCGCACCATCATACAAAACCACATTATTCGTCTTCTCAAGCCCAAATTGACCTTCTAACACACGTCCAATAGCATCTGTAGCTGTAGGGTCACTTGTAAAAATCGTTGCATCACCAACGACAGAATTCTCGTAACACACCTGGCCAAATATCATCTCCATCAGCTGTGCGATAGTCATACGACTAGGAATACAATGAGGATTCACTAACATATCTGGCACCAGTCCCTCGGCAGTGCGAGGCATATCATGAGACCTATATAACATTCCCATGGTACCCTTTTGTCCGTGCCTTGTACTAAATTTGTCACCCAGCTCAGGAATTCTGTCCTGGGTAATACGAACTTTCACTAGTAAGAGACCTTGATTTGACACAGTAATAACAACAGATTCTACACGACCACTCGTCCAAACCTGGGCAGTTAAGGAAGCATCCTTAATCTTGCCAGACTTATCCTGTATATATTTACCTACTAAGACGGTATCCTCATCAACAAACTCACCCACCTTAATAATTCCACGGTCATCTAACTTCGTATAATCACGCCCAGGTTTCAAATCCGTCCATTGATGAACACGAGCAGGATTCGCCACAGTGCTTGTTGTGCCAGCCTGTTTATCTACCTCTTCAAAACTCTCATAACATCTGTAATTGATATTTCTAAACATACCACGTTGGAAGGAATCGTAATTAAATACAATACCATCTTCCTGGTTATATCCATTGAATGCCATAATGCCCATAATGAGATTCGTGCCATAAGGCATCTGACCAGCGCCAAGCATATCATATGCAATAGTTCTAACCAAAGGCGCCTCACCATAGCACGTTATATTCGCCGCATTGTCATAACGATTGAAGAAATTTGTGGCGTACATACCAACTCCTTGCTTACTCTGTGAGCAAGAGAGCTGATTACGAGGAGATTGATTGAAATTGGCGAAAGGAATCATACCGTTAACAACAGAAATAATGGTACATGGATGAATTTCCAAATGACTTGCCTCTCCCTTTGCCGTAAAATGCTCTTTAAAATTAATAATGAACGATTCATTCTGCTCATACGGGTCAACATATTCAATGAGTCCCGCATGTCCTTCAAGAGCCTGGATGTATTGTGTAAAAGGTATTTCTCCAGGGGTATCGCCGAATGGGTCTGTGAAACCCGTGGTGCTAATACCATTCTGCTTTGTCTTGTCATAGGTTCCCATCACAGCATCACGCCAAGAAGTAATTCTACTAAGGGCTTCCGTGGGTATTTCGTCTTCCAGGTGAATTAGAGGACGAGCTGGGCGACCCTCATCAACAAATAGAAAGACCGAGCGATTTCTGATATTGAAGCCAACACTTGACATGGCCGGCAGACAACCCGTCCATTTCATGAGCTTGAGGACTTTGACGAGCTCATATGGTTGGAGAGTGTAGCCGATAATGCCGTTATTCACGAACATGGGAATGCCGGCTAATTGTAAATCGGTGCGCATTTCACTACAAGGGATAATCCAGCCACGCTCAATTAAACAGGCGACAATAGGGTCAGGGTTCGTGGCGTTACTGATGAGAGTCATTAGAGAAAGATTCTTGGCGATACCAATGGATGAACCGCCAGGTGTCTCATTTGTGCAAAAGAAACCGTATTGGCTGCCGTGGAGTTGTCGAGGTCCTGTTAATTTCATGCCCGTGTCGAAATTGAGTGTAACACGGCGACAATGGCTCATAAAATCTAGATAAGACATACGACTCATCGCCTGCAGAACGCCGGTTTTCTCGTCACTGTGACCGAGGGCACCGCCGCCACCCGCTCCGCCTGTTACCCATTTACCCTTAAATCCACGCATGATTCCTTCAGTAATCATTCCAGGCTTGAAGACTTTTGCAGTATTTCCCTCGCTAAAAATATTAATGAAGCGCTGTCCCTCGTAGATACTCTTATTCTCCTCAAATTCTCGGTCAGCCGCAAGGATAACTGCCTTCTTCCATGTATTGAAAGCGTTTGTAAAGAGCATACGAACTAAGAATCCGCTAGTTAAGCAACGCTGATTTCTCGTATCGTCTCTGTCAGACTTGGGGTCGATTCCAGTATGAACACGCATAAACTTTCTTACACAATCAGCAAGAAAATGTAAGCGGCTCCCACCCTGTTTATCCGTAATATGAATGAACGTTTGATTAAATAAGATATCATAGACGTGATTCTCAGAGAAACCTTTAGTCATCGCCTTAATAAACTGGACTGAGGAGTATGTGTCAAAGAAAGGTACGGAGTGGGCGATAGAGCCAATTAAAAGAGGAATCATCTGCTTAGCCTCGCTTGACTCTAGGTCAGGATAGATAAGACTTAGGATTGCCTTATCAGACTGAACACCCATTGCCCTGAATAATACAAAAAGTGGTATGGGTTTTCTCACGTAAGGAAGAGTTACAACTAACGAATCAGTTGCTCGCATCCAATGGAAACTTACTACTTTTACTTGCTTGGTGGAAGGAGATAAACATGAAAGATTTCCGTAAGTAGCTACCTTGGGGTCTCTTGGTTGTTGCTGTATATACATTGTGTTAAAGGCCTGCTCTTGGCGAGTAATCAAAATCTTCTCTGAACCTTCAACGACGAAATACCCGCCCTGGTCTTGAGGGCATTCTCCAGCTTCTTTTAGGAACGATGCGGGCTTTCCGTGAAGCATACAAAAGCGGGAATGGAGCAAGATGGGAATCTGGAAAATAGGCATACGCTTGTATTCCCGTGTTAAGATTTCTTGTTCCTCTTGTCCCTCTTGTGGCTCTTGTGGCTCTTGTGGCCCTTGCCCAGCCAAGGTCACTCGCACATATACATTTGCGTACACCGTGGAAGCGTAGGTGAGATTTCTGAGACGAGCCTCATTAGGAAATAGAACACGCACTTCCCGTGTTTTTTGTAAGCTAATCGTAGGCGTTCCAATCTCAACTTCAGTACCAGAAATACCTCCAATAAATATCTCTAGACGATACTTATACGTGTTTGTATTTGGAATTAACTGTTTCAAAAGAAGGAAGGGATTGTTTGCTTTTAGGATTGCAGGAATATCTTGGACAAGGAAATTGTCAAAGGAGTCAATGTGATGCCGAACAAAAGGATAATCAAATGTCTGAAAGTATGTTTCTAGTAATTTTCTAGAAAGAATCGTATTAGGATTTGAAGAATGTGCCTTTGTAGTTGATACTGGTTTTAGCGTCGGAGTCGCCTGCGCCATCTAAATTTGCAGGTCTTTTGTTCTGCCATTGTGAACCCAGATTCTGGGATAACGATGGCATACTATAGAATAAGTCTAAAACATTCTACTCACTGGGGCAATAGATGCGTTATATATAGGGGTAGGAGTAGGGATAACAGGATTATTGATTTCAGGACGAGGGCTGGCGAATTGGTTGTAGCCTTTTGATAGCATTGTCAAATCTTGAGCTGCTGAAGGAGGTGAGCTCATTCCAAGCGGCCTTGATAAGAACTCAGAAAAGGCCGTCTGAATACTAGGGAAGGCACCGCCCTTCTGCTTTCTTTTACGCGTATTGCGCCTTCCTCCTTTTTGAAACGTGTTAGAGCCTAAGTCTGCTGCCGGAGGCAAAAAGCACTGTTGTCCACATGTCCTTGCGACACTATCTACTGGTAGTTGGAATCCGCCGCCAACGTAAGGAAGGTAGGAAGGATTATTTGAACCAGGTGTCATATCATATCCTACAGATGCTGGAGTCATTGACTGAACAGCTCCACCATGCTGTTTTCCTTTGTTTTTCTCAAGGCTGACAACACTAAGATACTCGGAAGCTGATTTATCGGATATCTCAGTTCCAAATACTTTCTTAAACTCCTTGCGGAAGGCAGATACGCTAGGGTTGGTTTTTACATAAGAATGTATATGCTCTAGAGAGCGTCTTACCTCAGGGATTGTCATATATTCGTTCGCCTTTGAGCCTTTTACCTTTCTGGTTTTCTTGACCTTAACCATTCTGGTTATTGGTGGTATTTTCTAGACATCAGAAACATGCTTTGCATGTTTGCCTTGTTTAAGGGTCTCCCTTAAACATCAGAAACATGCTTTGCTTCCCTTGTTTAAGGGTCTGCCTTAAACATCAGAAACATGCTTTGTCTGCCTTGTTTAAGGCTCTGCCTTAAACATCAGAAGCCTTGAATCCCAATCCAGGAATATTAGGGCTCTTGGCATTATTTTTCTTATTTGCATTTACTGTTGGTACTCCAATAGAAGGAGCAATATTAGAGTTTATTGCCCTATTCAGAGTAGCCGTAACGGCATTCGTGGCAGAAGCAGCAGAAGGCATAGCTGCGGCAGAATTAGCAACCGCCTCTTGAATCGCTTCCATGGGTGTTGATACGGCATTCATAATCTTCGCCTTTGTCTCAGAACCACCTACCATAAACATAATTGCAGAAATAATAAAGACAAATGACACACCTAGAACAATCCAAGGAGTATATGCAGCAAGGCCATATTGCCACGTGCTCAAGGAATATTCAGAATAGAACATGCTATAGTGATTTATTCCAGCGGCAATCAAAGCAATAAGACATACTACTGCTAGAACTATTGGGCCCATGCGAGGTAGAATTAGAAAGATAAAAAATGCCAATAACACAAGTATTATGAGTCCTGGCAGAAATAACTCCATCTACCTTACGTTGTTAGATCTTTTCCATCAAATCCACATGAGTAAGAAAATGCTTACGGCAACAGGGCCTTTTGAATCCAAGACGTGTCATAAGCTCTAGCTCCAATGTCTTTGGAATCTGCGTACCATCCATATAATATCTGTCATCGGTGACACGACGAGCAGCCAGCTGCTTCTTATACCAAGACCACTTATCGGCAATCAGATTACCACAGCTCATACACCGGATAGGAATAATCATTTGGGGGACTCCTTCTGGCATGTCCCTGGAAATCAATTTTTGCCCTCGTCTAAGCAATTGCTATTTGTGCCCCGGTCTTGCGTTCATTTGGAGTATAAAAGAAGATACTACGTGTCCAGAAAGAATGTCGTCTGTCCTGAATCTAAGTGGCCTAAATTACCAGAGGAGTAATCCTCTCCGTCGTGAGATTCTAGCTCTTCAGGCGGATATCGTAGAGCTAAAGAAGATTGTCGTGCAGCTGGCTCAGGGGTCTAGCGCAGCTGGGGCTGCCGTGCCTGTCACTGTTGTAGGCCCTCCTGGTCCTGCTGGTCCTATGGGGCCTCCTGGTCCTGCGGGTGCTGACGGGCAGATGGGTCCTCCTGGCCCTCCTGGAATGCCAGGCCAGGCAGGCGCTCCTGGGCAAGCAGGTAGCCCAGGACAACCAGGTCAGTCTGGAGCTAATGGAGCTCCAGGAGCCGATGGAGCCGCCGGTATTCAAGGCCCTCCAGGACCAGCAGGTGCTATTGGCCCTACAGGTCCTACAGGACCTCCTGGCCCTTAAAAATTCTTCTTTAACAAAATCTAAATGTAAAAATACGATATTCTTACATTTAGTCAAACGGCGTAAGCACTTCCCACTTTGCTTCGGCCAAAGAACTCCACTCATCGTAATACATATAAAGAGCAGTAACAAGAGCTTTTGGCATATCTCGCCCTTTCTTAATATCTCGAATCAAATCGCCCACTAACTTATAACGCTTTGATAACTCCTCTGGATTTTTCCTAATATCAGAAGGACTATAATCATCTGGATTCCATCTTATGAAATACACTGGTATCCCACCAAAACTCTGACCGATATTTACCATGCGAGTTTGCTCACAAAGACATTGTCTATCACGATGCTGATGTTCATCGCATTCTAGAACAACCACCTTATCTCCTAAATCGTAGACTCTGTCTGGTCGTTCCTTTCCACAAACACCGTTATCTATTGTTATATCTGTGCTATCGCCTTTTAATCCACGAGCATCAAGATATGCCATAAGGGCATTTTGTTTAGCTAAACGAGCGGTTTCAAAGGAAACTGGGTTACAATTCTCACACTTGTTCTCCTTGTCCAAAATGTAAAGGAGATTACAAGAAGAGCATGGTTGCTCAACGAGATTTTCGTCATCTTCTGTTTTGTGTGCCTCACAGTGCTTAGGAATCCAATTTGTTCCCCAAATTGCTAGTTCCTTACAAGAAGAACATTTGGCATTCGGTCTGCGAATCATTCCCTTTTGCCTATGCTTGAAACAGTGGCTTATTTGATGACCTGGTTTTCCATATATGGCTCTAGTTTCACACCCTTCATCTCCACAACGTTTATGTGTAACATCCACCATTTCGGCAGTTTTATGCTTTATACAGTATTTCCCTTTCCCTCCTTCAATGTTAAAGGATGGTCTAGAATCACATCCTTCATGTCCACATCTCTTAGATAAAACATTCACCATTTCAGCAGTTTTATGCTTTATACAGTATTTCCCTTTCCCTCCTTCAATGTCAAAGGATTGTCTAGAATAACATCCTTCATGCCCACAACGTTTATTTGTAACATTAACCATTTCAGCAGTTTTATGCTTTATACAGTATTTCCCTTTCCCTCCTTCAATGTCAAAGGATGGTCTAGAATCACACCCTTCATGTCCACAACGTTTATGTGCAACATCTAACATTTCGGCAGTCTTATGCTTTATACAGTATTTCCCTTTCCCTCCTTTAACATCAAAGACTCCTCTAGTTTGACACCCTTCATGAATACATTGTTTGACCATCGTGACTTACTAGTCACTAGTAAGAAATAATCAATTTTTACATATAGCGTTTCAATTGTACTGCCGTCATCTTGATTCCATGCTCTGCTTGAAGAATCGTTGAAATTCTTTGCGCAGGCCTTCCTTGATGCTTAAGAATAATTTGTTTGATTAACTCGCCGTTTGTATCCTTGGGAACATGAGCGAATTTTTCCAGCCCAAATGATTCTGCCACAGGCGCATTCTGCTCTTTGGCTGGTGCCTCTGCAGAAGCAGAAGCAGAAGCAGAAGCAGAAATACGCTCTAGACCTTCAGAAGTTTGTGTTAAAGGCGCTACTTCAATCTTCTTATTGTGATGGTCATCATGGCATTTCTCACATAATACAGCCAGATTCCTCTGTTTATTTGAGCCACCCTTAGCCTGCTCTTCAATATGATGAACTTCTAATTGCCGCACATCTTTACTGCCACACACCTCACAGAATTGTCGTTGAATCTGGCTATTGTAGCGACTCTTTGGAGCATCTTGAATAGTGGTCATTCCTGCAATATCACGACGAATCTCGTGCGCACGCTGAATAATCTCGAATGGAAGTCCCATGGCTTTCGCCACTTCCAGGCCATAGGAAGAAGACCCACTCCCAGGTTGAAGACTTCTGTCATACACTAATTTACCATCAGGCATAGTAATAACTCGCAGATGCCATATCGCCACTTTTTCACATAGTCCAGACACTTTCAACAAATCATGAAGATGTGTGGCAAACATGAAATGTGTTCCCTTAGCTTGAAGAGCTTCAATCGTTGCGGCAACTAAAGCAGTTGCAGAAGACGATTCCGTTCCGCTACAGACTTCGTCACCGAGTACGAGCGACTTATTTGTGGCAAGTCTGAGAATTTCCGAGAGTTCAGTCACTTCCACGGCAAATGAGGAGAGTCCAGCCCAAATATTATCATGACTCCAGATTCTGCTGAAAGCCGCATCATAAGGCTCTAAGCTCATAGAAGTCGCTGGAACAAATGAGCCGGCCTGAGCCAAAATTACCGCAATTCCTGTAGCCTTCATCAGACTTGATTTTCCACTTGCGTTAACGCCGTAAATAAGCCATCCCTTCGTATCAAAGGAGACCGAATGCTTAACGTATTGTGTTCTTGTATTTGCCGCCTCTAAAAGAGGATGTCTGAGTCCCTGAATATCTAGATTGCCTATGGAACCTATGGAACCTATGGAACCTATGGAACCTATGGAACCTATGGAACCTATGGAACCTATGGAGGGTTTCGTCCAATTTAGTTTTTGTGAAACAGTTGCTAGAGAAAGAGTAGAATCAATATCGCCAATCCAAGATATCCAATCAGAGCCTTTGAGCATATCCCACAAGGTATCGCAAATAGGTGTGTATTCTTCTTTCAAGATTTTATCTAGGCGTGCCTCGGCAGAATGCATCCTATTACAAAAACGTGTGAAATCTTCACATTGGATTTCTAGAGGCCCTGACTTTTTTAGAGAAACACTGAACCCTTTTAGGAAAGTTCCTGTGGTTCCATGGGAACCAGAGGAGCCAGAAGTTCCTGTAGTTCCAGAACCAGTAAATTTCTTGGCGTTCAAGGAGGAATACAGATTTCTGGGTGCGGTGAGAGTATAAGATTCTACAAAAAACGAAGTAAATGGGATTCCTGCCTCAGCAGCAAACTCTTTTAGAGATTTATTCCACGTCGCCCAGATTTCTTGAATTTCTCGTTCTACTGCTGCGGTAAGAGGACCGGCTGAATCTGTGAGAAATCCTATTACCTCACCTTGAGATTTCTTGGTAGCTTTTCCTTCATCAAACATTTGTGTAAAAAGGTCTCTATATGCGAGTATCTTGTTTTTGAGCTCGGCAGGACATTCCAATGGGGTATTGGCAAGATTCTCAATAAGACAATAAGTGGCACCGTAACTTTGAAAGAGTTGTAAGATGTCAGTTGCTGTTATATTT
>Ga0209354_10001195_pt1 | contig 11489 bp, 17 predicted proteins | sample LauGreSpBDMM15DD_2_FD_187562 | JGI IMG/M metagenome (GOLD analysis project Ga0209354, IMG submission 187562) | Freshwater lake microbial communities from Lake Michigan, USA - Sp13.BD.MM15.DD (SPAdes) (version 2) | ecosystem: Environmental > Aquatic > Freshwater > Lake | place: Lake Michigan...
AGATGCCAATTTATAATGTTGGATCTGGCGCAGAAACCCAAGTTATTGAAGTAGCTGAAGCATTTGGTGGTGAGATAGTTCATTTAGAAAAAAGAGAGGAACCTATGCGTTCTGTTGCAGATATTCGCAAAATTACTAAAGAATTAAATTGGAAACCTGAAACAAACCTACTATCTTGGATAAAATCAATTAAATGAAACTAATAAAAAACATAATTGCAATAACGTTTCTAACATTATTGTTAATTACAAATGTTAGTGCACAAAACGGTCTTGAAAATGTTAAAATAAAAACAAGTATATTTGAAATTGAATATTCTCAGAGATTTCAACAACCTTTAGTTGTTAAATATAAAGTTCAATGCCCAACTGGTGATGAAGAAAGAGATGGTATGACATTTAAGAAATGGACAGGTGTTGTAACAAGTGACGATGACGATTATATTGATAATGTATGGGACAAAGGTCATATGGCACCAGCAGGTGCATTTACATGTAATATAACTAACTTACGAAATACATTCACTTATTTAAATTGTGCATTACAACATGAATCATTAAATAGAGGACCATGGAAAGAATTAGAACATTTTGAAAAGGATTTATCAAAAGTATTTTCAAATGTAACTATAGAAATTAGAGTACATTTTATAGATAATCCTCAAAATTGGTTAAGTACAGGAGCGTTAGTACCCATAGGATTTACAAAAATAATTAGAGTTAATGGTAATAAATTTGAATTTTACTTCCCAAACATTAACTCAACTGGACACGATTGGGTTGAATATCAAATTAATTAGACGATAACGTATATGCGTTAAAGAAAAATATAAACTCGATATATAAGTTATAAGTGTTTAAATTAAAAACATAAAAACATCATGAGCACTACAGAAAAATTTCTAATGCTATTTTCAGACTTCGAGATGATCGTAGTTGAAAAAACGAATGAGGTAAAAATAGACAAGAGTAATACTCAACATTCGATTGGCAATAATCAAACAAAGAGTGAACTAAAGAAAGTACTTAAGCGATTGACTGAAGAATACAGCAGAGCTAAAAAGTCATTTAAACAAAATAAATTAAGTCGTCAAGAATTATTTGATTTCGAATGGAGATTATTTGAAATACAAGAAGAGATTAAAAGATTAGATGACGAAACTACGGCATAATGAAACACCTAAAAAAATATGATCAATTTATCAACGAGAAATATCTAGACACTAGATATTCAGCTGGTCTTGCGATTGTATATGATGGTAAAATTTTGTTAGGACAATCTAGAGGCCGAAAAGAAGGAACTGGTTATGGTATATCTAAAGGTGGTATTGAAGAAGGTGAATCACATCTAGATGCTGCTATCAGAGAAACTTACGAAGAATTCGGTATTAAAGTTCCTAAATCTTTAATAAGTAAAATTGAACATACATTTGTTTTAACTTCTAGAAAGTATAAGTATAATAAAGTTATTTATTATTTTATAGTTGAAATAAATGATCTGTCTAAAATAGGACTTAAAGATTTAGTGGTACCTAAAAGACAATTACAACTTGAAGAAATTGATAATGCCAGATTTATGGACAAAATTGAAGCTTCACAAGTTATAATGTTAAGTCAACAAGTGGTTCTACAAAATTTAAGTGCAATGGGACTAATATGAAAGAATTAATAGGACAATACATATCAGAATGGGGTTGGATAACTGCAGTGGCTATAATTTCATTTACATTTAAAGACATGATTGCTAATCTAGTTATTGGCATACAGTTTTTATGGGGTAATGATTTTAACGTAGATGATATTGTTTATATTAAAGGCGCTAAGAAAGCTAGAATAGTTAGACAAAATATATACAAAACAACTTTTTATGTTTTTGGACATGAAAGAAAATTCGTAGTACCTAATAATAGACTATGGACTCTAGAAATAGAAAAAGAAATACCAAAAGAAGATGAAACACCTGAAAACTTTCCAATTATTTGAGGATGCTCAAAAAGTAGCTGACCTAAATCACAAAGTTAGAGAACTAGATTTAAAGAAAAGTGATATTAAATCTAAAGCGGTTGAAACTGCAAAAGCAATGAGAAATGAAGAGGATCCATTAAAATCTGAGATATTATCATTAAATGCTCAAAAATTATCTATGCAAGCAGAAATAGCAAAGATTGATATAAAAATTGCTGCTATAAAAATAAAACAAGAGGCTAATAAATAAACATTTTTTAGTTATTGTAGTATAAGTTAAGATGAAACATGTTAAAAATTACACAGATTACCTAAATGAGGTAAATAGAGCTGGAAAACCATATCATGGTTCTAAGATTCTTGTGTTTGATCTTGATGATACATTAGTAATTTCTTCTGCCAAAATTAAGGTTTGCAATAAGAAAACTGGAGAATGCTATTCATTAACTCCAGAAGAATTTAATAGTTATGAAAAGCATGCAGATCATGAATTAAACTTTGATGAATTTAAATCATTAGAGATTATGAAAGCAGGTCAAATGATTGAACATTACTTAGACATATTCAAAGAAGCTTATAAATCACGCATCGCAGTTGGAATTGTTACAGCAAGAGACGATAGAGAAATGATTTATAGATGGTTAAGAGAACATGTTGGATTTAGAATTGACAAAGATCTTATCTTTGCAGTGAATGATTCAGTACATAAATTTAAAGGTAGTATATCAGATCGTAAAAAACAAGCATTTAGAGAATTGATTGATATGGGTTATAGTGACCTACAATTTTACGATGACGATGAAGCTAATTTAGTATTAGTAAAATCATTAGAACAAGAACACGAAGGAATACAAATTTCCACAATCAGAGCATACAAATAATTTAATATGAAAAAACAATTTAACGATATCAGAAATGATTTTGCTATTGCTATGGCAAAAATGAATGCTGTTTACGAAAAAGAATTTACAGATAAAGAAGCTTTTAATAAATATGTAGGTTCATTGAAAAATGGAATGCATGATAGCACAGATGTTATTATCGCTGGTAAAAAAGTAAAAGCTGGTGAAGTTAATAAGCCTGAAGAAGATGATAAAAAATTATTAGGACTAAATAAAATCACTGATAATATTGAAAAGGCATTAAAAGATATATCAGATCCAGAACAAAAAGCAAATGCTGAAGAATTGTTAAGCGGTATTAAAAAGATCCAAGATCCAAACATATCAGCTGAAGAAAAGAAAGAATTGTTAGGTAAATATGTTGAATCTGGTTGGATTAAAAAAAATGCAGGAGGTACTAAATTATATGTAGACACTGCTTCAACTGGTCTTTATAGAAAATCATTAGGTGATAAATCTTCACCAAAAGCTTTGATCGATGTAGCCAATGATTACGGTATTGATAATATTGAAAAAGAGGGCAGTAAACGAATTGCTAAAAAAGCAATGACAGGAGCTAAAATCTTTGGTGATAAGAAAGCTAAAATGGAAGTTAAACAATTAGATAATGGTGTTTCTATCGATGGTGCTGATTATACAAGACATGATATTCCTAGTGATGAAAAATTACTTGAAATTTATGGTAATGAAAAGGAAGCAAAGCGTGCAAAAAAAGTATTAGAGAAATACAATAAAATTATTGACATAACTGCAAAAGCATTTAAAGATACTGATAATATTGAAACATTATCAGCATTTCCTGATACACCACCAACTACACCAGAAAATAGAAAAAAACTAAAAGATGGTACTGCAGATATTTTATCAGAAGGTTTTGCTAAACAATTTGCAGATGAAGAACCTACTAAACAACAGCAAGCCATAATTGATGATTTTAAAAATCTTAAAGATATTACAGATCAACAAGAATATGATGACAAATTGATGGAAATTACTGGTAGAATGATGGAAGATCCTTATATGTCAACTGGCGCAGCTGATGTAGTTGAAATGGTTTCTTATATGAGAGAGCTTAATAAAGGTAATTCAGTTTATATGCCAGCCGCTTCTAACTTTCCATTAGGTGATATTGTTTCTATTTCACCAGAAAAGGTTGATTTCGAAAAAGACTCTCCAGAAGAAATTCAAAGAAAACTTCAATTGATTATGACTAGTGTTGAAACTAGATCTATTAAAAAAGATGCAGGTGGAGCATCAGCATCTGGTGATAAAACAGAATTAACAGAATACAAAGAATATACAAATAAAGACGGTAAGAAAATTAATCCAGAAGAAGTAAAGGGTGATTTAACTAAAATGTCTAATAAAACTGAAATGTATTCATCTATATTTGATGGAGATACTGCAAAAGCACATGAAGATATTAAGGAAATGTCTAAGAAATATGATTTTGATTTAGAAGATCCAAAATATAAAGCACGTAAAGAAAAATCAATTACATCGGCAATAGCTTATGTTAAAAAGAAAAATCAAGATATCGACGAAGATAAATTAAGAGCACAATATGAAGCTTATTATGATTTAGGTAACATATATGCGAATACTTATAATTCTACGGCCGATTCACAAATGTTTACAAACGAAGTTTGGAAGTATGACAAAAAAGAAGGTAAAGCTAAAGTTAATAAAACAGATGGACTAGATACATTAAGTTTATTAAAATTCGAATTCAATATTGGATTTGGTGCAACTGGTAGACCTTCTAATCCAGTACCTACAAGATTTCAAAATCAAGAAAGTGAAGAATAATGACACCAGAAGAATGGAAACATTATGTAGACAAAGGTGAGGTTCCAATGCATTTTTTTAAATCAATGGTGGAATCTATTAAGAAAGGCGAAAGGCTAAATGGTCAACATCTAGCAGTTTACCAATCTCATGGACTAATTATTGAAATGATGTTACGTAAAAAATAAACTATTTCCAAGATTTTCATATAACTCATAAATGAAAATGGAAAATTACACATACATATTAGGTCCTTGTAGCATTGAAAGCGAGGACAACTTCACAGAAGTAGCAAATGCATTATATCCATTAATGAATGGAAAAGATTGGTATCTTAAAGGTAGTTTCGATAAAGCCAACAGAACTTCAATTCACTCTAATCGAGGTCCAGGTTTGAATGAAGGTATTGAGATCATGAGAAATGTTAAAGCTAAATTTCCAGGTCTTAAAATTGTCACAGATATTCATACAGCAGATCAAGCATTACCATTATCAGATGTAGTAGATGTGATTCAAATTCCAGCATTCTTATGTAGACAAACAGATCTTCTTATAGAATGCGCAAAACACTTTAATATTATCAATGTTAAGAAAGGTCAGTGGTTATCTGCTGATGCAATGAAACACGCTGTTACTAAGATCAAAGAAGTAAATCCTAATTGTCAAGTATGGATTACTGAACGAGGTACTCAATTTGGTTTTGATAGATTAATTGTAGATTTTAGAGGTGTTGATGTCATGAAACAATTTGCTGACAAAGTTATCTTTGATTGTACGCATTCAACTCAAATGTCAGGTGATGGTATTACTGGTGGAAGTCGTAAACTTGCAAAGCAATATTCTTTAGCTGCACGTATTTTTGAATATGATGGAGTATTTATTGAAACACATCCAGATCCTGATAATGCCATCTCGGACGCAGCTAGTCAAGTAGAATTGGATTGGATGGTAGAAAATCTAAAAAACATTTAAACTATTTTTTAAAAAAGGTGTTTTTTTAAAAAACTAAATGAATTGCCCAGATATATAACTAGAGCGCAATATGCCTTACCCTTTAAAAATATCTAGTTTTACAATGGCAGAATTTATCCCAGAAGTTGTTCCTACTTCTGAGTATGATTCAAAGACCGTAGAAGTTACAAGTGTTAAAAACGATTACATGTTCCAAATCACATTGGACGATCTTTATGACATAGCAGATGATTACGCTAATTGGGTCTATTTCGGAGTCGGTGGTCCAGCTTAAACAGAACAAGAAGCAGCTTTTTAGCTGCTTTTTTCTTTTATGAAACAAAACGTAGATAAATAATATAAATATATAATCTAAAATAATAAAAATCAAAAATTATGAGTACAACATTCGTCGCAGTAACACTAATCGTTTTAGTAGTTATTATTGCTATTTTTAAAGGAATTGCAAAAAAAGAGAAAGAAGATCAAACTGTTTCAGTATTAGATCCTATTGTAGAACCTATTGTAGTAAAAAAGCCTACTAAAATTAAAGCTGCTAAACCAGTAAAAGAAGTAGCACCAATTGTTAAAGAAGCAAAAGCTAAAAAACTTACACCTAAAAAACCAAAAACAGGTAAAAATGTTACTAGCGGTTCTGGATCAGGTTCTGGTTCTGGAAATGGATCAACTGTAGGTGGTACTGGATATGCTTATGGTACAGGTTCTGGTCGTTCAAGTGGTAAAGGTTCCGGAAGTGGTTCAGGAAGTGGAAGTGGATCAGGTTCCGGAGCTGGTAAAAAATAAGAATATATAAAGTAAAATATACAAACAAACATATGTCATCATTTATTAATTTCAATAATAAAGAAGTTGCGACTGAAACAAGCTATACTGCTGAAGCGGTTAAAATAGCTTTATTAAAGTCAGAGACTAAAAGCTCTCTAAAAGCTGAAACGCTTACAAAAAATATAAAAGAACCTTTGTCGTTAAATGAGGCTTTAGTATTTTTTACTGATAAATTATCAGCCATGAAATCATTATCTCTTGCAAATGCAGAGATCAATGAAGGAAAGATTAAGCAATTCGAAACTGATTACAAGGATATGGAAACTAGTATCGAAAGAGGTATTGGTTGGATTGATCCAGAATATGTAGGAGATACATGGGAAAATTCATCTGACTCTATTGATTTTGAATTAGTTAAAACTGAACTTTACAAAAGATTAATTGCTTCAGGTTTATTAGCATTTTCAAATCCAGAAGATGGTGAAACAAAAGGTGTACCTGTTAGAAGTTTAAAAGACTTAAATATCAAAGAATCTTTAGAAGCAAATAAAGTTAACGAGACTTTATTCTACGCATTCTTTAATAATAAGAAAATCGAAGTAGAAGGTAAAGATCTTTGGGATGCTAAACAAAAAGCAATCATCGAACTAAAAGTACCTAAATCAAAAATTGGTTATTTAGCTGTAGTAAGTGCTGAATCACAAAAGAATCAAGATTTTAAATTCGAATCATTTGTAAATGAAAGTGAAGTTGAAACCATTGAACTTGATATGGCATGGGACAGTTCTAGTGCAGAAGATGACAAAGCGGCAAAAGCAGCATTCAAAAAATACAAGATTAAAGTAAAAGGTGCTAATGGTCAGCCTGGAACTTATGAAGTAACTGGTAAGAAAAAAGACATTCTTGCATATCTTAAAAGTGATTTTTATGAAATGGATCAAGAAACTATTGAGGAATACTATCCTGAACTTTTAGAATCTGTTAAAAAACCAGCAGGTCTTACATTGGACGATACAAGAAAGGTTGCTGAATTATATGCTAGTGCACTTTCTAAAGCAGATGGTGTTAAAGCTACTGTTAATAAAAAATCACTAGAAGAAGATTCATTTGATTTAGATATAGACGGAGAAGAATATGCAGGTGGATCTTATAATATTTATCATAATGGAGAAGTAGTTAATCATGCAATTCCAGGATCACCAGTATATGGTTATTTTGATGATAAGCTTGATACTATTGTAAAAAACATAAAAAATCCAAAATTACACGAAAGTGCAATGTCAGATATTGATATTATGGCTCAAGAAGCAAAGGATTTTAAATCATTTGTAAAAGAGTTTAAAAAAGAATTTAAAAACATGGATGCTGGTTCTCCAAAAGAATTAGAAGCATGGTTACAGACAATTTACGATACTGCTAAAGAAAACATGGATGAATCATTAGTTACTGAAGGTCAATTCTCATGGATGGCACAAGATACAGGAAATCAAATTGGTTCTGAAAAACAAAATACCATTAATATTACAATGTTTGATGACAAAGGTAATAAATGGGAAGAAAAGTCATATGATGGTTATGGTGAATTCGGTGGTAAAGATTACTACGAATTACTAGCTCAAATGAATGGAATTGAAAATCCTAACAGACAAGATGGTATTGATATTGCATTTGATAAAAAGAAGGTTAAAGGAAAAGTTCTTTTCCCAGCTTTAGTTGAAGATCCAAAACATTTCAACTTCAAAAAGCATGATTTTACACAAGAAGCAGAACATGATCCAAATCAATCATGGTACCAAGAAGAAGAGTATGATGATGATTACGAAGAATATGATGAATCAGTTGTTATTGAAGGTATATCTGTTACAGATGAAAGAGTTTATGGTAAAAAAGGTATTATCATTATGATTGATGATAATGGTAAACAAGTATCTGCGATATTCAAAGATAAAAAGAATGCTGATAAGTATAATAGAAATAAGGCAGAAGACATTAAAGCTCTTCTAGATTTAGCTAAAGATACTAAATATCCAAATGCTATTGATGAATCATTAGTTAATGAAGGTAGATCAATCAATAAAATTCAAAAAGAATGGAGCGAAACTACTACTAAAATGCAACAAAAAGCAGGTGAGTGGAAAGTAGCTGAAGGTGATAGAAAATCTGAATTATTGGATGAAATGAAAGCGTTGACTGCTAAGAAAAGAGAATTAGAAGCAGAATTAGACTCAGCTGTTGCTGGTAAAGATAAAGATCTTGAATTAGTAGTATCTGAAGGAAATGCATTCGGTGCAGCAAGAGCAAAAGCAATTGCAGATGGAGTAAAAGAATTTGAATTTGAAGGTGAAACTTACAAAGTAGAAGACGTTGGACCAGATGATAAAGAAAATGCAGAAGAATTTGTAGAAGAATCTAAATTAACATTAGATGCTTTAGTAGAAATGTTTGAAGTAAAGGTTAACGAAGATTTAAGATCTGATGTTAAGAAATTTATCAAAGACAATGCAAATGAATTAAACGCTTTGGCTGATAAAGACGAATGGGATTTAATGTATGCAAAACTATACAATGAGTTCAATGTTGAATCAGATTCAACTAAAGGTAAAGACTTATTAAAGACGTTCCAATTTGTATTCTAAATTGTTCGTAACTTTATTGAAAATAATTAAGCCCAAATTTTTTAGTTTGGGCTTTTTTTTGTATATTAGCTCTATAATTAAAACAAATATATAATACATGAAAAAATTAAAGTCATTTGATCAGTTTCTAAATGAGTCCAAACAGACAAATATTGTCAATGTTATTTTGGATGCATTAGAACCTACTATTGTTGAAATGGTTGCTGCTACTGAAGCATGGTTTATTAAAACATTTGAACAGGAATTTACTAAATATGACAGAGAATCTGCTAGACTTAATTTAATCTTTGATATGGTTAAAGCTGTTGAAACTTATACACAACCAACAGACTCTTTACTTTCTCTTAATGTTAGTAAAAGTGCTAAAGGAAATATTGAAATTACTGCACAGATCCACAGAGATGGAATAGCTTATCAATTTTCAACAGAAGCAATTTATGCAGGTGGTCATAATATCCAAAGACTTCATTACAGGTATATTACTAAAACAAATATTCCAAAAACTGGCGTTAGTGAATTAACCAAAGAATATGCTGAGAAAATAAAGAAAATGTCTAAAGCTGAAAAGTTAAATAATGATATTAAAAATTATGAACTTAGAGTTGCAAAGACACATGAAGAGATTGAAGCAAATTCAAAACTCAATGATGAACAAATTGTCCAAACTTTAAAAGATAAAAAAGATTGGTATGAATGGCCAACATGGACAGAGATAGTTGATAGAGGTGCTGCCAAAAATTATGATAATGATGAGGCATATTACAACCAACAAATGAAAGATTCTATTGCTAAGAATATAGAAAGTTGGAAAACCATCAATATTAACTGGAAAGAGAAATCCATTATTAGTTGGACTAAAGAAATCCAAAAACTTAAAACTAAATTAGAAGCTTTCATATAACTAGTATGAAATAAATTGAAAATAAACGCTAAATAATTTTTTTATGTCGTTTTTTTTATGTACATTAGCAATATTAACCAATTAAATTTAAAACTATGTTATACACTTATTGTAAAGACTCGTTAACTTTTAAACGAATTAATCCCCGAAAAATGCTTAAAGCTGCAGGAGCATCATTACTTTTTTTAGCTATTACTTACTATACCACATACAATGTAGCCAAAATGAATGCTACATCCAAATTTGTAACTAACATGCCATATGAGCAAAAGGTTCTAATAGTTAATGAGTTTTCTAAGAGTCAGTTCTCAAAAGAAGCTGTGGTAGAAGAACTTAAACGTCTTAATGTAAAATACCCACATATTGTATTAGCTCAAGCTCTTATAGAAAGTGGTCATTTTCAAAGTAATATCTTTAGAGCCAATAATAATTTATTTGGTATGAAAGAAGCTAAACAAAGAACTACTACGGCACGTGGAACTAACTTAGGTCACGCATATTATGATAATTGGAAAGAATCAATTTTAGATTATGCAATATTTCAATCAGCTTATCTTAGAGATCTTAAGACAGAAGAACAATATCTAAGTTATTTAGGTGCAAATTATGCAGAAGCTAGTAATTATAAGGTAGCTGTACAGAATATGGTAAAAAATGAAAAATTAAAAGAGCTTTTTAATTAGGATATATAATATAATCAAATTAAAAAATATTTACAATATGAAATACGCAAAACCTTTCGAAGCTTTCGCAAATAAAATCGAATTACCAAAGACGATTACTGAAAAGAAATCAGATGGTACCATTTCAGATGATGAAGAATCAAGAGAAGAAGATTTAATGGCTAACGTTGAAGTTGCTATTGATGATTTAATCTCTTTGATTAAAAAAGAAGCTAATGAAATCGGTGGTTCTTTTAGATCTCCTGGTATCGAATCACGAGTTGGTAAACTTTTAAAGGCAAAATTAGCAAAAGCAAAATTAATTTAATAATTATGAAACACATTAAACTATTCGAACAATTCCTTAATGAAGGTAAATTCATTGACTTTAAATTTAATTCTAACAAGGTTCACAATCCATGTTGCGATATTTTAGAAGGTCACTTAGACGGTGATACATTCATCACATATGGTATTTATGTTAAAGCTGATGGTGATAAAAAAGTTGGAGATGAATTCATGGAACAATATACTGGTTCAAACTATAAAGTAGGATCAAGTAAAAGATCAAATTCAAGAATTTACGAACCTTCTAAAATTCCAGCTAAATACAAAGCAGCTTGGGAAGAATTAAAAGCTAAATACGAAAAAGAATATAAATAAAATATTATGAAACACACTAAATTATTCGAAGAATTCTTAAATGAAGCTAAATCACCGAAACCAGAGATTTTAGTAAAATTATTCAAAGAACTTGCTAAATCTAAAAACATTGAAAAACTTATTTGGGGATATGATGATTCAGAAGAGTTTCCACATGTTGTACATTTTGCAAGTGGATTAGAATCAGAAGCTGATAGACATGAAGGTGAAATGGAAGAGTTTTCATTCTAGTTAAA
>Ga0209354_10001198_pt1 | contig 11466 bp, 22 predicted proteins | sample LauGreSpBDMM15DD_2_FD_187562 | JGI IMG/M metagenome (GOLD analysis project Ga0209354, IMG submission 187562) | Freshwater lake microbial communities from Lake Michigan, USA - Sp13.BD.MM15.DD (SPAdes) (version 2) | ecosystem: Environmental > Aquatic > Freshwater > Lake | place: Lake Michigan...
GGTTTACTGGTGTCGATTGTCACTTGTCTGGGCCACACTCCCATTTTTTCGCGATATTGATGAGCAGCCCAGCCATCACTAAACCCTTTGGATCTTGCATGTTTCAGCAGCCCCGAATACCAATAGGATTTCTCAGCCTGTGTATAAGTCCTGACCTTTTCAATCTTTGATAGCATAGTGCCATCAGTGATGATTTCTTCCCTGATTGGGAGCGTATAACCACACTGGCACCGAATTCCCATCATCTGACGCTGGCATACTGGGCAGGTTTGAACCCGTCTTTCCTTCTCCTCCCTTTCCCTGATCTGTCGTTCCTCGTTGAAGTTCTGCTCACCATCATCCAAGACAGACGGAATCAGGGACTCGGCGAATCCATGCCTAGCGACATTCCCAGCATGATCTAAATAGATTGCTTTATCCTTGCCGGGTGCTGTCCTGAAGATGCGCCCCGCCCTTTGCTGGAACACAATTTTTGACCTGGTCGGGAAACAGTCAATAAGTGTTCTCACGGTAGGTGCGTCATAGCCTGTATTGAGCAACCGTGAACAGCTCAGGATCTTGATCGTCCCGTCATCGTGCGCCTTGTGTAGCCTCTGACGCTCGTCTTCGTCCATGTAGCCATCAATGTGTGCCGCCGAAATGCCAGCACTTAAAAACAGCTCAACAAGGAACTTGCTATGCTTAATGGATGGGCAAAAAGCAATGGTCTGACCTACCCCATGCTGCTGCCAGTTCTTAACGATGTCTCCGGCAAGCTCCTTATCGCCCTCTATGGCCTCTGCCAGCGCGTCCGGATCATAATCTGACCCTCCGGTACGGAGTGCCTTCGTTTTCATCCCCTTGAGGCTTACAGAGCGTCCTCCGTAGTATTCCACAGGGCACAGATAACCCTGATCGAGCAATTCTTGCGTTGTGATGGGCACCAGCAGGTCATCGTAGATCTTTCCGAGTCCTTTGCTGTAGGGAGTAGCAGACAGTCCGATGAATGGAATTTGGTCATACCTGGTCATCAGATCGGTCAGTGATTCATACGCTGTGTGGCAGTTGTGAACCGCTCTCCCGTTAGCAAAGTAAGAAGGGTGTCCACTGACTGAAAAGTTGTATACAGCTCTAGGGCTTTCGCATTTGACAATCGATATACCGACCACCCTTGAGAAATCAGGAAGTCTGTCTTCTTCGCATCTTGCGCTTTCCGCTCCAAGCTGCAATGTGATCCCCCGTCTAACTCTATTGCAATCATGAGATTTTTGTTTGCCAAATCCACTTTGTAGCAAGTCGGATATCCAGTTCCTAGATGCCTCATTTTTGTTGGAATCGCCAGTTCTGCCTCCCATCCCTCTCCCAATGCGTGAAGAAACGCAAGCTGCGCCAAGGGCAGTAATTGCCCGTTTCCACCTCGCTTTATTGGCTTGTGCTTTATCTCCCTTAGCGTTGCTTTCATTTTTAACCGTATTTGATGGTTCGACATTGGATTCGCCAATTTCATCCTGCATTTGACGGAGCAAAATTTCTGCTTGTTCCACTGAGCTTCGGAAAGAGCCGCCACTTCCACTCCTTTCACGATATTCATTTTTGGCCTGACAATACCGCCACAGGTTTCGCACTCCTTCGATACTGAATGACAGCGATCCGACCTCCAGTTCCCCGGCCTTTTTCCACCCTTGGTTCGTAAAGAATGGGTGGTTGTCTGTGCACTCAATGTTTGTTCCATCGTCAAACCTCAATTTAATCAGCGTATTTGCCGGACGTATTGAAACTGCTCCAACTTGCCCGGTTCCGATTAAATTATAAACCGTGTCTCCACACCTCACAAGCTCAATTGGCTTTGGGCCAGTGGGGGTGGCGATCATGGTTCCAGCAGGAAAACATTCATCCACTATCGCCAAATCGAAAATCGGTTTGCGTTCCTTGCGAGCTACTGTCTGGATGCTGGCAATCTGTATCGGCTTGCTGGTATCAGTTTGGTAGTGCTGTGCTTGCATAACTCCAAAGTCCAACCCCAGTGCCTCAAATGCGCTGATCGTTTGGTCTACGAGCCTTACTCGGTCAGCAAAGAAAATCGCACGCTTACCTTTTTCAGCAGCTGACTTGAGCAACCATGCAGCAGTGATTGTTTTTCCAAATGAGCATGGTGCAGCCAGCAGTGGTCGTTTATGTCCAGTCCTCAGTGAGTGCCGGATCATCTCGATAGCTTTGATTTGGTGCAGTCGGAGTTCCATGTTAAGCCCTTTACGTTCCAGCTTTGCGCTTGACTGGTTAATCACCATAAACGCTATCTGGTTTTATAATCATTAATTTTTGATTGCAGCTAAAGTCCCGTCATCCGGTTACCCCAAACTACGGGTTAACATTGATGCTGATAATTCCACTGCATTTGTTCCAGCCTTGTCCACTGTCAACCCGTAGTACAGGCCAGACCAGCCCTAATATATATTAATATATAGTCTAGTTCTGGTGTTGCTTTACCAAAACGAACCCAAACTATAACCCAGATGAAACCCAACCGAAACCCACTGGGTTTTTTCTGGGTTTGTTTTTGCTGGCATTTTAAGATTTTGGACGACCGCCAGTCTTCCCATTTTGCCTGTTCCGTTCAGCCATTGCAGACGCTCTATCCAGCTCCGCTACCGCCTTCCGATTAATCAATCCTGCGGGTGTGGGTATCCAGTACCTATCGCAAACAAGGTTTACAGAATCCCGTTCAATCTTGGTTTCAGCACGCAGCAATCGGTAGAGTTTTATCCCTGTCGGAAGAGGCTGCTCAGTGTGGTAAAAGTAGTGCAGCATGAGGATATAAGCCCCATGTTCAGCTAATGATAATTCGCTAGTGTCGGCAATATAATCGCCAGGAAACATTCGATAGAAATTCATGGTAACTCCAATTTTTTATCCGTTTTTAAGCTTTGCCGATGACCGCATGGGTAACGGAGGAACCACCTTGGAGGATCAATCCAAAGCCGGTCACCGGCACAAAAATTATATAACGCTTGCCATTGTGCAACAAGAAACTACAATGCCCGCCGTAAGCCCTCGGCAGTACCGCTTAAAGCCTCTTCCATTTGGTTGAGGCTTTTTTTTGCTTACGAGAATCGCGGATCTAATTTGTTTTCGTGACGCTTAACAGCATGCTGATACATCGCAACTGCAATCTCGTGCTTGGCAACTGCTGCATGATGCTTTGCACGCAATTCTTTCAACTCCTTTTTCAGCCTGTGTATTTCCATCCACGGATTAAATAGCGTTTTTAGGCTCATTGCAAATCCTCTGTGTTATGAATTATAAATCTACTGCAACTGGCGCACTTTTCTTGGTCGGACTGGGATGGACGCAAAATACAGCTCGATCCTTTGTCAGCATCTTGTGCTTGTATGCACTTGCTCCGATTGGAACTTGTTCTATCACTCCACCATTTTTCAGAAACTCTGCTGTCTGCGCATCAATTTTATAAACCCAATCTGGCTGCATGCGTTGTCCAGAGTCAGCCAATATGTATCTGCGCTTGTTTCTATCGTCCATTGTTCACCTCGTGGCATCTTTCATCGTGATGGCATATATCACAAACTGATATCATCCTGTCTTCTGACAATAAAATCGGTTCATAGGTATCGCAAATCTGACCGATTCGATCTCCCCAGGTATCTGGATCGCAATTACAGTCACTCATGATTCCCACCCCGCTACATTGGTGCTGTCAGTTGCAAAAGGGTGAGGAATCTTTTCTGAGATCGCAGCCATAATTGCAGCAATGATCGCACCGTCTCTTTCAGTCCATGTGTATTTTTCTTCGATCAAAATCATGACTACATGCAGACTTTTATATAGATCAATTTTGCCCGCCTTTTGCTCATGTCGCGTGATGTATTTGATTGCTGTGTGCTGTGCTGCATCCAGTCCATTTGCCATGCTGTACTGCATGGGTTGGATAGCCAAACCTTTATAGTGCCCACCGCCCACCTGAGAGTCGTATGCTTTCATTTAAGAGCCTCCTCGTTTTTGATAAACACACCATTGCCGTTCAGGTAACCCTTGCGATCTTTGATTTGCTCATATGCAGTGTGCAAGCATTCTTGCAAAGTTGTATTCGACATAATTGCCAAATTATTCAGCACTACAAGGGCATCGCCAATGTCGTCACGTATGTCTTGATGTTTGGCAAGATGAGAAGCCAGTTCGCCAATTTCTTCCATCAATTTCAGCATTTGAGTTGATCTTCGTCCATTCACAAAAATCAAACGGTCTGCGCTCCAGTCAGTGCATTTTTTTATCAGGTCATCCATCATATTAAAGCCTCAATATTGCTATAAAGTAAGTAAACAAAGCAGCCCAAGCGCCAACAAACATAACGCTACCGCCGATTAACACAGATCCGTATCCAATACTAGGTGCGTAATTAATCCAAGTTGCAGCCATATGTATCAACACAAACCAGTGAAAAATAATCAATCCTGTTTTGGCTAAATCTATCATCAGTTGTGCCCTCTTTTCCTGTAGCGAATTTTCTCCAGATCCACTGAACGCATATATCCATTGAACCTGCCCAATACCTCTTCCCTTGTCTGACCAAACCAAGCCAGTCTTACTACACCGTCATCACTGGATAACATCCACCAGCGATCATTGATTTTTTTAAGCACCATGACGCTACCCCCAGTCCTTCCAATTACCCGCCGATTCATTGGCCTCATATGCCTCAATGTATTCATCCCATTCGGGAGTGTTTTCCTGGAGCAATACTTTTTCATTGTTTGTTACTTTATGCGGCTGCTGTTCACGCCGGTAATAGCTATCTGCTGATCCGCGATCTGCGGCTGATTTATTTATTATCATGTAATTTCCTCGTACTGCTTATTAGTTTGCAGTGGGAAGGACTGTAAGGCAGGAGATTTATGATGTAAAGCGGACGGTTTAAGTATTTACGTTTATTTTACGCCAGTCCATAGATGGGAGATTTCCGCTTTCTATGCTCCGTATCTCAGACGAGATCTCTGTGCGCATCTGGATTAGCTCAGGGCCAGTCCAAGCCCTCAGCCTTGGCGAAGTATCAAGGTATTCGAGAATGTCGCTCCCGTAGCGCTCCAGAAGCCCCTGACGATATCCTTCGATGTTCCCGGACTGGTACAGATTACACGGGACGCAGGAGGCATGTAATCCGCGCAAGTCATACCTGAGAAAGCTGTTGGCTCCACGAGATTTAAAATGACTGGCGTTCCTCATCCGCCCACCCTGATCTGGCCTGCCGCATGAGATACAAGGCTTCCCTTGATCGAGCAAAAGACAGAGGCGGTTGACAATAGTCTGAGTTAACTTGTGCTGATGCCGGATGTCACCTTCCTTGACCCTGACCCTTTGCGCTTTATCTGCCTTTGCCTGAGCCTTCACGCCAGATTTCCGTGCCTTTTCGCTGCTGTAAGCGATAACGTGTTCTATATGACAGAAAAAGCCTGCCGGAAGCTTCAGCATAGATTCCTTTGGCTGATACTCCCGACAGTGTAAACACCGAGCTTTGCTGGCCATTATTTGATAGTCAAGTCTGGTTGCCTGGTAGGAGCCGTTAGTTCAAATATGAGGGTTGATTCTTTTCCCCCTTCTTTTTTGAACACGATCATTTGCATTGCCTGACCACTGCTATAACCCATGCTGCTATGCCATCCATCGGGCGGTGGTAATGCTGCAAATTTCTGCACTGTACAGCCATCAAGTTCCAATACGTTCTGATGGTGAAAATGTCCAAGCGCCCACATCCTCGAATTAGTGCGTCCCCATGCTTCGGCCTGATCCCTCGCCATTACATTGACCAGCTTCTGCGGTTTGATCTTGTCGCCGTGATTTATCCCGATCAGCCATTTGCCCCATTCGATATAATGGAAAAAGCTGGCTGTTCTGAGCACATCAACTCGGACTTCATTTCTATAAAAACCTTCAACGATTTTTTGCACTGCCACTGCCGCGTTTGGATTGTGATTTCCTTTAGCTATGACCACCACGACCCGCTGGAATTTAGTTAGCATTTTCTTCACCGCGTAATCCATCAAATCAGCGGCTGCACTTAGGATCCTTTCGTAACGGGTATCCACATCAACATCAGTTCCGGCAAATGTTTTGTTGTGGCTGGTGTCGGCGTGCATAAAATCGCCAACATCAACCAGCAAACCAGTTTCAGCCAGTGGAGCGCGAGCCACCAGATTGTCGATTGCCTCTCGTAATCCGGTAATAGCAATATCAGTATCAAAATCGGAATGCCTGGTCTCTGGCGAATAGGCATACATTCCTATATGTGCATCGCCGATAAAAATACCTACCATCAGCTCACTGTCATGCCCTTTCTTTTTCGACAAAGGAATTGGCTTCGCTGGCTGTATATTCTGAGCGAGTCTGTCAGCATATTGCTGTAGTTTCTCAGCAACGGCAGTGGCACCGTGATCGGTTTTATTCCAATACCCAATGGTTTGCTCGTCACCAGTTTCAGGATCTCGCTTGATGTAACTGCTGCGCCCCTTCAATATCTGAGGTTCTGGACTGACCATTGTCATGCCGTTTTCAGGATCATAACCAATGCTGGTTAACCTCCTTTTAATTCTGCGCCGCATTTCCGTTAATGGCGTTCTAGTTAGTCCGTAATTTTTAATCATATCATTGAGCGACATTCCCGTTCTAAATAACCTGAACGCTTCCTTTTGCTTATCCGTTTCAAGCCTTGCTTCAAGCTCTTCCGGTACTGCTTTCCAATTCCATGCGTTCATCTTCAGTGCCTTTATTTCCATTTGCCAGAATGTTTCACAAGACTACGTTACTTTGGTTACTTCTGTACTATGTTTGTCATTTTCCCTCCATTGCTTCAATCATTGCTGTGTCTCCTGCCCCACGATCTCCCGGATCATGTCTTCTAAAGTTGGCGCGGAAGCTGCGGGCACTAAATTCTCCAGCGCATTGACGGCGCGTTGGACATGCCCACTACGAAGCCATGCGATCAAATCTGCCCGGTTCGCTTCAGTGAGTGTGTAGGTTCTCACCCGATCTTCAATGTTGTTCATTTGCCCAGTCCCTCAGCGAGCAGAATTCGTTTCATTTCTTCTGATTGCTCTCTTGTGTGCACATATATCTCACGCCCATAGGCGAACCAATGGGTCATGGTCGTCAGTATGCCTCTGTCGTCCCACACCGTCCAATTACGATCCTCTGCCCATTCCCCTGCGTCAGGATCGGCTTGAAATGCTGCTGCGATCCATTTGTTGCTGCGAGCCAGTAGTGGCGCTGCTTTCTGTGCAATGTCCTTCGAGGGGAAGACCAGTCCATGTGCTGCTCTTGCTGATGTCTTGTATGTCGCCATTGCCCCGAATGCCTCACCGCCAGAATCCAGCGTCCAATATTCTGCGCCTTGCTTCGGCTTCCATAACCCTGTCCGCTTCGGTGAGTCAATTATTGCGAGCAGTTCGTTTGCCTTGCGGGCATGTTCCGCATTTAGGTCATGTAGTGCTGTAACAGCCTCTTCTTTGCTCATTGGACTATTCATTCCGTAAGCCATTTTATTCTCCAATCATTATGTTTTTAGTGTAAATCCTAATACCCAGGTCGTAGTCTGTATCGTGCCAGCCTGCAAGCCACCAAGCCCTGCCGACATCATAGATAGACAGATTGCATGCCTCAGTCTTAAAACCTGCGTGTCGAGCTTGTCTTCCCAGATCGTACATTTGTGATTCAGTCTGGGTCATTGGTAGGCCAAGGAACTGATATTCCAAATTTCTGAGAAAGATGACGGTTTAATACTTCATACACTTTTACATATTCCTGTTTTTCTGGCTCTGTCGTGCTGTCCTTTGCCAGCATGATTTTTTGAACAGGTCGCCACAAATGTTCTTTTGCCATGACGCCGTCTTCATCCCAGGGGATATCAAACTCCGGCTTTAATACGCGCTTCATGTCATAACCGGCATCGTTTAAGGCTTCGGACACCTCCCTCAGCCAGATGTGCAAAGAGGCATTTTGTTTTGGTGTTCGCTGCTTTCCATGTCGCCATGTAAAAACAACATATTTGTGCTTACCATAATGCTCTTTGGCAAAATTGATAAATTGAGACAGTGAAAAGTCGTTATTCACTATCCAAGAAAAGCCCTCGCCACTCATTATTGAAGCTCCAATATTGCCATAAGTTCTGCTTGATCCTTGCCGAGACAAGCGCCAATGCGTTTCATCGTTGCGTATTTCAAATCAACCCTGCCAAAGTAAGAATTTAAAAGCTGCGGACTGCAACCAATAATCCTTGAAAACTCACTTTTGCTTTTGTAGTTGGATTCAACATACTTTTTCAACTGTTGTCCTGTGTGCATATATCACCTCAAAACGGGATATCGTCATCATTAATGGGAGCAGATTGTGCTGCTTGCGGAGCCTGATTCGATTCTTTCTTCTGTATCTTAAAACTCAGACTCGGTTGGTTTTTTGTCTTATCTCCAACCCAGGCGCTGACCCAGTACTCAACACCTTCAACATTTATTGATCCAGTATGAGTTGGATGCTTATCAGTCTTTTTTTGCTTGTTAGGCCAAATTGCACCTGAGTTTGTGTTGTCGTAATTACTCATAATTTTCCTCATAAGATATGTGAATGATTTGACGATTGATGGATTCAAGTGCCATGTTCCAGATGAATCCAACTAACTTCTGGACATGCGGTGGTTCTGCTGACAATTCTTTCCCGAAGGTTTCCTTGTACATTAACTCAAGCATAGTCATAGTTTATATGCCTCAACATGCAACCTTACTTCCTCTACCAATTCTCTAAGAGCTTGATGGAGTATTGCAATATATTTTTCATCACGATAAACGCGAATGAGCAATGGCTTCATAAATGGATGATAGGATAGAAAATCACACCATAAGCGATTTAACACCAACAGCTGCCCCTGTACCTGTGGAATATATATGGATGGGAGTATGCCGTCCCTCAAATATTCAACGTGCGTATGTGCTAATGGGCATTTGATTTCCAGCAACCCTTCTTCACCAACCACTCCATCTGGGCTACACCCAAAACCGTCATCATGAATGCAGAAGCCAATTTCTTTTACTGGGCCTGCAATTAACTCGTAATAGGATCTGGCCTCTGGCTCCAAATCTGTGCCCCTTTGCATCGCGTCAGTGCCTGAATGAGGCTCAGGACTTCCGGTCAAAACATCAGCGATCAGTCGATTAAGGTAAGAATCTACCTGTTTTGACTTTTGCCCAGTCGGAGTTACCACATTTTTGAAGTTAGATGCAGACGGAACACCCAAACGCGCTGTATGCCACTCTAAACTACGCTGCTCAACATCAATGATTTTCATTTTACCACCTTGGCATCAAGCTTCTTGGAAATCGCAAGCTTGGCTTTGTGGAAGTCGCTTTGCTTGAGATTAAGCAGTGCGGAAATGCCAAAGAATTTAAGGAATGCAGGCATATCAATATCACCGTTTAGCTGCGAAATCATTACAGTCAGTTCGCTATGCTGTTCTTGGCTAATTGGCGAATACAGCCTTTCCAATTCCGCTTTCGGAAGATCGTCACCTATGTATATGTAGCTGCCCAGCCCAAAAAAAGCCAAGCATTTTACTAGAACTCTCATCAACGAGGTATTTCTGGCGAACGCATCTGGATTGGAAATTGGTTTGTTTTTGTGATCCATCACTGGTAACCAAGCCTTTCGGCTGCATTCACCGATGCTGACAGTACAGAAGACCATCATAGTGCCATCAGGGTATGATTCTGGCTCGCTGAACTCGTATGTGGCTTCTGGGTAATGCTCCATGAGCAAGCCCCAGGCACCAGCCCAGCTGAGGTAAACCATTTGGTTCTTTTTCTCGATGTAGGGAGTGCAGTCGATAGCAGATAACTTCTGCCAGATTTCTTTGTAGCTCATTTTATTGCCCTCAATGTGCAGGATTGCACCAGGCAATTATAAAGCGGAGGGTTTAAGAATGTAAAGCAGTTATTTTAGGTATTCCGCCTCTGCTATGCGCCTTTTGACTAATCCAGGTAGGATCTTGCCGCCGCCACGCACCCACCGCATGATCTCAATACGCGCCTCATCCCAATCCTGTTCATCGATCCGCTTGCGTAAAGTGCTCGATCTATAACGCGAGGAGCCGAGGTTATAAATGAAATCTGTGATGGCACCCAGGGCTGGTTCATTAGTGATTAGAGCAGGGGAGCTTTTAATCGCAGAAATGATGCAACTGTTAGACAGTGCCGAGATCAACCACAACTCCGCCTGAGCCTCTGTGATCGCCGGATCTTGCATGGTCACTTTGGTACCGTCAGGCTTCCAGACCGTCCCATAGCCGATTGTAGGCACCCCAGCAGGGCAAAGGTATGGCTTGAGGCGAAGACCCTCAAATCGCTTGCAGAGAGCCAGTGCGATCCTGAGACTTACTTTCATCCTTTCGACCGTTCGTATACGCGACCAACAAACCAGAACGTGAGTACCATTGTCAGCATGGACATATCATCTTTCGTCCAGCTAGATACCAGTACCTCACGCCACTGCCCGCCAGCAGCAATAGCCATCTGCATTGAAACGATCTTGACCGAAGAATATAAGATCACAAACCAGTAGGTAACCAATGGCCGAACAAGCGCAGATACACCTGCTACAAATTTCCCAGCTGCTCTAGCCGTCTGGCCTTGTTCTTTTAGTGCCTCTCCAATCGCGTCCATCTCAGCGATAGTCATGCTGGCATCAATTTTGTGCATTTCGTGTTCTGCTCGCATTGACGCAAATTTCATCTCCGCATCAAGCATAAGCAATTCATGCCCGCGTTCGTTTTTGCGGTCAAATGCCTTAACGATTTCAGGAGCTATTCTGAAGGCTCCACCGACAATGGCAGCAATAGTAGATTCAAGAATCATTTTACTCTCCACTACCGTTTAATTTAGTCCAAGCCCCGAATGAAATAATGCCAAGGACGATCATAGTTCCCCAACGAGCCACGGTCTGCCATATAGTCTGTTTGGTGAGCCGCCAATCCTGAATAAGAGACCGAAGATCCCTCACATCTGCGCCAGCATCGTCATCATTCAGCCCGATTTCTTTCAATACGGACTTCATTTCCTCACGAATTAATTTCCGCAAAGTGCCTTCTTCGATTTCCATGACGACTCCTTAGTCTTTATGGCGCAACAGGCCAAACAATGTCATTGGGGAAGCCCACTTGACCAGAAATATCACGAAGCCCTTGTCTATACGCAATCCACTGAGAAGAAACACTGCTACCTTCTTCTGTGGCTTTTAGCACAACCCAATCGCATCCCGCAAGCAATGCGTTTCTTTGCGAGCGAACCTCAGTGCTTATAGCTAAATCTTTTTGCTCAAGTTCTTCGGCAGTTAAATTACTAACAGCCCATGACTGCACCCAGCGATTATCAACTTCATTGAATACCGGCAATAATTCGTCGCATTTTTCATGATGAGAAACAATTGCAGAAGCACTAAAAA
>Ga0209354_10001202_pt1 | contig 11453 bp, 11 predicted proteins | sample LauGreSpBDMM15DD_2_FD_187562 | JGI IMG/M metagenome (GOLD analysis project Ga0209354, IMG submission 187562) | Freshwater lake microbial communities from Lake Michigan, USA - Sp13.BD.MM15.DD (SPAdes) (version 2) | ecosystem: Environmental > Aquatic > Freshwater > Lake | place: Lake Michigan...
ATTATTATATTATATATTATATATATTATTATATATATATATATTAAAGATCTTATTATAACAGAAGTATTCTATTCTGTCAAGAGAAATATTCGTATTCATTCAGATTCTAGAAATCTTCTAAATGAATGAAAATTTGCCTGTAGTTTCTTAATAAGCTTCTTTGACAGGCAAAGAAAGATTCTTCATAAAGTACTTGACTTTCTATTATTCTTATGATATAATTGTTATATAGATGCAATAATATTCTCCGTAAGGGTAAAGATGACAGAAGAGTTTAAACCAGTTGACATTGAAATAGTCGTAGCCGAAGCTACTCCTGAACAACCATCTTCTGAAAAGAAGCGAGGTGGTAGAAGACCAGGTGCTGGGAGACCAGCCTTAGTTCGCTTGAATAAAGAACGGATGGAACAGGGTTTAGAACCCATCGAATACAAAAAGAACAAAATCATTAAGAAACGGAAGAGTGATGCCATTCTCCCAGTTTCTAAAAAAGCAAGAGCACAAGAAATATTAGCAGAAATGCTAGGTCGTGAAAGTAAGTACATTGTTGAGAAGGTGCTGTTCAAAGCACTCGATGATACAGATGACGATCAGATGGCTTGTCTTAAAATAGTTATGGATAGAATACTACCAGCTGACTATTTAGAAAAAGTAAAAGGTAAGAGCAATCATATTAGCATTCAGATTATGGGTGTGGGTGAGACAGTGATACATTCTAGTGAAGATGAAATTCAAGAAGCCGACTACGAGGAAATAGAAACCGATGGACAATAAAGATACATTTGTACCTTATGCTGTAATTCCAGTTAAAAGGAAATAGCTATAGCTAATTTACAAGTAAAGCTGCATGAAAAGCAGCTAGAAGTCTTTAATGACAAAACAAGGTTTAAAGTTGTAGCTGCAGGGCGACGATTTGGTAAGAGTCGACTGGCTGCATGGATGCTTCTTATTGAAGCGTTAAAGAGTAAGAATAAAGATGTGTTCTATGTTGCTCCAACCTACCAACAAGCTAAAGATATTCTTTGGGGGTTGCTAAAAGAACTAGGACATGAAGTAATAAGTGCTGCACATGAGAACACTTCTATCCTGACTTTAGTAAATGGAAGAAAGATTTTCTTAAAAGGTGCAGACAGACCTGATACACTTCGGGGTGTAGGTCTAGCATTTGTAGTGATCGATGAGTACGCAGACATTAAACCAAATGTTTGGGAACAAATCTTACGACCAGCCCTTGCCGATGTACAGGGCGGAGCTATGTTTATAGGAACACCTAAAGGGCGTAATCACTTCTACGAATTATATAAATATGCAGAGAGTGATAAAGATGTTGAGTGGACTGGATTCCATTATTCATCTTATGACAATCCACTAATTCCTGCAAAAGAAATTGAAGCTGCTAAACAATCCATGTCTAGCTTTGCTTTTAGGCAAGAGTTCTTAGCATCATTTGAAGCAGCAAGTAGAGACATCTTTAAAGAAGATTGGATAAAAATAGATGATGAAGAACCTAGTGATGGTCGTTTTTTTATTACAGTTGACTTGGCTGGCTTCATTAATGTCGATAAAGAGTCGGGCAATAAGAATAGCAAACTGGATGAAACAGCAATAGCAGTTGTTAAAGTCCACGAAGGTGGTTGGTGGGTAGCAGATATTGTTCATGGTCGTTGGGACATTAAAGAGACTTGCGAACAAATTATTAAGACAGTGATAAAGTATGAACCAGTTGCTGTAGGTATTGAAAAGGGTAGTTTAAAGAATGCTGCACTACCTTACCTTATGGATTTAATGAGAAGGAACAATCACTATTTTAGAATAGATGATGTTACTCATGGAAACCAAAAGAAAACTGATCGTATAGTTTGGGCTCTACAAGGTAGATTTGAACATGGTAAGGTTACACTTAATATGGGAGAATGGAATAATGAGTTCATCGATCAGCTGGTTAATTTTCCTAATCATTTGCTACATGATGACTTGGTGGATGCTTTAGCCTATATAGACCAAATTCAAGTAGTAGAGTATTTCCAAGATTATGAAGACGAAGAATTTCAAGTAATAGATGTAATATCAGGATATTAAAAGGAAACCAAATGGCACAAAATAAATTAGTTGATTGGGTAATGGAATATGTCGAAGATTGGCGAAACCATCGAGATACTAATTATCTTACAGACTGGAAAGAGTTTGAAAGACTTTGGAGAGGTGAGTGGGCTGCTGAGGATCGTCTAAGAGATTCAGAGAGAAGCCGTATTACTTCACCTGCTTTACAGCAAGCCATTGAGAACCATACAGCTGATATTGAAGAAGCAGTATTTGGTCAAGGCGACCACCTATTTGATATTGATGATGACATGATGGATAGAGATCCTCGTGATGTAGAATATCTTAAAGCCTACATGAAAGAGAAATTTAAAAAGAATAAAATCCGCAAGTCAGTGGGTGACATTACTCTTTTAGCTTCTATCTATGGTACTGGCATTGGTGAGATTACAACTAAGAAAATTAAAGAACTTGTTCCAGCAACAAGACAACTACCTGAAGTAGATTCAATAGCAGTTGGCGTAGAAGAAAGAGAAACTGTAGTCATTGGATTAAACCCAATCTCTCCACAAAACTTTCTTATTGACCCAACAGCAACATCTATTGATGATGCACTTGGTGTAGCCATTGAAGAGTTTGTATCAGCACATAAAGTTGCTGAAAATGTTAAGTCAGGTGTTTATAAAGACACTGATATTGAAGATGACTCAACATCTGAACCCGATTTAGAAGCATCATGGATTGATGAAGAATATAAAGATGATAAGATTAAACTTATTCGTTACTATGGTCTAGTACCAGCTTATTTACTTGATGCTAAAGAAGATGAGATTGCTGATATCTTAGGTGAAAACAGCGAAGAGAAATCAGACCTCATGGAAGAATATGGTGATTTAGTAGAAGCTATTGTTGTTATTGGTAATGAAAACCAACTATTAAAAGCTGAACGCAGTCCTTATATGATGAAGGATCGTCCAGTTATTGCTTACCAAGATGATACAGTTCCTAATAGATTTTGGGGTAGAGGTGTTGCAGAGAAGGGTTACAATATGCAAAAAGCTATTGATGCTCAACTCCGTAGCCATCTTGACTCACTAGCACTTACAACTGTACCTATGATGGGTATGGATGCTACTAGACTTCCTCGTGGGTCTAAGTTTGAAATTAAGCCAGGTAAGAGTGTTCTTACTAATGGTAATCCATCTGAGATTTTAATGCCATTTAAGTTTGGTCAAACAGATGGTGGAAACATTCAGACTGCACAAGCATTTGAAACAATGCTATTACAAGCTACAGGTACATTAGATTCAGCAGCTATGCAAACACAACCTGCTGGCGGTGAACTATCTGTAACGCTTTCTAGCATCCTCAAGAAAAATAAACGCACATTAGTAAACTTCCAAGATCAATTCCTTATCCCATTTATTGAGAAGGCAGCTTGGAGATTTATGCAATTTAATCCTGAAGAGTTCCCAGTTAAAGATTGGAAATTTATTCCTTCTTCAACATTAGGTATGTTAGCAAGAGAAGTAGAACAACTTCAAATCATTAACCTACTTAAAACTCTTGGCTCAGATAATCCAATTACACCAATCCTTATCCAAGGTGTTATTGCTAATTCTAGCCTTCCTAATAAGAATGGTTTATTACAGCAAATTGCTCAAGCAACTGCACCTAACCCACAACAACAACAAATGCAACAAATGGCTATGCAGTTACAAATGCAAGATGCTCAGTCTAAAGTTGAGAAAACTATGTCAGAAATTCAAGTTAATAAGACTGTTGCTGCTAAAAATGTGGTCGATATTCAGACTAAACCACAAGAAACGCAAGCTAAACTTATGACTGCTATCTCTACAAACCTACCAAATGAGGACGATAAAATATCCGCAGAGTTTGATAGAAGGGTAAAAATAGCTGAATTAATGCTTAAAGAGGCTGATATGGACCAAAACTTAGAGATTGTCAAGCAACAAATGCAATCTAGTAACAAACCCTTGACAAATTAAGATTTCTATGCTATAATTGTTATATAAACTCTCATTATACACTACTTTTATTAAAAAGGCAATAGATGGATCGAGAATTACAAGAATACTACGAAAATAGATTTAGCACTATGGCTACAAAAGGTTGGGAAGACTTCATGGAAGACACTCAAAACCTTTATGATACATACAATAAAATTAATACAGCTGATTCGTTTGAAGAGTTTCATAAACGAAAAGGTCAAATAGATATACTTCAATGGATTCTGTCGCTTAAAGGTGCTTCAGAGCAAGCCTACGAGGAGTTAAAGAATGAAGAAGTTGTTTGAGTTCCATTGTTCCACTTGTGATAATCACTTTGAGGAATTAACGGAGTACACACAAACTTTTCCATGCCCTAAATGCAATTCTAACGCTGATAAGATCATCAGTGCACCTAGAGTTAGCTTAGAGGGTTGGTCAGGAAGCTTTCCAGGTGCAGCCGATGCTTGGGATAAAAAGCGTAAACAAAAATTGGCTGAAGAACAAAAGCAGAATGCCGCTTGAAATTCTTTCCTAAAATGCTAAACGCACAGGAGAAATAATATGGCAGGATTAATAGATGAAGTGTTAGTAAATGATTTGGAAGCTTCTAATCTCGTAGACAAGGCTCAAGACCTCGCAGTCGAAGAACCCAAGGTTGAAGAGAAAGTAGAAACTAAACCAGTAGATGATGTCCCTGAAAAGTATCGTGGTAAATCACTAAAAGATATTGTTTCGATGCACCAAGAAGCTGAAAAGCTAATAGGTCGTCAAGGCAGTGAAGTTGGTGAACTACGACAAGTAGTGGACGACTTTATTAAGACTCAAACAGCTAAGGAATCCAAGACACAAGAAGCAACAGAAAGTGACGATGATTTTTTCATTGAACCTAAAACCGCAGTAAAAAGGGCAATTGATAACCACCCTGCAATTAAAGAAGCACAGAATCAAGCATTAATGATGAAAAGGGAACAAACTCTTTCTCAGCTTAAATCTGAATTTCCTAATGTAGGTGAAGTTGTACAATCTCCTGAGTTTGCTGAGTGGATTAAGAATTCAAGAGTCCGTACAGAGCTATTTGCTAGAGCAGAGACACAGTTTGACTATGATTCTGCTAAAGAACTTCTCTCTACATGGAATGATAAACAGTCTATCACTAAAAAAGTAGCAGAAACATCCAAGGTTGACCGAGACCAGCAATTAAAAGCTGCTGATGTTGGAAGCAAAGGAGCTACTGAATCTGTTGCAAAGAAGAAATATCGTCGAAGCGATATTATTAAACTCATGCAGTCCGATCCTGATAAATATGATGCTATGTCTGAAGAGATTATGTCAGCATATCGAGAGGGTCGTGTAATTTAACTATTTAGAAAAGGATTTTTATCATGGCTTTAGGTACCGATCAAGTAAGTATTACCACAGCAGCAACCTTTATTCCCGAAATTTGGAGTGACGAGATTGTAGCTGCGTACAAAAAGAATTTAGTAGCAGCAAATTTATTTAAAAAAATGTCTTTCGTTGGTAAGAAAGGTGATACAGTTCGTATCCCTGTTCCTACACGAGGTACTGCAGCTATTAAAGCAATAAATACACAAGTAACTCTTCAAGCAGCTACTGAAACAGATATCGCTGTTTTAATTGACAAACACTATGAATATTCAAGATTAATTGAAGACATGGTTGAAGTACAAGCTCTATCATCACTTCGTCGTTTCTATACAGATGACGCTGGTTATGCTTTAGCTAGACAAGTTGACACATCATTAATCCAATTAGGTCGTACATTTAATGGTGGATCAGCTGTAACTTATGGTAACGCATACATCGGTGGTGATGGTACTACTGCTTACACATCAAGTTCATCAAATGCTTCTGCATTGACATCTGCTGGTATCCGTAGAACTGTACAACGCTTAGATGACAATGATGTTCCAATGGAAGGTCGTTTCTTCTTGATTCCTCCTTCAGCAAGAAACACATTAATGGGTATTAGTGAGTACACAGCTCAATCCTTCGTTGGTGAAGTTGGTGCTGGTAACACAATCCGTAATGGTGAAATTGGTTCATTATATGGTATTCCAGTATTTGTCTCTTCAAATGTGGATACTGCAACTGGCGGTGCTCGTATTGCCCTTATGGGTCATAAGGACTCTGCTGTGTTAGTTGAACAAGTAGGTGTTCGTTCACAAACACAATACAAACAAGAATATTTAGGTACTCTATACACTGCAGATACTCTCTATGGTGTTAAAGAACTTAGAGATGGTGCTTGTATTCCTCTAGCAGTTCCTGCTTAATGCAACTTAGCCCTTCGCAAGAGGGGCTATTTTTATGTTTATTCTTTGAGTGAACATAAAGATACTTAAAGGAGATTGTTATGTTAGTTAGAGAAAAAGCCACAGGTCAAGAATTATATGTTACTGAGCAAGATGTTAAAATGTATGCTAACAGCTCAGCTTGGGAAGTAGTTAAGGAAACTGTTAAAGCTCCTAAAGAGCAAGTAACAGAAAAGCCAAAAGCCACTAAAGAGAAAAAAGAAGGTATTTTAAGTAAACTCTTTAATTAAGGAATAATTATGGCAATTTATAGAGGTCCAGGCGGACCAGGTGATGCTACAACAGATGCAACCAGTGAAGGTATAGTAGCGTCTAATGCTGCTACCGCAGCTGCTGCAAGTGCTGCTACCGCAAGTACTCAAGCTGCAAATGCTACCACAAGTGCTACTGCTGCCTCTGCAAGTGCTAGTTCTGCAACAAGTTCTGCATCTAGTGCAACAAGTTCAGCTTCTACAGCAACTACCCAAGCAACTAATGCTTCTAATTCAGCAACTGCAGCTCAAACTGCAGAAACTAATGCTGAAACAGCTGAAACAAATGCCACTGCTAGTGCTGTTTTAGCTAATGATTGGGCTACAAAGACTTCAGGTGCCGTTGCAGGTGGAGAATTTTCAGCTAAATACCATGCTTCTTTAGCATCTACTTCTGCTTCTAATGCTTCAACTTCTGCAAGCAATGCTTCAGCCTCTGCCTCAACTGCCTCTACACAAGCTTCTAACGCAAGCACATCTGCAACTAATGCAGCTAATAGTGCAACTGCTGCTGCAGCTTCTTATGATTCATTTGATGACAGATATTTAGGTGCTAAAGCATCTGCTCCTACAGTAGATAATGATGGAAATTCTTTATTAACTGGTGCTATCTATTGGAATACAGCATCTAATGCTTTATTTATTTGGGATGGAAGTGCATGGAATGCTGCTGCCTTTACAGCGTCAGGCTCAGTAACTGCTTTTAATACAAGAACAGGTGCAGTAACCCTCTCTTCAAGTGATGTAACTACTGCTTTAGGATTTACTCCAGGACAAGGTACTGTTACAAGTGTATCAGGAACATCTCCAGTATCAGTGGCAACAGGAACTACAACTCCAGTAATATCTATACCTGCTGCAACAACATCTGTAAATGGTTATCTAACTTCTACAGATTGGACAACATTTAATAGTAAACAAGCTGCTTTAGTAAGTGGCACAAACATTAAAACAGTAAATAGTACATCACTACTTGGCTCAGGTGATGTAAGTGTAGGAGTAACATCAGTTACAGCTACTAGCCCAGTAACTAGCACAGGTGGAGCTACACCAGTTATTGCTATGCCAGCAGCTACTACAAGCGTAAATGGTTATCTTACAAGTACAGATTGGAATACCTTCAATAGTAAGTCTAATACAAGTGGAACAGTCACAAGCGTTGCAGCCTTAACACTAGGTACAACAGGTACTGATCTAACTTCAACAGTAGCTGATGGTACTACTACACCAGTTATCACTTTAAATGTACCTACAGCTTCAGCTTCAAATAGAGGTGTATTATCATCTGCTGATTGGACTACTTTTAACAATAAAGGAAGTGGTACAGTAACCTCAGCTTCAGTGGTATCAGCCAATGGCTTTGCAGGTACAGTAGCAACTGCTACAACAACCCCAGCTATCACATTAACAACATCTATTACAGGTGTATTAAAAGGAAATGGTACAGCACTTAGTGCAGCAACTGCTGGCACAGATTATGCAGTTCCTACAACAGCATCTACATGGTCAACATCACAGCGTGGTACAGTGACTACAGACAATGATGGATCATTTGATATGTCTGTTACTAACAACTTTAAATGCACACCTACAGCTACTTTTGCTCTTACATTTACTAACATTACAGCAGGTCAATCAGGCTATGTATTATTAGTAAACACTGGTGGCTACACTGTAACAGCAGCAGCAACTACAAAAGTAAATACTACATTCTTAGCTACAGTATCAGCAGCAGGTACATATCTACTATCATACTTTACAGATGGTACTAATGTTTATGTAACTACTGGTGGAGCAATGGCTTAATGGCTATTTTAAACAATAGTAATGCTATCTCTAGTGGTGGTTATGACATAAATAACTCACTTCGCTTTAGAAGTAGTGCTAGTGCTTATTTAAATAGAACTTTTGCAACTACTGGCACAAATAATAAAATTCAAACATTCTCTGCATGGGTAAAACGAGGTCTATTAAGTAGTTCAGCAAATTATAGATTAATGGGTTGCTATAACGGAAGTGCTAGTTACTCTACAGAAATTAATTTTTCAAATGATGCTTTAAGAATAGAGTTTGGTGGCTCTGCAGCCTATGAGTTAAAAACAACTCAAGTATTTAGAGACCCAAGTGCTTGGTATCATATTGTATTAGCTATTGACACAACACAAGCAACATCTTCTAATAGAATTAAAATGTATGTAAATGGAAGTCAAATTACTGCATTTGCAACTGCAAATTATCCAGCTCAAAATGATACTTCACAATTAACAAGTGCAAACGCTAATAATAAAATTGGAGCAAATTGGTCAAACTCTGAACCATTTGATGGTTACATGGCAGAAGTCAACTTCATTGATGGACAAGCTCTAACACCATCATCATTCGGTGAAACAGATACAACTACAGGTTCATGGAAACCTAAAGCCTACACTTCTACTTATGGAACTAATGGCTTCTACCTTAAATTCTCTGACATAGCTACTACATCAGGTTCTAATGCAGGTCTAGGTAAAGACTTTAGTGGTAACGCAAACTACTGGACTACTAATAACATATCCGTAACTGCTGGCACAACCTATGATGCTATGATAGACAGTCCTACGCTAACAAGTGCGACTGTGGCTAATTATGCTACTTTAAATCCTTTGCAATCTTCTGTAGCACTTACTGCTGGTAATTTAGACTTTAGTAGTGGGGGTGGGGAGTCTTGCCCTAAAGCAACAATTCAACTACCTTTAACAGGTAAATGGTATTGGGAAACCTATTGCTCTGCAACAGGCACAGATAATTGGATTGGTGTTACGATTGACCAAACAGGAACTACTTTTACTTCTGGCGGAATTTATAGAGCATATAGAAAAACAGGAGTAAAAGAAAGTAATGGAACATCTTCAGCTTATGGTGCATCTTGGGCTGCTGGTGATACATTAGGCGTTGCTGTTGATATGGATGCTGGCACAATAGTTTTTTATAAAAATGGAACAAGTCAAGGAACTGCATATAGCGATTTAGCTGGGATACAATGGACTGTATTTGTTTATGGTTACATAAATGCAGGGCATCAAGTAAACTTCGGTCAAAGACCGTTTGCATACACACCACCTACAGGCTTTGTAAGACTAAACACATTTAACCTACCTGATAGCACTATCAAAAAAGGTAATACTGTGATGGATGCAACGCTATATACAGGTAATGGTGCTAGTCGCACAGTAACTAATGCTGGCTCCTTTAAAACTGATTTAGTATGGGTAAAGTCAAGAAGTAGTGGAGCAACATGGCATATTTTAGCTGACTCTGTTCGTGGTGCTGGTTATCAATTATCCTCTAACCAAACTAATGCAGAAATTTATGATGCACAAGGTGTTGGTTTTGCTTCAAACGGATTTACATTAGGTGCTGATACTGTTGATGCTTATTATGGATGGAATCTTAATGGTGATACTTATGTAGGCTGGCAATGGCAAGCTGGTCAAGGAACAACATCATCTAACACGAGTGGTACCATCACGAGTACTGTATCTGTAAACGCAACTGCTGGGTTTAGTATTGTTCTTTACACAGGTAATGGTGGAGCTATGACTATCGGTCATGGACTTGGGGTTGCACCTAAATTAATTATTCTTAAAGATAGGGACATTGGCAGACCCTGGCCTGTATATCATGGCTCTTTAGCAACTAATCAATATCTCATATTAAACACAACTGCTGCCGCAGCAACTTCAACATCTTATTGGAATAATACTGCACCAACAAGTACTGTATTTTCTGTAAATGGTTTAGAAGGTAATGTAGGTGCAAATGGTGAAAAATATGTAGCCTATTGTTGGGCAGAAATAGCAGGGTTTAGTAAGTTTGGTTCTTACACAGGTAATGGTTCTGCTGATGGGCCGTTTGTATATACAGGATTTAGACCTAAATTTATATTATGGAAAAGCTCTACTGATGGCGCAAGAAATTGGTCTGTATTTGATTCTTCAAGAAATACTTATAATGTAACAAATTCATATTTATTACCTAATTTATCTAATGCAGAAGGAACTTCTGATGCTTGTGATTTTTTAAGTAATGGTTTTAAATGGAGAAGCACAGACGCAGGTAGTAATGGTTCAGGTCAAACATTTATATACATGGCATTTGCAGAAAACCCATTTAAAAACGCTAACGCAAGATAACAGGAGAAAACTATGTTTTTATTAAACGGAAATAGATTAGCAGAGGGAACCTCCTTTTATGATGCTAATGGAACACAATACCCACCACAATGGCTTAACACTTCTACAGAAGAACAAAAAGCAGCTATTGGCATTACATGGGTAGCAGACCCAGCACCATTTGACTCAAGATTCTACTGGGACACAGACTTACCTAAAGCTCTTGAAGATAAACTTGAAGTTAAAGAAGATGGCTCACCACTCTACAAACAAGTGTATGACAAAGCTACAGAGTCTATGGTTGACACTACAGAACAAGTGGTTACTAAAGGACTTAAAAGTCAATTTGTAGCTCAAGTTAAAGATACAGCAGGTAAACTACTTAACACTACAGACTGGTATATTATTCGCAAAGCTGAAAGAGCTATAGAGATCCCTGCAGAAGTAGCTTTAAAACGCACACAAATCGTTACAGAGTCAAATAGATTAGAAGTTGGTATCAATGGTGCAACAACTGTAGAAGAACTAATTACAGTACTTAATAATCAAAATTGGAGTTAGTAATGGTTAAGCATAATGTAAATGAAGTTGAGTCAAGACTAAGTACACATGAAGAAGTATGTGCTTTTCGTTATGAGTCAATTAATGCTCGTCTTAAAAGAC
>Ga0209354_10001203_pt1 | contig 11451 bp, 19 predicted proteins | sample LauGreSpBDMM15DD_2_FD_187562 | JGI IMG/M metagenome (GOLD analysis project Ga0209354, IMG submission 187562) | Freshwater lake microbial communities from Lake Michigan, USA - Sp13.BD.MM15.DD (SPAdes) (version 2) | ecosystem: Environmental > Aquatic > Freshwater > Lake | place: Lake Michigan...
CTTCAAATGCTCTTTGTTGCGTGACAAGCAATCTGCCCAATCAGCATCAGACATGCCTTCTGGCTGACCTGCGTTGATGAGGTTTACGCTGTCCATTGCGGCAGAGTAGTGCTGTGCAATTTGTTCTGCTGTGATTTCAATTTCCATTTTTAATCTCCTTGGTTAAGTGGATTCAAGTGCTGTGATTCGTGCTGTCAGGGCTGTGATGAGGGCTTGTTGTTCTTTTATAGCAGCTACAAGAAGTGGAATGACATCTGTGTATGAAACACCCAAATAATCCGTGTCATCATTTTCTTTTCTTGGCGTAATGCTTACAGCTTCAGGTAAAACCGCTTGTACATCTTGAGCAATTAAAAAAGAACGTCTAGTTCCTTCTTCATCTGTTTTAAATTTACCAATTACTGCTCGTAATTGAGAAACTTTGTTTGCCGCATTAGTAATCGGTTCAATAATATCTTTTAAACGTTCATCAGAACTTGCTGTCCAAGCAGTTGCACCGTCCACCATATACATACCAGTACCACCATTATTAAATACACGGTAGTTGTTTGATGTATCAGGACCAAAAGTCCAATATTTACCAGAAGCTGCACCCTGATTTCTTGATGCCATTGGCGCACCACTACTTGCACCGTTAGCAACAAAACTATGCGTAGTTGTTGCCAATGCACTTGTAGTCCCCACCAAAAAATTACCGCTACTATCAAACGTACCCCTGACATTACCACCACCATCAGACAGCACAATGTAGTTGCTACCAGTAGCAGAGATGGGTGCGGCAGAGCCTGTGTACCCGCCAATAATGACGTTGTTAGAGCCAGTTGTAATTGATTGTCCTGCGTTATAACCAACTAACGAATTAAGGGTACCAGTGGTTACCTGATTTCCTGACATTGCACCAACTGCAACATTTTGGCCTCCAGTAGTTAAAAACTTTAAAGAGCCATATCCCATTGCAATATTTATCGAGCCGCTTGTAAATGCTGAAAGTGGGCCTTCTTGATTGCCGTCATACCAAGGACCAATTGCAATATTATTACTACCAGTACAACCTGTTGCGGCTCCAACTCCAGCACTAGAACCAATCATGGTATTACCTAGTCCAGTGTTATTTTCTCCTGCGGCATAACCTAAAAAAGTACCTCTGATTGCATTTGTTGTAGCGCCAGAACGGTAACCAACAGCGGTGTTTTGAGCAGCTGTGTTATTGGAATAAAGTGACTGATATCCCACGGCGGTATTGGTGCTGGCAGTGGTGTTTGTATAAAGGGCTGCTGCGCCTACAGCAACGTTATAACTTCCAGTTGTGTTATTTCTAAGTGCGGTATAACCACCACCAAAATTTGACGCTCCAGTAGTAATTGGGTACATAACAGCCGCACCCACTCCAGTATTAAAGTTGGCTGTTAAGATTCCGCTACCCATACAATTTTGACCAACAGCCACAGTCTCTTGTGCGGTAGTTGCATTCAACATTGCGGAATGACCAATGGCAGTATTGTAACCAACAGTAGTTAAACTATACCCTGCCTGATACCCTACAGCAGTGTTGTAACTGGATGTGGTGTTGGATGAAAGAGCCCCCGTACCAAAAGCCACATTATAAGAACCGGTAGTATTAGCTCTTAGTGCAGCAGCTAAAACTGAGGTGTGTAAACCTCCAAAAGCACTATTCCCAACACCGGTAGTATTGGCGTATAAAACCTCTACTCCAAAAGCATTTATACCTGCTCCGGTACTGTTAAAAGCAGCCTGATACCCCACAGCAGTGTTGTTAGATGCTGTGGTGTTGGCTTGGAGTGCAAAACCACCAATTGCCGTATTGCTTGCACCAGTAGAATTTGTGTATAAAGCATTTATGCCCATACCCACATTACCGTCACCAGTTGTGTTTGAATATAAAGCCTGATTACCAAAAGCAGTTGTGTAATTTGCGGTGGTATTTGAACGTGCCGCTACAGCACCAAAGGCGGCAATTTGTGTACCAGTCGTATTACTGTACCCAGCCTGATAACCTACAGCAGTGTTGTTAGATGCTGTGGTGTTATTGAATAAAGCAGACTGACCAATAGCAGTATTAGAAGAACCTGATGACAAATAAAATAATGCGTTATAGCCTAGTGCTGAGTTGTTAGTTCCTGTTCCTGTAGTTGCAAAACTATATCCAGCGTTATAACCAACATAAGTATTGTTAGTTCCGCTAGTATTTGACTGACCGCAATCTTTACCAATAAATGTGTTGTTGCTACCAGTAGTGGAATATCCTGCTTGCCTACCGATAAAGGTGCAATCTACACCAACTGTATTTGTATACCCCGCCTGATACCCTACAGCAGTGTTGTTTGATGCGGTGGTGTTGGAGTAGAGGGCTTGATACCCTACTGCTGTGCAATTGGCTCCTGTTTGGTGCAAATACATGGCCTGTCTACCAAAAGCCGAGTTGTAGTTGCCCGTATTGGTGTACAAAGCACCCGCACCAACAGCGGTATTTTCTTGACCAGATATAACACCATACAAAGCAAGATGGCCCAAAGATGTATTTGCTACACCAGTCGTATTACTATACCCAGCTTGATACCCCACGGCGGTGTTCGCGTTGGCGGTGGTGTTTGCCGTAAGAGCAGCATAGCCCAGAGCCGTGTTTTGATTACCTGTTGTGTTAGCAAGTAAAGCAACTGTTCCTGCGGCAAGATTGGAGTTGCCCGTGGTGTTGTTTGCTGCCGCCCTATCACCAAAAGCAGCATTGCCGCCAGCCGTGGTGTTCGCGTACAGCGCTTGATTACCAAACGCCGTTACTGCGCCAGAAGTATTTGAATACCCGGCTTGATAGCCCACAGCAGTGTTGTTAGATGCGGTGGTGTTGGCTTGAAGGGCTTGTCTTCCTACCGCCACATTAGATGCGCCAGTGGTATTTGAAAACAAAGTGCCAGAACCTATTGCTGTATTAAGTGTTCCCGAAGTGTTTAAGCTAAGGGAATTAAAACCAAAAGCATCGTTAAAAGCTCCAGTATTTACCGTCCCCAATGCGCCGCTACCAACCACTGTGTTGTTGGCAACAGCACCAGCACCCTTACCTACGGTGAGTCCTTGTATTGATCCAGCACCTGTGACAGTCAGGGTGGTGGACGCTGTAATTGCTTTTGCAGCCAACGTGGTGTTTGCCACGGTCAGCGTACCCGTAGCTGCGCCAATGTTCAGCGTGGTGGCTGCGCCAAAGGCATTGACCGTTGTGCTGACCGTGTTGAAAACCGTAGCACTGGCAGGGCCAACTAAAGCAGCGCCAAGTGTTGTGATTCCGTTCAGCGCAGATGTTCCAGTGACGGTCAGGTTTCCATTGACGGTAAAGTTACCAGTGGTGGCGCTATTGCTGCTGATACGGATAAAGTCTGTGCCGTTCCACGCCACAACAGCCGACTCGCTGACAGCCAAGGTCACACCAGTAGTCGGGCCAACGCCACGAATCGTTACCGTATAAACAGCAGAGGTGTTGATAACCGTGTAAATCTTGGACTGCGCAGGAGCCGTGATCGTGATGTTTGCTGAAGCCGGTGAACACAGCAGGATCGCCTGTCGTGATGTATTTGCTGCACCCGTGGTTGTAGTCAGCGTGGTGTCGGCAGTAAGTGTTTGAGTACCTGCAATGGCTGAATCAAGCAGCGAGGTGATGCTGATATTTACCGTGTCGCCCCAAGTGCCGGACAGCTCTCCCGTAACGGGGAGCGCCAGACCTAAGAGTGATGTATATGCTGTCGTCATGTTGTTACCTCAATTTCTTCCCAATTCGGGGTTTGCGTGTCATCAATCAGCGACCAGCCGGGAGTTTGCGGGTTACTGATATTTTGCCAGTTTGGAGTCTGGCTGTCATCTATGATTGCCCAATAAACAGCAATCACAGACCCTACTGTTCCTGAAGCCTGATTCCCTGTCAGTCCAAATGTTCTTGCACCTACAGCAACTGATCCAACAGCCGCCGTGGAAGCGTTACCAGTCAATTCAATGACCAGCTCATAACCTACCGACCCAACTGCACCATTTGCTTGATTGCTTGGAATCGGAACAATGACCGCATTTGCAACCCCCAGTGCCTCAACACCCGTTAAAACAACCAAGGCGCTTTGAACAACCGTACCAACTGCACCTGCCGCCGTATCCCCACTTAGCACAACTTCTTTGCCGTGGGTAACCGTCCCTACAAAACCAGAAGCCTCCACTCCCGTCAAGGCCAAGGAAGTAACGCCCCGAGAAACCGTGCCTACCTCCCCACTTGCCACGTTGCCGGTCAGGGCAACATCCTTGCTGTGGTCAACTGTACCAACCGCTCCTGTTGCCGCCACACCAGTTAAAGCAATTGTGAGAACAGGTGCTGCGCTGCCAACATCTCCGTAAGCAATATTGCCGTCTTCCGTTGGGTTGTTTGTCTCAACAACATCCCCAACATTTCCCGAAGCCAGAACCCCACTCAGCGCAACAGTCCGATTAGGCGTGACCGTCCCTACGGTTCCTGTTGCTACATCCCCCGTTATCTCAAGAGTGCCGCCCCAGCCGTTTGCGCCCCAAGTGCTGTCGCCCCAGCCGAGAGACATGACCTACCCTTAAGTAGTTGCCAAACGCAATAAAGCGGTTGATGTGGTGTTTGATGGCATTGTCAAGGTGAAAGTACCCGCCGTGATGGTCTGTGAACCAAACGTGTGGACACTGATAGCCTTGAGAGACTGTGTAAAGTTGTACAGCAGCACTGTGTCAAACGCCGTGGTCAGTGTCACCGTTGTATAGGTAATTGACGCTGAAGGAGTCCAATACGCAACGCCCGCCGTTGCTGAACTGTTGGTTGAAGTTGGAGCCGTTGCATTCGTTACCGTCACACCGCCAGCGGTATAACCTGTACCAGAGACTTCTCCAGTAGCAGCATATACCGTAGTCGCCGCATTGATAGTTGCTGATGTGAGGAACAAAGCTGCTTTTACAGTATCGGTAGTTGGCGCAGTCAAGCTGCCGCGAGACACAAGCGTTGCAGTGCCAAGCTGGTGTTGACCAAGCATTAACTCACTCATGAAAGAGGTACACATTGATTGGGTATTTGCCACTTTATTTCTCCTTTAGCCAATTGATTGGGTTTCGCCGCCGCCAAAGACGGGCATCTTTTTCAGTGTCACATGCACAGAACGATGAACAAGCTCACCCTCCTGCCAATACTCAACCCATGTGGTGAGTTCATTGTCATTATCGACTGCGCCTTCCCGCTTTTCAAGCAGAGAGTCATCCATGTCGCCTTTGGTTGTGGTTACGATCAATTTGAACTCCTAATAAGTGCTGTTGTTGCCGTGTTTGCTGGCATCGTAATGAGAAATGTTGCTGTACAAGTCTTATCTGATCCAAAGTCTAAAACAGCAATTGAGCGGTTTGCTTTTGTGACGTTATAGATCAACGCGCACCTGGTTGTGAATGAGGCGGGGCTCCAGTATGGATTATCAAAGCTTACATAAGCCGTGTAATTTTCTGAACTAATCACTACATTTGAAATAAGCTGGCCGCCAGCTGTATATCCAGTACCCGTGATTTCATTGGATGAGCTGTAGGCTGTTGTGCTTGCGTTCAAGTCCGCGTTGGCTGTGTATAAGGCAATCTTGAGCACATCTGTGTCCAAATCGTGGATGCCCTGATACAGCTCCTTTTTGAAGCTGGTGGTTTGAGTTTGAACAATTGTCATATGACGGGATTCCTAACCTGGCCATCGCGGTATGCATCCATACGTTGTTTGCCATCACCCAAGTTCTTAAGCAGGAACATAGCCTCTTCGTACCGTGTTTTGTACAGCGCAACCAGGTCAGGCTCACCCTTCATATAAGTGATTGCCTCCATCATGGTGCCGGAGAAAAGCGCAATGTCAAAGTTATCGCCTAACCAGGAATGGCCAGTAGTTGAATCTACTATGGATTCTGGATAGTAATAGTAGTGCAGCTCAACTTTGTAAGTTGCATCAGGCGATGGCCCCAAAATTAACGTCAACTCATTGGTAATGGCTGGGGTTGGACCAGCTGTTGTTGTAGGGCCAAAGATTCCATAATGCTTAGGAAGTCCAGTATCGGCAGGGCCAGGATACGCCTCTCGAATAAAGTTTACATCCTTGTTCAGCAAGAAAAGATAATTTTCCTGAGCTGTGCCGTAGTCCTCAATGACAGCCAAAGAATATGGCGACAAAAAATCATCTGGTGTGGATAAATACTTATTGCCAATTGTCAAAGTCCCAAGCATGTTTTTTCTAAAATACGCTACCTGAACAGAATTGAAAATGCGCTGCTCCGCCTGACGAATCATCGTATCCATATCCGGTTGTGACGGAGTATTTAGGAACGTGTTTTCGCAGTAATCAGAAACAGCGGTGATCAGTTCGGTGTATGTCATGTAAATCTCAAGCCATTGGGCCTTTAGACATCACACCCTTTGTAGCTGCACCAGTGCCGCGCATTTTAATGCCGTCGGTTTTAGTGGCCGGGTAGTTTCCCTTGCTAATCCCGCCAACTGACGGGTTCATTTGGGTCATGAATTGAGCGCCACTTTCTGTGGGCACATCTGTCTTAGCAGCGCCACCAGACATAGTATGGGGCTTTGCGTAGACGCGGGCATCACCAACTTCTTTACCCATTCGTTTGTCGCTGAACTTGGCCATTACTTGCTCCCTTGATTATTAGCGCGGGCCATATTACGCCCAACAGCTTTCATTTGGTCAGTGGTCACACCGCCTTTTGCCATTTTGTGCATACGGCCTTCGTGACCCTTCACTATTTTTTTTGCTTCAACATCAGCAATTCTTTTCACTTGTTTCTTGTCCATTTTTAACTCCTATGTTACCGATATAGCGACTGTACCAACACTTGCCGTTGCCACCAAGTAGTTTGGCGTCAAAACGCTGTCAAATTGCTGCGCACCACCAACTGGCGCCCATCCCCATTGAATATCCCGCGATCCACCGGTTGGATATCCACTCAAGTTAACACCTGCTGCCACATAGGTGGTATCCGGTCTTGGCTGATAAATAGCCTGTGGATCATTGATTGGATACATGCCAAGCTGCAACTGAGGTTGGTCAGGATCCCAACAGGATTGGCAAACCTTTAGCTGGTACAGCTTTGTCTTGATGATTTCAACTTTGAGCTGCTTAAGTTTATATCTCTGCCCGCACCGATCACACTCAGCAATTGAGTATTTACCTGATGCGTATGGCGTTGTCATTAAATAGCGCCTCCGCCAATAAAGGCCATGCGAGGCACCAAGCGCAAGGTGGCTTTCTCATGGTCTTCGCCTGCTGCTAGGTTGAACTGTTCGTCGTAGATAGCCTTGAGCATATCCATACGGCCTTGCAGTTCTGGTTGTTTCATGGCTATGTAGTAGGCCAGGCCAGCAGCAATGCACGGCAAGAACCTGAAGTTCATGTCCTGGGTCTGGATACCGCTACCAGCATCTTGAATCCGACGCAAGCGGAAATAAACAAACTGGTAAGTCTGCGATGAATCTGGGGTTGGCCAAACAGTTACAGCGGGCAGCTGCGGAACGTAAACAGCAGTCAAGGTTATGTGTGTTGCTGCCGTTGTATTGTTCTGCGCGCGAAATACACCGCCCAAAGAATTGCCATCAATGTAAGTGTAGTAAATGTCTTCAGTATCCAGTCGGATGTAGCCGGAGGCAGCCAGACCAACAACAGAGTCCAACGTAATTGTTGTATCAGTGGCTGTTATTGCGCCGTTTAAAGCCAAGTCGGTAGGGTTAACTTCACCAGATAGACGTTGAATCCAAACTTGGATAGGGCGACCTTGGGTCAGTTTATTTGGGATGGTGGCATAGGTCGACACACTGATCCTGGTAATGCTCAGGTCGGCCTGGGTAGAGGCCACATTGGCACCGGTGCGAATAACATGGTCTAACAGGTCTATGGTGTCAGATGGCAGGGCGTATGTGTTTAGACCAGGCGTCATGGTGAACATGCCTTGCTCAATAGTCCACATATTCAGCCCGCGATTTGCCCACTCAATGGTCATCAGGTTCATTGACCGACGCGCTGTACGCAAGTCGTATCCACTACGCATCTCACGGCCAGCACGTTCCCAAGCCTCTTCAGCGAGCTCCGTAAAGTCCATGTTGAATGCTGTTGAGCCTGTAGTGCTCATTTAGCCATCCTCATGTTGTCAATCAAATTAGGATATGGCCGACCAGCTGCCTTGGCTGCCGCTTTGGCTTTAGCTTTTTTGCCTGGAGATAGCTTCTTGGGGGCGCCAAGAGAGTCAGGTCGCGGCTTATCCCAAACTTCACCACCCTTAGCGTACTCAGTGAAGTCTGTATTATCCCGGCGAGCCTTACGCTTTGAACCAGGCATCTTAGAGGGATTGATATCCCCCATGCCGCGTGAAACTCTCATATCAACACATCTTTCCGCGCGTTTTACCGCGCTTGGCAATGCCATCCCCGCGAGAAGATGCAGTTCCGCCTTTTGCAAAGTTCTCAGGATAGGTTTTAGCAGCGTTGTAGGCCTTGTCTTTTTTGGTCTGCATCTTGGCATCGTCAGCTTCTTGAACCATTTGTTTTTCTTTTTGGTTTTTTTCAGCTTGAGCGGTATCAGCCCTATTTTGCGCTTTTTCCAGCCCTTTATAAGCGGTTCCAAGTACAGCGCCGGTTATTCCAGCGCCTGCAATTTTAGCGCCTACTCCACTTCCGCCACCGCCGCCACGACCGCCACCCTCAAGCGGTTGATCGTCCATTCCATGTCTTGTAAAGCGTCCCATGATTACTCCACTGTAACTACTGTTATAGTCAAATTAACAATATTTCTTGGTGCTGCCGCCCATGGCCATCTTGATCTGGGTGCCCTTGGTTTTGCCGCGAGATGCTACGCCATCAGCTGCACGGGTATAGACAGCTCCACCTTTTTTCATACCAGGAGCAGCAGGAGGCATTGCAGCAGCTGGCGCCATACCTGGACGGCGACCGCGCATTGCCTTGGCAATCATGGCGGCTTTACGGGGGTCTATAGGGGCACCAGCTGGCGCAGGAGCAGTCATACCGCCCATAGCCATCTTCTTGATCTTGCCGCCCTTTTTCATGCCTTCCATCTCAGCAGATTCATGCTTGAGCATAGAGGCGGGAGCGCCTTTTTTCTTCATGAAAGAAACTTCTTTCTTCATCATTGCTTTAGATTCTGCCATCTCACCACCTCTTTTAAATGTTTTGCCTTTGTCGGCCTTGCTGAATTCTTTGCCCACAGACTGTGGGACTCCTGCTTTCTTGGCAAATTCCGGGCTGTGGGCCACGGCTTCCATGAAATTGTGTTGCTTCTTACTTGTGCTCGGCATCACTTCCCCGCTTGAATAAGCTGGTCAATTTTTGCTTCAAGCCGGTTAAAGCGCTGGTCAATGTGGTCAGTAATTCTCTGCACTTCTGCGTTAGTTGCGTAATCACGGGCAATCTCCTCGCGTGTTTTGTTCAACAAAATACTTAGGCGGGACAGCTCTTCAAACTTTTCACGAATGAAGAACCACACTGCCCCCATTGCAAGAGACAGTGCAGCTGACCAGATTGTGTTTAGGTCCATCAGCACATCCGCCCTTTTGTTTTGCCGCGCTGGGCAATGCCGTCGCCACGCCTAGAAGCCGAACTTTTAATTGCCCCACCTTTTGCTTTTTTGATTGGCTTCTTTGCGGCCTGGATTGCGGCTTGTTTTGCCTGAACCTTTGCTTGCATAGCCATCATGTCTGGATCATCATCAAAACCGGGCGTAACGCTATTTCTCATGGCATTGATTTCATTTTTAGAGGCCTGATCCATGGCATTGATTGCATTTGTAGACGCCTGACTTCTTTGGTCAAAAACGTCTTTGGGCAAAGCAACATTATTGTGCGTATAGACAGGATTGCCCGCCGCATCTTTGCTTATTCTGAAAGAATTTTCGTTGGGTAATTGATAGTCTTCATCCATGATTTACTCCTAACATTTCCATCTTGCTAAAGAAGCCGCCTTGCGGGTAGGCTTACCTTTTTCATCTTTCATCGGGCCGGGCATACCGGACATACGAGCGCAGAACGATTTCTTACGCGGGCCGCCTTGGGGCTGTGGAGCCTTTAAGTTGCTTCCTGTTGCTGCGTTGTACTTAGCACGGCCTTTGGCAGTCAAGCCCGCCCCCTTTGAAGCTGGTAGCTTTTCACCGCGACCAATCGCAAGGGAGGGAGTCTTCTTAGCCATAGAATATTGTGATACCTGTTACCGTACCAACACTTGTTGTTAAATGTAGCCCCGTAGAGGCCAAAATACCCTCGCCGGGAATTAAGACATAGAACGTGTTTGGCGTTGCAAGACTTGCAATATCCATTGTGTAAAGAACGGCTGCTGTAGCGCTTCCGTTTCTAATCTCAAATGTTGAGGCTGTGCTGGCTTTAGGACTGACAACAATACCCTTCAACCGTGTGCGTCCTACATAGTAAGAACCCGCCGCACTTAAGTGCGCCGCTTGTACATCCGTCTGCATTGGCATAATCAATCTCCTTTTAAAAAGGGGCCGAAGCCCCCCAGATCAATTATTGTTGAGTGGCGGTTGGGTTAGCAGAACCGTCAGAGTCACGGACAGTGTATGTAACCGACACAACGATTGAACCCGCAGTTGCATCAGCAGTAGCTGCTGTGAACGTACCGTAGATGATTGCGTCAGTTGTTCCTACGTTGTTGGTCTTAGAAGCAACGGTAGCCGCAGCAATCGTTGCAGGAGAGACTTGAACCACTGATGTTCCAGTGTTCAGCGTAGTCATGTAGAAGTTGGATGTACCCGATGTACCGATTACAACGCCGCAATTACTAGCGCCAGTTAAAGCAGTAATTACATAAATATCAAAACGCATAATTTGTGCGCCAGCAGGCAAAGTAAACATTTGTACTGCGGCTGGGGATGCCAAGATAGTGGCTGTAGCTACGGTGTACGACTGAGAAACAATCGTTGCCCCCATATTACGGATAGTGCCTGCGGTAGTGCCAGTTGTATTTTTAACAGTGCCCAACAACCAAGGGCCAAGGTGAGTTGCGAATCCCATGAGGATCTCCTATACATGCGTTGTAGTGTATCAATCTGCATGAGGTCAGCCGAGCCTGTTTGATACACCGATGAGTCTCGGGATGTCTTCAATATACACCAAAAGAAAAGGGGGCACAAGGCCCCCTTTATCATTTCTCGCTTACAAAACTGTTTAACGCTTTTGCTCGTTCTAAAACTTGCTCAAGAGTAGGCCAAGTCGCGGGTTCATCATGCGATTTCTTGGCGTGATACTCTGATTCAAGCATCTCACGGGCTGTTTGCAGCATTTGGAAGCGCAATTCAAATGGATTCATGTGTGTACTCCTGTGTGTGAATAGGGCGGAATTACCCCGAAGCCAATATACATTAAAAGAAAAGGGGGCACAAGGCCCCCTTCTCATTAG
>Ga0209354_10001205_pt1 | contig 11448 bp, 7 predicted proteins | sample LauGreSpBDMM15DD_2_FD_187562 | JGI IMG/M metagenome (GOLD analysis project Ga0209354, IMG submission 187562) | Freshwater lake microbial communities from Lake Michigan, USA - Sp13.BD.MM15.DD (SPAdes) (version 2) | ecosystem: Environmental > Aquatic > Freshwater > Lake | place: Lake Michigan, USA...
CCCGGTATCACTAGCGATCCAGTAGAACTAGTTGATAAATCTACACCACCGATAGATAGCGTTGTGCCTTGAATTTCAAAAGGTTTCATTGTCATTTTTATTATTTCCTATATTATCCTGCGCCTGATGAGGCGACTTCTATACCTGTACTACGTACATTTACTGCATTAGTTGCACTAACCGGTCTGCAAGTAATTTCAACTCTACTGTCTACTGCATTCCAACGTGTTGATAGGGTTACTAATGGGTTAGTACTAGTGTAGACTAAGCCATATGCGCTTCCAGCTACACTATTAGCTCTGAAACCTTTAGCAACAATCATCTCACAGCTTTGTGTGTCAGGATCAGTTTGCCCATCTTCAACACCTTCGATATTTAACAATAACTTAATAGTGTGATTAGTGTCTAGTGCAGATGTATAAATGACGGTGTCTACTCCTGCGACACAGTTTACGTGGTCGCCGCTACGTTGCATGATACCATTAGGGAATTCAAATGCGTTTGAACTTGAGCCTGCTACAGTTGGTGCAGTGAATGCCCATGAAGTTCCATGAACATTGACATAAGCTGCATTCAATTCGGTCCAAATTTGCGTAGTATCTGATCCGTCAGTAGTTTCTAACTGAGCCCAGTTTGAGCCAGTAATGTTAACACTATTGTTCGTTGATCCAATAGTATCACCACTGAATGTGATGTTACCTGTATCGCCACCTGTAGAAGCGTTAACCCACGCAGTGTTATAGTCAGTACCATCTACTTTAGCTAGAACTTGTCCTGTAGTGCCGCCAGTCGGGACACCTTGTCCTGGTGCACCGTCGTTTCCGTTTTGACCATTAGTGCCTGTAGCACCATGTGGCATGAATAGTTGCCAGTAACTAGTGTTGTCAATTGCCGCAGTAGTTTGTGGAACAGATTGCAATGCAATATACAAATCACCGCTATCAATTCTTACTACGTCTCCTGCATTATAGCCAGGTGAATTGTAGTCCCATTGACCGGCAAAGTTGAAACTAGTACCACTACCACCTAATACACTTTGTCCTGCAATGTCAACAATGTCGCCGCCTAAAGGTAGTATTAATTTACCTTCTTTGTTAAATTCCCAAGTCTGAAGTATTGCATCTTCGGCGCCAAGGGTTCTTACAAATACTCTGCCGGCAGCACCGTCAGCAACAACAGCCGCAACATAACCTGATTCTGCACCTAAGCTGTTTAATGTTAAATTGTCATCACTAGTAATTGAACCAGGAACTGTTAATGTACCATCATTATCAAATGTCCAAGCCTTGTCTTTTGCCATGACTGTGACCTTGATAGCGGCTTGTTCTGCTTGCCATTGTTCGTAAGCAGCCTTGGCAGTGTTTGCCACCGGTGCCATGCTATCTGGAGGAGGTATTTCTCCTTGAGGAATACTTTGCATGAACTGCATTAACAATGGATATGCTTCGTAACTTGGTAAGCCTGCCCACGTTCTTGTTCCTGGAGCGATATCTGTCGCATCCTGATTTCTGATATCAACCCATGTTTGTTCCGCTTCAACCCAAGTGTTATACTTCAAAGTAGCAGAGTCATAGCCTGCTGTTATGTCTACGTTTCGAACACTTGTTAAACCAATACCAAAATTAGGAGCTATTTCAATAACAGATGTAACCATCTCGTCAACTGAATTTGATCCCAATGAAACGATGGATTCATCGTTGCCCATCGTATTAACATTTATATAACCACGTCCGATGGAATCTTTAATCAAACCAGTATTTGGCAATGTTAAACTACCGTCACCGCCAAATATAAAGCTACCGTTTTCTCCACCTTGTGGGCTGATAGAGATTGCACTTGGCTCAGCCGGGCTACCCATTGGGGTTGACCTGATTTCAACATCACCGTCGTTACCAGTTACTGAACCTGAACCGTAACGTAAACGTACAAAATCCCAAGTAGATGTATCACCTATGTCAATTGAAGTTGGTTGATTAAAACTGTCAATACGTACACCAACACCATCAGTATTAATAAGTGACATTATTTGTGATGGACTTCTGACTAACCTTGTGATAACTTCTCCCGCGGTGAACTCACCTGATTCGGCAAAGTTGAATTCAACTGCAGGACTTGCAGTCGGTGAGAAGTGAATCTTAACATTACCATTCGTACTTGTTAACGTGGTATCACTGAATGTAATGTTACCTGTGCCTGCTGCCGCTGCAGTATACTGGAATGTACCGTCCGGGAATTTTATGCCACTTGATAATGCAAAACTTGTATTACCAACATCATATGAAATTGATCCAGTAGGGTTTGCTATTTTATTTGACAATATTGATAGCTGCATTGATGTGCTACTATATTGATTCTGCAAAGAACCGTATTCGCTTTGCAATACTGATAACTCACCCTGAGCAGTATTCAAACTGTCTATCGCACTACCATAGCCCGGGTTAAATGGTCCAGAGCCCTGACTTATGATTGATTGGTAGTAACTAATTTCGCTTTGCTTGCTACCTATTTCACCTTGCTTGCTACCTATTTGATTATTCAGTGTGCCTAGTTGGCTAGTAAGACTATTTGCCTCAGTTACTAAATCAGTTGTATCCCCTAAGATAGTAATAACTTCAGGTGTGCTTAATAATCCATCGATATCAGCTAACTGATTGATATCAGTCGGGATGTCAGTTGAAAGTGCGTAATCAGTTAGCGCGCCTGTTGTGAGGTATCCACCGTTAGTTAATGTAGAAGAAGTAATGAATCCTCTACCATTTACATATGACTCAGTTGCATAGTTAGTCAACGTAGTGGCTAATGAAGAACTGTTGATGTATCCTAGATTAGTAACAAATGTTTCTGTTGCTAATCCAGCGATGCTAGGGATAGAAGGTGTATCTACCAAGTCGTCATAACTTCCGGTAGTTGCTACAGTAGCTAAACTTGAGATATCTGCCTTGTCAGCTAATGTGTTTGTGATAGTTGACGCAAAGCTAGCATTGTTTCCTAATGCATTAGCTAGTTCATTCAACGTATCTAATGCTGCGGGTGCACCGTTAATCAAATCACCAATTGCAGTGTTAACATAAGTTTGTGTAGCAAAGCTAGGTGTGTTAGTTAAGTCGTTATAGTTTACAGCACCCCATACTTGTGTGATACCATCCGTCTTTAATACTTTACCTGATTGACCTGATACTGATGGAAAGACGTTGCTAAAACTTAGATTACCATTACCGTCAGTTTTTAGTACATCACCGTAACTGCCGCCTTGAATATGACTAGCAGTTACATCACCTAAGGTAACTGAGTTAGCAGTTACGTGTGTTACGGTTAGTGTATCCAAATTTGGGTCGTACTTAAACTCGTTGTCGCCAGACAAATCGCCACCTTCGTTGAACTGAACCTCATTCGTATTGCCATTCGGCATTGCTACGTTGATAACGTTAGTGATAACTTGATTGATTTGTTCGTATACCGGAGCAACATTGCTACTAGTAGTAGTTTTATTTCCAGGTATATTAAAAGTTTCAGGTTTCTGATTTAGATATTGCAGAGCCGGGTCTTCATATACATTAATCAATACTGGTTTTATAGGATTCTTAGCCATTTACTTTTCCTTATTATTATCATGGTCTCAACAACGGTGGTCTGCCGTCACGTGCTATTTTCCAATTGAATTTCTTAGCACTCTTTTTCATTGTGTCCGGGTGAACATCTACACTTAATGCACGTTCCCAACGGGGGTCATTCTTTTCTTTTTCGCTAGGGATGTAACCTGAACACTCATACATTTGCCATTCATTCTGAATGTCCGGAGTAATATCGGTTTCATTTTCTTCTGCTAGACTTAAATGTTCATCATGTAACTGTCTTAACTTTTCGTACAACTCTTTGATTGTACCCTTCTTACGCAATACTTTGAAGGCTAGATTCTCTGGGCTGAACTCGCCGGCTTTATCTAATCCCACTTGTCTATACTTTTTCAACGTCTTAATTACACGTGTAATCTTTTCAGCGTTGTTTGTCTTCAATGCGTACTGAGCTAATTTATAAATCTTGCGGTACTTTTCTTTTGTAGCAACTTGGTCGAAGTCTGCTTTTCTTTTTCTAGGTAACTTGATCCAGTTATCATGTAACACTGAGTACTCACCTAGACTGATTACAGGCTGGTTCGCATCCTGTACGTATAACTCTACTTCAAAGCCCTTGATGATAATATCATGGTTCTCGTTGTATACTGTTTTCTTAGCATCGAACAACTCACGGTAAACGTCATCGTGTTCAAATTGTTGAATGTCTACTAAGATGTGTAAGTCAATATCACTTAATCTTGTGTAGCTATAAGCTGCGTTGGAACCTGACAATGTAATGTCTTCAACATGAATGTCAGGTAGTCCTAAATGTTCGACAAAATCCTCAGCAATAATCAATAATTGCGCTCTGACTTCTGGATTCAATCGGTCGCCGTCAAAAAGGGCTTGATTCAGTTCATCGTGGAAATGAACCACGTCCTGTAAGCTAAAACGGTCTAATTCTCTAAAGTGCATTATGTATTTATACAAAAAAATGGTTATCATGTTTCCATGATAACCATTGTGTTATAATAGTAGACTATTATTGTGGAGGTTGTTGCTTCTTTTGTTCTTCAACGTACATTGGGCCGATTGTGTTCAACAAGTGATTCTGATTTTCCATACAGAATACGTATGAACCTGAGTGACGCAATAGAACTCGCTTGTCAACCCAAATCTTACCGCCCATGTCACGCCAGTTTTCACAGAACGTCCAGTCTTCACTGTAGTAACGGTTCTGACGAACTGCTGTGTCGAAGTATGTCTTCAAGTGTTGGTCGTACTTTGGATCTAAACCAATGTCGTTCTTGTATTGCTTAACAGCAGGATGAGACTTTAACTTCTCAAATACATGACGCTTCATCAACAAGAAACCTGTACCCGCTTTAGATACTTCTTGCAAGCCATCTGCGCCTTCTTCTGCACCCTCGAAGCCGTTAACTACCCACTTGATTGGCATAGTCTTCATTGGGTATAGTCCACCGATAACGTCAACGTCACGATTCAACAATACTAACAAGTGCCATGGCTCCCAACCGATATCAGCATCAACGAAGAACAAGTGTGTTGCACCTTCTTGCTCTAAGAACTTAGCTGTAAGTGTATTACGAGCACGTGAGATTAGAGATTCGTTGACCATTGTTTCCAATGTCCAATCGATACCTAATTGACGGGCTGTGTTTGCCCACTTGATGAATGACATGAATGTAGATTCTGTCAACATGCCACCATAGCATGGCATTGCGATGTGGACTTTGGTTGTCTTTAAGAAATCAACGTTAACTTGAACTTGCCCTTGTTGAGCTTGTTTCTCTTGTTGTTCTTGAGCCGCTTGTTGGGCAATTTCTTGAACTTTTTCGACAGGAACTGTCTTTGGTTCTTTAGTTACCTTTGCTGCTTTAGCTGGGGCTTTCTTAGCTGCTACTGCTTTAACTGGTGCAGCTTTCGCTACGACTTTCTTTTCTGGTGTTTTCTTCGTTGCCATTTGGTCCTCTGTTTAAGATAAAGATATTTACACTCAACAGAGGGGGTCAAATTATTTTTCGTCTAGATAATCTTCGTTTGTGGGCGCCAAAGAATGGTGATTAACTCGTTGTTCTTTATCAACTTGGTCAGTATTCTTTCGTAAACGTTCAGCATCAGCTTTTGCTTTCTCGGCTGCATCGGCACGAGCTTGTGCTTTGTTGCTGTCTGCGGCTGCTTTATACATTGCTGCTTGATGACTTGGTGTTGGGAAAGCTCCTGCGATAGCACTTGCCTTACCTGCTGCGCCGGCTGCCATTGCTACACCTAAACCTTTTAATATACCTCTACGAGAGATACCTTCATCAGCAACTTGCGGTGGATTATCAATCTCTGCTAACTTGGCACGAATCAAACTAATCAACTTGTTGTGTGTACCTGATAAAGCACGAGTCTTTTCAATGTAATCTAAAATTTGGTTAGTTTCTTTTGCGTACTTTGCTCTCCACTCAGGAGTTCTAGCAGTAGTAATGTCTTTGACGTTATCTAATCTATCAGCAAGTTTAATCACAAGACCATAACTGCTCATTGCAGCCATCTTGTGCGATAGATATTGAGCTTTACCCATCTTTTTGATTTGTTCAGGGTCGCTTGTTAGTTCTTTAACTAATGATGCAACCAACCCGCCAAACAAGTCATGTAAAACTTCTTGTGTTGTGTCAGTATCTTCGATTGTATCATGTAGATATGCAGCACTAATCAATGCATCAAGGTTATGAGATTGTTTGTACTGTCTAATGTGGTCAGCAACACGCATTGGGTGGGTAATGTATGGATCGCCACCTGAACGAGTTTGACCAGCGTGTGCCTTAGTTGCATAAGCCAATGCGTCTTCTTCACCTTCATCTACGTTATGCTGGCCAGCTTGAGTGTAAGCATACTGAGGATGACGAGGATCACTAGTACTCATCGAATCATCGTCTTGTGGTTTCTTCTTAACATTACGTGCAGCATTGTCTTTGTCAATCAAGTCACCGACTAATGCTTTCATCGGATCAGTCTTACGCAATTCTTCACGTGCTCTTAGTTGTTCCATGTGACGGTTAAAGTCTGCGGCATTGAATGGAGCATTGTGGTCGTATGCTTCGTCTACACCTTTGTTTTGATAGTCTTCTCTAGGACCGTTAGGGTAGATATGATTAGGTTCAAACTTCTGTCTAGCTAACTTTTTAGCTTCAGGATTAGCATCACGTAGTTGAACGTAGTCTCCTAAGTGGGCACGTATTGTCTTTTCTGCTGTACCAACACGAACTCTTGTAGGTAGATAGTCAGGATAGCTTGGGCAGAACAATTTCCAAACTGAGTCTGGATATTTTGCTTTGTGATACTCAACGGTAGCTGCCATCCATTGAGCAATGTCTGAACCAATGCGTGGATAGTTACCTGGATCAGCTACTTCTGGTTCTGGTGGCTTCTTCTTAAATCTATCAAAGATACCTTCAGCCATTTCTCGCTTGATGCTTGCTAATTCTTCTTCAAGTCTTGCAACTTGAGCATTCTCTGCTAACTCAGGTTGTGAAGTTCTGCGATATTGATTCTTATCTGCTGGACGAACTTCAATATCGTTCATTGTGATAGCATACTTCTTAGTCAACAACGGAACTAGCCTATCTAATAGATAGTAAGGAATGTTCTCTGCTACTTTATGCCTGTCACCTTTAGTTGACACATAGTAAGCATTAATTATTGCGTCACGATCCATGATGCGTGATTCGTTCAATGCAGACTTCATTAGTTTCATCAACTTTAATTTCTGCTCAGGGCTTGCTTCTTTTAACAGAGGACGAATCTTACTGATTTGCTCTGCTAACTGTTTGTCTTTTAGTTTCTTCATTGCATCACCTGTTGCAACTTGAGGTGCAGCTTGTGCACCTAGATATTTGTCTAACATCTTTTTGATTGTTAGCTGTTGATTGCTGTTTGGATACAACTCTTTAATCAACTCTAGTTTGCCCTTGTCATCTGCGTTGGTATACATATCACGCACTTGGGTACCCGAGTAAATCTCATGTCCGCCTACCATAAACGTATGCTTCTTTGTAACTAGAACATATCCATGCTGGCCGAACGGAGCACACTTGTCTAGACTAACGAACGGTTGATAGTAAGCTGGTGAGCCGTCTTTCTTTTGATAGCTCATTGGATCACGTTCACTACGAACGATGATGAATACATCCTGTTCTGGATTGTACTTGCTTAAAATTTCAACTGGGTTGATTGGTTGCTTCACTTCAACGAATGGATCCTTAACACCAGCTTGCTGTGCTAAGAATTGCTTATCTTGAAAGGGAATAGGGCGTTGCTTAGTGTCATTACTTGCAGCCACATAGAATGCAGCATTAGGAAATGCCTTCTTAGCTTGTAAGTAGCTAGATAAATGTCCAACGTGAAACGGCTGAAAGCCTCCACCATATACAACGATTGTAGCCATTTTAGTAACAGACCTTCAAATAGTTAAGTGTACCTGAAGTATACGATGTTACTTTACAACGTAACCATGCAAAATTACCCTGAATGTTCATGTATCCAAACTTAGGGGTTTCACCTGTGCCGCCGTTACCGTTACCAGATGTACAAACTAAATTATACACAGTAAACCAGTCAGTGTCAGATTGAGGGTCATCTACCAATGATGCTTGCACAACTGCTGTTCCTAAGAATGCAGAGGCTTTCCATGTGATAGTTTGCAGAGTTTTTCCTGAGACGTAATAACATGCTGCAGGCTGCTTATCACCAACAACAACCGCAGTAGTTTGGGGTAATAGGGTAAGTGCTGTAGTTTGTGCCATTATGCTCTCACTACTTCGACAACAACTGCGTCACCGACTAGTTCTTGTGCTACTTGCTCTAATGCTTGTTGAACGTCGGAACCAGCGATGCCAGAAACTTCTGATTCGCTGTCCTTGACGATTTTGCTGAATTTGATGATTAACACATCTTCTACAATCTTTGCCATGAAAAATACTCCACTAATAGAGTATTTATCATACTGTTACAGTATCGGGCCGTTTTTCTAACTTGAAACGTTTGCTAATCATATCACCGAACATCAATGCAAACAATGTATCTGTGGATTCATCATCAAAATCAATGTAGTAGTGACTAGAACAATAATAGTCATTCCAGTACCAAGTCTTAGTTGTTTTATTCGGGTCAAGCCAGATTTTGAATGACTGACTAGGAACAATTACAGTATCAGTAGCTTTATAGCGGTCAATAAAGCGATTCATGCTTTCTTTCCACTTGTCATCGATACGCTTAGACTTCAAGTAAACTCTATAGGGATGCTTGGGTTTGTTGACGTAATACTTAGTACCGTGAGGAATAGATTCATCAGTTTCAGTGTAATCAACTGACCCTATGCCCGGAGCAATCTTCTCTAGCGTTTTCAACAACTGTAAGTCATTGCTGAAAACGGCAGCGATGTTAGCCTCGATACGAATCATAGCAAGTTTGTTCTTTGAACTTGTATTAGCATTACGCCAATTAATGAACCGTTCGATGCTATCCATATCGATACTAGTCAACTCTAGATTCATCTTAGAGCCAGTAGCTGTCTTAGACAGTGTACGGTGAATTACTTTCATGTAATCCAAGAAGGTCTTAGCGTAATAAACACGATTCAACCCGTTAAGATGTAATCTTGCACGGTAACGATACTTGTTATAGAACAGTCCACGATGTTCGATATAATCGAACCCCGTGATTGCCTTATTCGGGTGCGACTTCAATGATACCATCTTCTCCGACCTTTGCTACTAGCTTTTGAACTACGTCAAACTCAATCTGGTCATTTAAACCGATGTGAACGTTGACGGTTGAACTCTTGATACGTTCAAACAGAATCTTCTTAGATAGAGGTACACGAATCAACTCATCGATTTTACGTGATAGAGGACGTGCTCCCATCTTACTGTCGTAACCCTTCTCAGCCAAGAACTCGATAACTGGCTCACTCAAGTTCAAAGTGATATCGTGTACAGACTTCAATGACTTCTTCAAATCATCGCTGAACTTGACCACAATCTTCTTGATTGCAAGCATGTCTAGCTTGTCAAACTTACAGATTAAGTCAATACGGTTTCTGAACTCTGGCTTAAAGAACTCTTTCAACGCTTTGTCGTCTTCACCTGTACGCTCATTACTGCCGAAGCCGATAACACTACGTTCGCTATCAGCACTACCCAAGTTACTGGTCATGATAATGATTGCATTCTTAGCGTTGACAACTTTGCCGTTACTACCTGTGATACGACCTTCATCAAGCAACTGCAAGAAGATGTTAAAGATATCAGGGTGAGCCTTTTCAACTTCGTCAAACAACAAGATAGCGTGTGGGTTCTTACTCAAGTCGTTAATCAATCGTCCGCCACCTAAGTTGCCTTCACCGAAGCCAACGTAGCCAGGGGGAGCACCAATCAATGAACTAACACTGAACTTCTCACCGTATTCACTCATGTCGTACTTCATCAAAGGCATGTCAAGATTCTTAGATAACAACTTAGCAAGTTCAGTTTTACCTGTACCTGTTGGGCCTAAGAACAAGAAGCTAGCAAGAGGCTTAGTCTCGTTACCGATACCAGCGAATGACACATAGACACGTTCAAGTACTTTGTCAACTGTTTCTTCTTGACCATACAACTTGTCTTTCACGTTAGATTCCAAGTTAATGATACGGTCGCTACGGTCGTCACTCAACTTATCAGCAGGAACACCTGTGTACTTTTCAATTTGTTCGTAAACAAGTTCTTTAGTGATGATTGCACCTTTGTTCTCAGCTACACGTTGTTTAGCACATGCTGCATCAATCAAATCGATTGACTTGTCTGGGTTCTTACGATCCTGCATGTAGCGAGTAGCACCTTCGACTGCGGCTTCGATAGCTTCGTCAGAGATTTCAACACTATGGAAGTCATTCAATCGTGCTGATAGACCTTTCAAAATGCGAACTGTGCTTTCTTGACTTGGTTCGTCAACGGAGACTTTGTAGAATCTGCGCATCAACGCACGATCCTTCTCAAAACTTTCGTAGAACTCTTCCCAAGTTGTACTAGCGATAACTTTGATTGTGCCTTTAGTCAATGCTGGCTTAATCATGTTACTAAAGTCAACTGACCCGTTAGTAGAACCACCTGCACCTTGCATGGTGTGTGCTTCGTCAATAAACAGAATAGACTTCTTCTTGGTTGCAAGTGCTTCTAGTACTGCTTTGACCTTTTCTTCAAAGTCACCGCGATACTTACTACCAGCTAACAACGAACCGATTTCAAGTGAGTACAATTCATGACCTTGCAAGAATTCAGGAACTGATTTCTCTACAATCTTCTGTGCAAGACCTTCTGCAATAGCAGTCTTACCTACACCAGGGTCACCCACCATCAATACGTTTGATTTGAAACGTTTAGCCATAACGTTAACAATGTCTTCGACTTCTTTAGTGCGACCGATGACTGGTTCGAGACGGTCTGCACGTGCCATTGCTGTCAAGTTGATTGTGTATTCTTCTAACACTTCCTCAGCTTGGTCTTCACTCATGTTAGCTTCTGCTGCATTGCCTTTGTATGCTTTTTGCCAGAAGGGAACGAACTCAGTCTTAGAGAAACCATACTTCAATAGAAAGTAATGGGCATGACTGTTCGTTTCTGCACTAATGCTTAGATACAAGTCAACTGTAGTAATCATCTTACGACCAGTGAACATAACTTGGGTGACCGAGCGATTCATTACACGCTCTAGGCTGTTAGTCTTGCGGGGTTGTACGTCTTGACCTTGGTCAACATTTACTTCAATCGCTTTCAAGCTGTCTAGATATGCGCTGATATCACCTACCAAGCCATCAACGTTTGTACCGTAGTCTTCGATGCACTTCTTA
>Ga0209354_10001207_pt1 | contig 11428 bp, 8 predicted proteins | sample LauGreSpBDMM15DD_2_FD_187562 | JGI IMG/M metagenome (GOLD analysis project Ga0209354, IMG submission 187562) | Freshwater lake microbial communities from Lake Michigan, USA - Sp13.BD.MM15.DD (SPAdes) (version 2) | ecosystem: Environmental > Aquatic > Freshwater > Lake | place: Lake Michigan, USA...
ACTTTTAAAAAAAGTAACATCAAAAAGAAAAAGTAGGGCCAAAGCCCTTTCAAAAAGAAAAAGTAGGGCCAAAGCCCTTTCAAAAAGAAAAAGTAGGGTCAAAGCCCTTTCAAAAAAGTAATTAAATTGAATTTAATATTACATTTTAATGATTTTATGAGTTCGTCCTTTCATTTTTTTGTTGAAAACGTAGATTTTTGGAAAGAGTGTAATACCGCGAGATTATGTAGTAGTACATCTGAACAATTAGTATATTACTTTATAAAAGACTCTTTATTGAATAAACCATTTGTTATTAAATCTAAACGTGTAAAATTTTCTGATACTTTTGTTACTATGGTAAAAGTAAAAAATGAAAGTTCTGCGAACTTGGATTACTATACAGTAAGAAGAAACGATGATTATAAAATTTTAATAGATAAAATTATACCTAGTTATAGAAAAAAATCTAGACTTTTTGTAGAAGAAGTTGATAATATTTATAAGAAACCAAATGATACATATGATAGTTTTTTACAAAAATACAATATTGTTCAAAATTTCAAGGTATAACTATACTTCTAAAGATTTAAAATATGTATCGTATTTAGTATAATTTGTATTAGCTTTTTTAATTTCATCTATTGGGTATCTTAATTTTATAAATAGTTTATCCATTTTTGCACGTGCTTCATCTAAATTTCCAGAATTTCTTATAGCATAAATGTGAGCGTATGCAAAAATTAATCCATAATCTGGAAATTTTTCTTCTACAAATTGTTCTTTTCTCGTAAACCGTGAGTAAAAAGAAACTATAATTATAATAATTACTAAAACGGTTAAAGGTGTATTTTGTAAAATGTTCATTTTATACATTATAACAATATTAAATATTTTGTTATTATATATTTAAATTATACGTGTATTTGTGTTTATTCTCTTTATTAAGTTCTTCTGCTCGTAAATTGTATGCTTTAGCTGCATCCAATTCATTTTCGAAAAATCCTAAATGAATTTGTTTTTTATTATATACAAGTACTGATCTAAATTTATTTTTAGATTTACAAAATGTGACACCGTAGTATTGACTACTTTTTTTGTTAATTTTGATACTTTGTATTTCTTCATGTATATTTTTAGGAATATTTATGTAATCAGGAATATCATTTAATATGTAATTTGTATTGTATTCTTTATTAAAATATAAAGCTTGTTGATTATATAATTTAGCACATTCTAATTCATTATTACTATTTCCTAAATGATACGATTTTCTTTTATATTTAATTGAAACAACGTAATGTTTTCTATTACGGTCATAACTAACACCATTATATTTTGAAGATAATTCTAATTCTTCATTTTCTAAATTTTCTTTTACAATATCTCTGGGGTTAGGTGTATATTCTGGAATATCATTTATAGAATAACTCGTTTTTAATGTATTGTTTAAGAATAATGCATAATCGTTATATACTATCGCACCTTGAAGTTCTGTATCAAAATAACCTAAAAAACACTCTTTATAATGAATTTTTAAAGCAGCTCTCCATTTAGACTTTTCTGTACACCAAAAAACACCTTTGTATATACCTGTTTTATTTTTAAGATTCTGCCCAGTTAATTTATATACATTTGTTTCTATAAAATCTTGTTGTGGTTCTGTTTGTTGTAATTCTATTTGCTGTGATTCTGTTTGTTGTTTATTTACTTGTATAGGTTTGTTATTTGCATTGTTAGTTACGTACGCGATTATGTCATTGGATGATTTAAAGTCGAATTTATTTAAAAAGGCTTGTGTTTCGTGTAAAATTTGCAATGCGTATTGTAATTCTGTATCATTTGAAAAAAAGAACCATTCTCTACGACGTGGTATATTAAATGGTTGTAAAATTTTATGAATAATATTTTCCAATGTTTCACAATCATATGTTTTGACTTCGTGAAAGACTCTCAATGTTGCTTCACTTGAAGCAGTATTTAACTTTGATAAACGTTTATCTACATCATACGACATACCAATTTTATAATGTCCAGGTTTAGATCTATCATTTATCATATAAACATATCCTGTACGTCTAGAATTAAATCCATGTGTGTTGGGTTTATGTTCTAATAATTCTATTCTTTGTTGTTGTTCAATTAATTTTTGTTTATTTTCTTCAAGTTGTTCCTTAGTTAGTTCATTGTAAACCATTTCTAGTTTAATATAATAATCATGTATTTTATCTGCATTATCAGTATTACTTTTTAAACATAATTTTTTAAATGTATTTATATTCAACATTATAGTTTCTTGAGGTCTACCACCTAAATTTGTATTTTGGGGGTTTTCATCCGTTCGGATGAGCAGCTTTTGATAGTCTTTATTTTCAGTAAAATGCTGTTTTAGTAATCTTTTTGCATTTGCTTTGTTAGAAAAACCTATAAATTTCCATACATTATCTAAATTTACAACAAAATCGTTAATATGGTGATAATTTAAGTATAAAAACAAGTTAGATACGTATAATTTTTGTTCTTCATCGTCAAAATGTTCCTTTAATTTATCTATTAATTTATTTTGATCATAAATTTGTATAGAACTAGTTTGCATAAGTGTTTTAATGTCAACAGGTGTTTTAGAATGTGCAACAAAAGTTTTCATCTTTTTATGTTTTATATGTTTTATATGTTTATATGTTTTATATGTTTATATGTTTTATATGTTTATATGTTCTTTACCTTTAAATAAATTTAATTAAATAAACATATTTAAATTAAATAATAATGTAAATATTAATAGACGATTAAATTAAACTTATTATAAATTATTATATTTATGGTTTCTTTTTCTTGTATGTTCTGTAATATTTGTTAAGAGCTTGGTCAAAATTTAAACTTTTACCAAAGTGAAAAGCCTCTGGTCTCTTTTTTAATACCATTTCGCAAGCTTTTTTAGGATCGAGACCATACTTATCGACTAGGTATACGGCTACTGATATAGCGCTTCTTTGTCGGCCTGCCCAGCAATGTACGAGGATGTTGTTGCCTTGTATACTGTTATGCTTGTGAATAAATTGTACAATAACCGGCATATATTCAAACATTTGGTCATAGTCTTTTTGTTTAAGAGAATCGTCTACGGGTATACGCATATATTCTATATTTTTATCATGGGCAAAGTGATTTGGTATATCTTTTGAACAATTTAGTACAGCTAGTATATTTTTTTCTTTGAAAAATTCTTTATCTTTTGCTGCTTGAAAGTTACCTAAATATATTCTATTCATAATTTTATTATATTTTGCTAAAGGTTTATCTTCATCTGGTATTCTTAGACCATTTTTGATAGGTGAATGTCTTCGTATATGTTCAGCAAGACTTATTTTATGATCTGTACGTCTTTGTCTTGTTTTAGTAGGTGTATCCATTACAAAGCTCTTATATATTAATAATAAAAAAATAAATTATAATTAAAAATAATAAAAATAAGATAAAGCAAGGTAAACGTACGGATAAAATTATTTCATTTTCTAAAAGCAACCCCAACTCTTAAACTTTTTGAATTTTGGATATTTGATAGAAAACACAATTTAACAATTTTTTGAGTTTAAAAATAAAATATTATATTCTAATATTAAGTAAATGGAAGTTAATATTGAGAAAAAAGGAAAATTAAGAATTTTGTTTCGTGGGTGGTTTGAAATTCCCCACTCTTATGCATTAGTAAATTGTTTTCAGATTGTTCATTTGTATAAGAATTATAAAGATAATATAGAGTTTTACGTTACGGAGATGCCATATTATAGACAGGAGTGGAATGCGTCAAGAAAGTTGGTATATAGTAATGAATATAATGAAATTATTAGAAATTTTAAGAAATGGGATGGTGAGGATATAGACTTGGTGTACAGTATGACATATCCTTATAACATTGATCCAGTTGTGATTGGTGGACGTAATATTCCAAAATGTGTTTTTTATACGTCGGAATTTGCGACATTAGATCCTACATTTTTTGCACAAAACCCAAATTTGTCAAGTGATGAAAGTATAACAAAATACGTAAATGAAAATAAGAATTTATACATGACATCACCTAGTTTGTGGTCATCATTAGGTATGGTTAAATATGGTATACCTGAAGAAAAAAATAGGATTATTACACATGGTGTTGATGGAAGTATTTTTAAATTTGATGTATCTAATCGTAAGGCTGTTAGGAATTTTTACAAAGTAAAAGACAATGATATTTTGCTTATTAATATAGGGTCAATGACAGGTAATAAGGGTATGTTGTATATTTTGCAAATTTTACATTGTTTAGTGAACCGTTTACGTAAAGTTCATTACAAATTATTATTGAAGGGTACGGGTGATTTGTATCAATCTAAAGAAATGTTGGAAATGTATTTTCAGCATTTGAAAAGTAATAATGTAATGACTAGTGATGAAATGAATCTATTATTACGTGATCATATTATTTTTACAGACAAGACATTATCATATTCTAAAATTAATGATTTGTTTAATGCTGCTGATTTATACATTTCTCCATATTTAGCAGAAGGTTTTAATTTGACATCATTGGAAGCATTATCAGCAGGTTTACCAGTTATGATATCTAGTACAGGTAGTACAAAGGAATATATGTTAGATATATATAACAATGGTGGATCTGAATATATATTTTACATTGATTCTGAAGTTATTGATGTAGGTGAGGGTAAAAAACAAAACAACATTGATTTTATGAAATTATTACATTTAGTTACGGATAATGAAAAAAAGATAATAGATTTAAAAAATACTAGAATTAATGGTAATGTAGAAAAGTATAGGCAAATGAAATCTTATATTGAAGAAAATTATAGTTGGGATAAGGTAGCTCAATTATTGTATGATTATTTCAGTTGGATTAAGACTAATTAAATTTATTTGTTATTAGTAAGATGATTAATATAGTATTTGTATTATTGATAATTGGTATATTATCTATAACTATAGCATGGATCCAATCTTTAGTTGTATGTTCACCTAAAGTAATATATAAATACATTCCGAAAAATTATTTAGATATTCAATTCGATGATGAAAATGTTCCAAGTGAAATTTATAAAGATATGTTTGTAAAAAGTAGTCCGTGGATAGGTGGTTTTAGTTTGGGTAATAAAGGATTAAAAAAGAGTGAACAAAAATGATTTTAATATTTAATAGAAAAATGGTTTTCGTAATTTGTGTCCGGTCGCGTTTAAAATAAGCACGTGTAACAAGAAAGAGAACAAAATTAATTTTAAGGTGGTTTTTTAAGATAAATTATTTTCGTAATTTATTTTAATATTATAATTATATGTTTGAAGAGGAAGTAAAATCATTATTAGAAAACGAATGGTCAGAAGAAGAAAAAACAATGATTACAAATTTAATTTCTACGGTGACATATTTTAAAAGAATGTTACCAAAAACATTTAAGCAGGATATTATCTCTGCATTACAAATGTGTAATTCTTTAAAAATAGAACTGGATTTATATAGAAAAAAATGTAGTTGTACATTTCCAACAACGTTAAAAGATAACGAAAGTGAATGTAAAGGCGAAAGTGAATGTGAATGTAAAGGCGAAAGTGAATGTGAATGTAAAGGCGAAAGTGAATGTGAATGTAAAGAGTGAAAGTTAAGGTGAATATTAAGGCGAATATTAAGGCGAATGTAAATAATAATATAAAGGGTTCTTTGTCTTTGATTTTTATTTTTATTTACGAAACGCAATATCGCGTTTCTTTTTTCTTGACTAAATGTATAAATAAATGACAAGTGTTTATACGAATTTATACTTTAATCAACCGATAGTTATTTTAGATACAACTGCTGCAACACAATCAAGTGGGTCTCTTGTATTATACGGGGGCTTTTCAGCGTTAGGTAATACAAATTTTTCAGGTCTTGCAAGTATTTCAAATAGTACAGCAAGTAGCGCTTACAACAATGGAGCTTTAGTAGTTTCCGGAGGTGTTGGTATTGGTAATAATTTAAATGTTAGTGGTAATACCCTTATTTCAGGATCACTTACAGCAGGATCATTTTATTCGCAATTTGTAGGTACTGAATCTATTACTACAACATCTTTATTATCTACAAATATATCATCAGCATATTTGTCAATTGGATTATCAACCATTAGTAATTTATTATCTAGTTCTATTAGTGCAGGAACTTTGTATTTATCAACTGGTATTACAACTGCTACCTTACACTCTACAATCGGTTCATTCGGAACAGTTAGTACTTCATTATTATCTGCACAAACTATGACTGGTGCAAATATGTATCTTTCTGGTGATTTGTTTGTTGCTGGTACTTTGACCTCTGTAAATATTACTACTACAAACTTTGTAGATACTAATATGACTGTTGGAATTGCGCGCATTACATCTCATTTAGCAGCTACTGGAAACAGTAATACTATAGGAAATGTTTTTACAACAGGGGGTAATGTCGGTATTAATACTGGAAGCCCAGCTTATCTTTTAGATGTTAATGGTGATGCTAGAGTTAGTAACAATTTAACTACGGGAACATTATTTACACAAAATATTACTACTGCTAATATTGTTGTTAATACCAGTCTTACAGCTGCTAACCTTTATGCTCCACTTGCAACCATTTCTAATCTTGTCTCTACTGCTGCAAGCACTGGATCGATCAATGCTACTGGTATGACTGTTGCCACTATCCTTGCTACTTTACAAGTATCAGCTGGATCTTTGTACGCTCCACTTGCTACAATCTCTAATGTTGTCGCAACTGCTTTAAGCTCAGGATCAATTGATGCTACTGGTATGACTGTAGGAACAATCCTTGCTACTTCTCAAATTAGTACCGGTTCCTTGTATGCTCCACTTGCAACTATCTCTAATGTTGTCGCCACTGCTGTAAGCTCTGGATCAATCAATGCTACTGGTATGACTGTTGCAACTATTCTTGCTACTTCATCTGTAAGTTCTGGAGCTTTATATTCGTCTAACTCCACTATTACAAACTTGGTTGCTACAACTATGACTGCTGGATCTTTTGCTGTCAGTGATTTTGTAGCAACACATATTACAACAGCTAATATTGTTATTAATACAAGTCTTACAGCAGCTAATCTTTATGCTCCACTTGCAACTATCAGTAACCTTGTCGCAACTGCTACCAGCACTGGTTCAATTAATGCTACTGGTATGACTGTTGCAACTATCCTTGCTACTTCTCAAATCTCAACAGGATCACTTTATGCTCCACTTGCAACTATCAGTAACCTTGTTGCAACTGCTACCAGCACTGGTTCAATTAATGCTACTGGTATGACTGTTGCAACTATCCTTGCTACTTCTCAAATCTCAACAGGATCACTTTATGCTCCACTTGCAACTATCTCCAACGTTGTTGCAACTTCTGCAAGTTCTGGTTCACTTTATGTTAGTGGACAAACAGTATTACACGATAATGTTACTGTAGGATCTAACTTTGTTGTAAATGGACCTGCTTTGAAAATTCCAGTTGGTGATCTTGAAGCTAGACCAGTAGCTCCTCAACAAGGTTATATTCGTTACAATACAGAATACACTCAATTTGAAGGTTATGGACCAGGTAATGCTTGGGGATCTCTTGGTGGTGTTGTTGATATTGCTCAAACTACAAAAATTCTAGCTTCTGCTAGTCCTAGTGTAACTGATGGTAACTTGTACTTTTACACTGTAGGAACTGAACATATGAGAATTAATAGTGCAGGTAATATCGGTATTCATACTACTGCTCCAGGATATACACTTGATGTAGTTGGAACTTTAGGTGCAACAATTGGGTTAACTACAGGATCTCTTAACGTTACTGGTAATAGTATTCTTCAAGGATCTGTTACAGCAGGAGCTTTGTATGCCCCTGTTGCAACTATCTCTAACATTGTCGCCACTGCTACCAGCTCTGGATCAATTAATGCTACTGGTATGACTGTTGCAACAATCCTTGCTACTAGTTCTGTAAGCGCTGGATCTTTTTACGCTCCACTTGCTACTATATCTAACATTGTCGCAACTGCTACCAGCACTGGCTCGATTGATGCTACTGGTATGACTGTTGCTACAATCCTTGCTACATCACAAATTTCAGCTGGTTCAGTTTACGCTCCAATTGTTGTCGCAACTGCTGTCAGCTCTGGCTCGATTGATGCTACTGGTATGACTGTTGCTACAATCCTTGCTACATCACAAATTTCAGCTGGTTCAGTTTACGCTCCAATTGTTGTCGCAACTGCTGTCAGCTCTGGATCAATCAATGCTACTGGTATGACTGTTGCTACAATCCTTGCTACATCACAAATTTCAGCTGGTTCAGTTTACGCTCCACTTGCAACTATCTCTAATGTTGTCGCAACTGCTGTCAGCTCTGGATCAATTGATGCTACTGGTATGACTGTTGCTACAATCCTTGCTACATCACAAATTTCAGCTGGTTCACTTTACGCTCCACTTGCAACTATCTCTAACGTTGTCGCTACTGCTACCAGCTCTGGATCAATCAATGCTACTGGTATGACTGTTGCAACTATCCTTGCTACATCACAAATTAGCGCTGGATCACTTTACGCTCCACTTGCTACAATCTCTAATGTTGTCGCAACTGCTGTAAGCTCAGGATCAATTGATGCTACTGGTATGACTGTTGCAACTATCCTTGCTACTTTACAAGTATCAGCTGGTTCTTTGTACGCTCCACTTGCTACTATCTCTAATGTTGTCGCAACTGCTTTAAGCTCAGGATCAATTGATGCTACTGGTATGACTGTAGGAACAATCCTTGCTACGTCTCAAATTAGTGCCGGTTCCTTGTATGCTCCACTTGCAACTATCTCTAATGTTGTTGCAACTGCTGTAAGCTCAGGATCAATCAATGCTACTGGTATGACTGTTGCAACTATTCTCGCTACCTCTCAAATTTCAGCTGGTTCTTTGTACGCTCCACTTGCAACTATCTCTAACGTTGTCGCAACTGCTACCAGCTCAGGATCAATTGATGCTACTGGTATTACTGTAGGAACAATCCTTGCTACATCACAAATTAGCGCTGGTTCTTTGTACGCTCCACTTGCAACTATTTCTAATGTTGTTGCAACTGCCGTAAGCTCAGGATCAATTGATGCTACTGGTATTACTGTAGGAACAATCCTTGCTACTTCATCTATAAGTGCTGGTAGTGTATTTGCAACAAACAGTTCTATTAGTAATTTAGTCGTTTCTTCTCTTACTAGTGGAAATCTTTACTCTACTATGGGTACTTTTGCAACTGTTTCTTCATCGTGGCTTTCTGCTACAACCATCAGTGGTTCTAACTTGAGCTTGTCTGGAGATTTGTTTGTTGCTGGTACTTTGACCTCTGTAAATATTACTACAACAAACTTTGTAGACACTAATATGACTGCCGGTATCGCTCATATCACTACTCATTTGTCTGCTGCTGGTAATAGCAATACTATAGGAAGTATCTTTACAACTGCTGGAAATGTGGGTATTAACAACACTGCTCCAAGTTATACAGTTGATATTACAGGTGATCTTCGCGCTTCAAACAACTTTTATACAGACATCATTACTGCTACTACAAAAGTAACATCTGGAGCTTTGTATGCAACCAACTCTACTATTACAAACTTGGTTGCTACAACTATGACTGCTGGATCCTTTGCTGTACAAGAATTTATTGCTACAAATATTACTACTTCAAACATTGTTATTAATACAAGTCTTACTGCTGCTAACCTTTATGCTCCACTTGCAACTATCAGTAACCTCGTCGCTACTGCTACTAGCACTGGATCAATTAATGCTACTGGTATGACTGTAGCAACTATTCTTGCTACTTCTCAAATTAGCGCTGGATCTTTGTACGCACCACTTGCAACTATCGCTAACGTTGTCGCTACTGCTACTAGCACTGGATCAATTAATGCTACTGGTATGACTGTAGCAACTATTCTTGCTACTTCTCAAATTAGCGCTGGATCACTTTACGCACCACTTGCAACTATCGCTAACGTTGTCGCTACTGCTACCAGCAGTGGGTCGATTGACGCTACTGGTATGACCGTAGGAACAATTCTTGCTACCTCACAAATCAGTGCTGGTTCTTTGTACGCTCCACTTGCAACTATATCTAACATTGTTGCAACTGCTACCAGCTCTGGTTCAATCAATGCTACTGGTATGACTGTTGCTACAATTCTTGCTACATCTGGAGTATCAGCTGGTTCTTTGTACGCTCCAATTATTGTCGCTACTGCTACCAGCACTGGGTCAATTGATGCTACTGGTATGACCGTAGGAACAATCCTTGCTACCTCACAAATTAGCGCTGGATCACTTTACGCTCCACTTGCTACTATCTCTAACGTTGTCGCAACTGCTACCAGCTCTGGTTCAATCAATGCTACTGGTATGACTGTTGCAACTATCCTTGCTACTTCTCAAATTAGTGCTGGTTCTTTGTACGCTCCACTTGCAACTATCTCTAATATTGTCGCAACTGCCGTAAGCTCAGGATCAATCAATGCTACTGGTATGACTGTTGCAACTATCCTTGCTACTTCTCAAATTAGTGCTGGTTCTTTGTATGCTCCACTTGCAACTATCTCTAATATTGTCGCAACTGCTGTAAGCTCAGGATCAATTGATGCTACTGGTATGACTGTTGCAACTATCCTTGCTACGTCTCAAATTAGTGCTGGATCTTTGTATGCTCCACTTGCAACTATCTCTAATATTGTCGCAACTGCTGTAAGCTCAGGATCAATTGATGCTACTGGTATGACTGTAGGAACAATCCTTGCTACTTCGTCTATAAGTGCTGGTTCTTTGTATGCTCCACTTGCAACAGTTTCTAACATTGTTGCTACTGCATTTACATCTGGGTCAATTGTTGCAAATACTGTTGATATTACACCAAGTTTAGGTGATATTTCCAAGGAACGCAGTTTTGCTGCTGCAAATAACCAAGCCGTTTCTGGAAATATTACAAACTTTGCATTTGCGAATGGTGTTGTTCGATCATTTAACGCAGTTACATCTGTTTCTATTGTTAGATTATCTGGACAAAACTTTTATGCCAACTATGATATTCGAGGTGTACAAAAAGATAGTGGTGAATGGGCAATCAATGTTTCGTTTGTTGGTGATAATACAGGAATCGTGTTTAGCATTGACGCTAATGGTCAACTTCAATACACAAGTACAAATGTCTCACAATGGCAATCTACTACTCTTAAATTTAGAGCTAATACAACTTCTATTTAAAACTAACTTTTTAAAAAGTGAAAACTAAAATTAAAAATTTTTAATTTTAATTTAATGTAATAATTATGTCCATTTAAGCAGATGCTTTTTTAGGAAAATGTGCTGAAAGATATTTTTGTAATTTAAGATATGTGTAAACC
>Ga0209354_10001208_pt1 | contig 11417 bp, 11 predicted proteins | sample LauGreSpBDMM15DD_2_FD_187562 | JGI IMG/M metagenome (GOLD analysis project Ga0209354, IMG submission 187562) | Freshwater lake microbial communities from Lake Michigan, USA - Sp13.BD.MM15.DD (SPAdes) (version 2) | ecosystem: Environmental > Aquatic > Freshwater > Lake | place: Lake Michigan...
CTCTAAATTAAATTCTGGAAGTTCAGGAAGTTTAAAATCTCCAATGAATTTACGATGACGTTTTTCATATTCTTGACGAACTTGTTCTGAGATTTTTTTCTTATTTTTTATAGAAGTTTCAGTATATGTAGTTAAACATGAACGAATAGATTGTGAAGATGTATCAACTAAAGTTCCTAGACATTTAGGATGTTCAATAAATTGTAATTCAGATCCCCAAAGACTTTGAGTTGTTAATTCATGAAATGGTCTAATATTACTCAGAATTAAATTACATCCTGCAGACATAGCTTCATTAACACAATGTCCAAATCCTTCACATGCAGATATACATATTGCTAATCCACATTCATGTAATAATTTATCATATTCAGATTCTGAAATAACATCATATAAAGTTACTTTTTTAGAAAGTTCTGACGGTAAAAAAAATTGAACTTCATCTTTTTTATAAGGAATATGTAGTTCAGGTAATTTTTCATATAGAATTCTATCTTTTAAGAAAATATCATAATATGCTTTTAAAATAGGTTTTGGGTTTCTATACATATTTTTTCCTACTAATACAATAGCTTTATTATAGTTTTTTTCTTCAGAATAAATTTTATCTATTGATGTCCATCCAATATATTTTACTTTTTCTTCTGAAACATATTTTTTAAATATATCTAAAGCTTCATAAGTTTTTACCCAAATTTCATCAATCATATTCATATAAGGTATCCATGATTTAAAAGTCCATTCAGGATTGGGTATCCAAATATTTCGTGAAGCTGACATAAATAATGCAGGATTTACAAGTTCTAAAAAAATATTTATTTCTGCTTCAGAACATTCAGGTAAATAATGTTGAACTTTTCTAATTTCTGCTTGGGGAAATTGATTAGTTATTAATCCTCTTAAAATTGCAGAATCTTGAGTTAATCCTTTAGCTGAAAAATTTGAAATTAAATTAATTCGCATTTTTCTTTATAAGTTTTGATTTAAGTAAATGTAAAAAGTTGTATGAATAAATTCACACGAGGGACTCCACGGAGTCAGGGGCGCGAGCAGCGCCAGTAGCTGATTGAACAGCTGCTTCCATTGGGAGAAGCTTGTCCATCTCTGAAGGCGTTAACCGAACAAAGTCTCTGCTCGCTGGGTGGGGAGCACGGCATGTCGGACAGAAGTATTTCTCAGCATTTTTCCATTGAAGTGTGCAGGCCTCACAGTGAGTGTGGCCGCATTTATACATCAAGTAAAGAGTGGGAACCTCTAAACACATTGCACAAGTCTTTGCTGGAAAGACTTTTGGGGGCATTGAGGGAGGAGCTGGTGGAATTACACTTCTTGCAAAAGCAGTAGCTGAGCGAGTAAATGTAGTATAAGCACGGCAGATGAAGGGCGTTACTGCAATTAGCAAAGCAAAAGGCAGGAAGAGCGGGAAATAAAGCGAGGTTATCGTCAAACAAGCTGGCATGTAGTCGCAACAGTGTCTGTTTGGAGGCATACAATCTATAATGCAAGATGTAATACATGTGGCTATGAGAAGCCAGCCAAGATACATGAAGAGGCCACTGAAGAAGAGGCCAGCTACAATTGCGTCGTAAGTTTTCCCGTTGCAGTCTTTGTCTGGATTCAGGAACTTGTCTGCGCCGTAAGGGCAGAAAGGCGTGCGAGTCACAGTGCGAGTTGGAGTTTGGGAAGGAGTTACAGAAAATGTTGCTTGAGAAGAGTTGGTTGGCAATGCTGATGGCGAAGGCTGAGCAGATGCTAGTGATGTTGGCGTAATGGACGGAGGAATGGTGTAGGACACACTCCTGGTATTCACGTCAAGAGAAGGCTTGGGGCTTTTGGAAAAGCTGGGGCTGGCGGTGGAAGTGTGCGTAGTCAAGGACGTGCGCGACACAGTGGGGCTGGCAGTTGAAGAGCGCGTAGTCAAGGACGTGCGCGACACAGTAGGGCTGCCAGTTGAAGTGCGGCTCGAAATAGAGCTGCGAGTGCTAGACGGGCAAGCACTTGAAGTTGCCTGAGCATTTGCGCAGATAATCAGCGCAAGAAACAGAAACATCTTGGAAGGGGGCAAAAATCATCTTTTTAAGATAAAAGTTTCCGTTTTCTTCTGAGAGTTTTTTTACAATCTATAAACTTTCTTAAAGTTTTTGATTTTTGATTCATATATTTTAAATATTTATGCCATGATTCTTTAGTTTTAATATTTAATTGTGGACAACAATCTAAGAATCCTATTTTACGATCATATAAAAATTCAGGATAATCAAATAACTTTTCAATATCTTCTGTATACTTAGATCTATCTACAAAATCAGTTAATTTTTTACATACATCTTTCATTTCAAGAGAACCAAATCCATAATAAGGATCAAATATATTTTTTTTATATTTAGTATCGTCATATGTAATTTTAGTTCCATTCCATCCTATAGAAGAAATGGGTCTCCAAATTTCCCATCCTGTATCCCATAAAAAAAGTTGAAATTGTAATTTGCAATATAATTCTTCATGTTTTATTACATCCATTAAATTATTAATAATAAAAGTAATATTATAATGGAGAAATTCCGTGGAAGTGAAGTAATAATTCCTAGATCAAAAAATTGGAAATTAATTGATGAAACTGATAAATATTCTAAAAAACAAAGAGATAAATGTTCACAATTATCTGGAAGAACATGCACATTATTTCCATATACCTTAGGTTTAACAGTTCTAGAAATGTTCAAACCTCGTAAATGGTTAGATCCTACTGCTGGTTGGGGTGATCGTCTAAGATGTGCAATAACTTATGGATGTAAATATACAGGTGTAGATTCAAATCCTGAAATGCAAATAGCTTATAAACAAATTATTGAAGATAATGTTTTAAAAGAAGATTGTGAAGTTTTAGAAGGAAAATTTCAAGATGTTCAAATAAAAGGAAAATATGATTTAGTATTTACAAGTCCACCATTTTTTACAAAAGAAAAATATGAAGGTATGGTAGAATGGAAAGATGTGGAAGAATTCTTACAAGAATTTTTAAAACCTTTATTTGATAAATCTATTAAACATTTATCTAAAAATGGGCATATAGTATTATATATTGAAGATACTGGAACAGAACCATTCATAGATCTAATGAAAGGTTATGCTGCAGAATTACCTTTGGAGTATGAAGGTGCTTTTTATTATACAGGAGATGGTAAAAAACTAAGACCATTTTACGTATGGAAACGGAAATAATAAACTTAATGTGTAATAAAGAAAAATGGAGTTTATGCCAGAAGCTTGCACTCCAATTGAATACAATTCTTGTCCTGAATTAATTACTTCATGGGCTAATAAACTTGCCCAAATCAATGTTCAAAAAGCTGCACAATTTATGCAGAATGGGACATATGAATCTAGTTCATATACAAGATACCTTCAAGAATTTGATCGTAATTTCAAACGTTACAAAAATGCTTTGATTGAAGAATTCAGTCTAAAAAAATGATTTCAATTCACCATAGCGTGTTCCATATACATGGACATTCATAGGATTAGCTATTGGAGGTGCAAAATCTTCAATATCTTTTCTATAAAACATATAGAAATCAACTTCAGAATAAATTTTTGCTGCAGCATATCCTACTACACGTGCATTCAAATCTTCTAAATCAGAACTTACTGTCATAGGATTATTACGACCAAACATTAAATAATATGATCTCATAATTAATTTTAAATCATCATCATTTTGTTTATCAATTTGAAATTTTCCATGTGACATTTGAGAAACTTGTCGTTGGATTTTTGATTGTAATCCATCAATATTTGCTTGACTAAAAAATGTCGTATTTAGAGGAGTTGCTGTATGCATATGTCCAATTAATTCTTGTCTTGTATCATGACTAGGTAATGGTTCACCAGAATATAATGAAAATGGTTTATCATGTTTAACTTCATTAAAATTTGGAATACGTCCAGAATGTTGAGGTGGAGGAAACTGTTTAGATGTAGAAGTTAAATTATATTTATTTTCAACTGATTCAGGTTTAACAAAATTCATTTATATTAATGGTAGTTTTTTTTCTGGATATCCAAAAGTATCCCAAATTGCATTAATATATTTAATATCTTCATTTGTAGGAACTGTGGGATATGGACGTTTAGTTAATTTAATAAAATATAACATCATAGTTCCTTCTAATGTCAAATATTGTTTTTCTTCATGTGTAGATGCTGCATTATACATTAATCCAAAAGCATATTTTTGTCCAAACTTTGTATCCATAAATGATAACAAACCTTGAAAATCCGTTATTATTTCAATTAAAAAGTTTTTTTCATTTAATATTGACGTCATTTAATTAAACGTAACTAATTATTACATCAAAAAACTTTCTGGGGGGATATACATTTTATTCAATATTGGAAAGAACGTCTAAAATTAAAGTATAACAAAGAATGGCCGAAACTAAAGCTGCTTGCGATTTAATTTTTGATCACACGTTTATGGGTGGTGCATCTCAAACTACTACAATGACTGTTCTTGGTCAATATCAAGATGCTAGTGGTGTAACCGCTGATGAAACTATTGTAGTTAATGTAACTGCTGCCCAGCTTGGAGATTTATTAGACGTTGGTCTTCAATCTTCTCCTGGTGTAGGTTACCCAGCAGTAGCATTAGACTGGACTTCTGTTGGATCTGCTTTAAATGCTAAATATGATGAATTTGTTCTTGTTGATAGTGGTTCTTCTGGGATAGACTTTACTGATGATGCAGCACAACTTGTTCCCACTCTTCAAAAAGTATTTTCTAGTCGTGAATTTACTTATGATGCTAGTCCTTTAGATTCTATTCCTATTGAAGCAGTGCATGCAGTTGATTATTCCGGACCTCTTACCGTGAAGAATTCCAGTGATCTTGATGCAGTTGGTAAACTTGTTGCTCCGACTGGAACTGAATCATTACTTGGTCAAGCAATTAGTGCCGGAAGTGAAGCCGTTCTTGGAGATTCCAAACAAGCTGCAGTTCGTTCTTTATACTTACAAACACTTGCTGCAGACAGATATCAACAAGCAACTGCTCCTGCCGGTGCAAGTGAACCTACTTCTCAAGCAGCTAGCGCTGGTTTTAATTTCCAAACTGGAGATTCTTTAACCGTATATACCTTATTAGCTTTAACAAAGACTCGTAAATTTATTCCTAAGGCTGATGAAACTGGTGTAGGCGCAGTAGGCTCCACTCCTGGAGCTAAAAAGTTTGCTATTGATGGTTCTAATGTAGTAATTGGAGATATTGATGAAAGTGATGACTCATATGCTTCTACTGCATTAAATCACATTGTTGCTTGGAAATTAGTAGTCGCTTAAATTTTATAAGTAAGAAATAAATGCAACGACCTAAAGAAAGTAAGCATGTATTAAATATCAACAAAAAAAAAGAGAACTATGTTTCTGAAAAAATTGAACTTCTTAAATTATTAAGTTCATATATTAAAGAAGGTGCAAAACGTGATGAAATTTATACATCATTAATGAAATTAAAATCATCAATTTCTTAATGTTTCATATAAAGCAGCATTTAATACTTCTGTAATTTCAAGAGATAAAGAAATTGATCCACCCATTAATTGAACATTTTGCTCATATTCATCTACAACTGATACTGTAAATGCAGTAATATTTGTAGGTTGTTTTAAACCATAACGTTTTGTAATAGTATTTGAACCATTATCATAAACAATATTATTTTTAGGAACATCTATAATAACTTTTGCAAAAGCAGCAGTATTTGATCTATCAGGTTGATTATGTTCAACTACTTTCCAATCTGAATTTAATGATAAAAAAACATAATTAGAATCTACTATATCAGGTATTGAAATTCCAGTATGTTTTAAAGCAAATCCTAATTGTTTATCACGAAATCCTAAATTATATCCTAATCCCCAATTATCATTTCTTGATGAAAATATTCCTGATCTAAAATCCATACTAAATGGTATTGATAATGAAATACTTAATAAACTTGAAATTGGATCCAAGGCAATTACAAAAACATAATTTGGAAAAGCAATTAAAAAACTTCTACGTAATTGAGCTTGTAAAGAATCAGTTGATGTTTCATCTAAAGAATAATTTCCTTGTGGTATTGTTATACGTGCAATTTTTCCAGTAGATTGAATTGTTACATTAAAAGATGTATTACCTCTAATTTCAGAAAAAGCATACCATGTATTAGGAATTTCTAATGATGATAATCTTACTGCAACTACATTTTTAATTGGTGTTTTTAATCTAAATAAAAAGTTTGAAGGATTATCAATTAAATTTGTTCTAAATCTAGAATCAATACTTAATACATGAACTTTTACAGCTTTATCATATTCTACAGAACTAGTATGTGTTGCATTTGTAGGACGTAATTCTCCTAGTTGAGCAGCTTGTTGATGTGAACCACCATATTTCTGAAATGCTTCTTGATCTTCTAATTCTTCTCTGTCATCTTTTTGATGAGGATCAACATCATCATATTCGCCATGTTCAATAAAAAGTTCTTTAGCATTAGGTTCAAATTCTTTTCTAGCTTCAGCATCATTTTCAGCTAAAAGTTCAAGATAAGTTTTTTCCATTTGAATATTTAGAATGAAATGATTCTAAATCATCTAACCATAAATTTTCAGGTGTTTTCTTTTCAAGTTGAGAAATCTTTTCTTTTAGTGATTCTAATTCATCATGATGTTTTCTTGCATGAACTGACGTTAAAGATTTAATTGGCAAATTTAGAAGATAATCATATGAATCTGTTATCTTAATAAATTTTTGCTGTTCAAGAAGTTTATCACATTCTTCTGGTGTTTTACGTTTCAAATCTGGTATGGGCATATCAAAACATTGTTGAGTAATAAATCTCACAACGTTTTCATGATATGGTAATTTCTCTTTCAATTCTGCAAGCATAAATGTTTTTCTCTTTTTATAGAGATCTTTTCTTACAATACAAAATTCTTCCAAGATTTCAAATAATGATTCATATTTTTGAATTGTATTTTCAAAATTGAAAGCATGCATATTTGTTAGTTTCAATTTGTAAGCAAGAGATTTCTCAATTATAGGTATAGATTCAGGTGAACATTTAATTTTAAATAAAACTTGAGTATCAGTAGAAGTATCTTCATAATCTTTAATAAGACCTTCTTGGATTTTTTGGTCGAGCCATTCTTTATAATCTGATGTCCATGTTTCAATAGGAAGTTCAGTAATAATTAAAGTATCTTTTTCTTTTTTAAGACAACCTTTAATTTCAAGATTTTCTATAGTTCCAAGGAATCCACGATACCATGGTTCAATAGTAATTTGTTCTAGAGTAATTTCTGATTTCAACCATGATTTTAAACCTTCAATAAGTTTTTGAGGATTACATTGTGGAATAAATGTTGAATAACCCGTTCCAATACCACGTGCACCATTAATAAGAAGCATTGGAATAATAGGTGCATACCAATGTGGTTCTACTTTCAAACCATCATCATCACGATAAACTAGACATCCTGAATCATCAGGATGAATTAATGAAGTTAAATATGGTTGCATAAATGTATGAATATAACGTGGTGATGCAGCATCTTTACCACCTTGTAACCTTGTGCCAAATTGTCCTTGTGGAACAAACCATGGAATATTTTGTGATCCTACAAAATCTTGTGCCATACCAATAATTGTGTCGTTCAAAGAAGCTTCACCATGATGATAACCAGAATGTTCAGAAACATAACCAGCAAATTGTGCAACACGAATTTCTGATTTCAAATTTCTTTTGAATGATGAGAACAAAATTTTACGTTGTGAAGTTTTCAAACCATCCATAATATTCGGAATAGAACGTTCCAAATTATAATTTGAAAAGTGTATCAAATCTTTATTAATAAAATCTTCATACAAAACTTGTTTTACAGGATTTAGAATATCTGATTCTTTATGTGATTGAAGCCATACTTTTCTATCATCAGCCTTAGATTTATTAAATGCTAATTCAAGAGATTCATCTGATTTGTCATTATATTGAAATCCAATAATATTTGGTGATTTGAAATATTCTTTTGCTTCTAAAGCAGTCGAAGTTCCTAACCCTTTATAATATTTAATTTTATATCCTTGATTTTGTAGTTTCCATTGTTCATATTCATATTGAGTATAGAATGACAGAGTTTTAGAACCTTTAAAAGCTTTTACAATTGGTGTACTCATAAAATTTAGAAATCCTGGAATTTTAAATAGTGTATGCCACAATTCATGAAATACATTTATCAGCAAACCACGAATGTGTGATCCATCATAATCTTGATCTGTCATAATAAGAATTTTTCCATATCTCAAAGATTTCAAATCAGCATATTTCTTTGCAGATTCAAGACCCATAATTTTTTTCAAGTTTGTAATTTCTTCAGTTTCTGAAATCTTTTTTGTAGAAACATCTTTAACATTTAGCAATTTACCACGTAGAGGATAAACTCCAAAATAAGCACGTTGATCTTGAGATAAACCAGAAAGAGCCATAGCTTTTGCTGAATCACCTTCAGTTAAGATTAGAACACATTCTTGACTTTTTACAGTTCCAGCAAATCCTGCATCATTTAGTTTAGGAACTACAATTCTAGATTGTTTTTTCCCATCAGTCTTTTTATCATCTTTTTTATCTTTCTTTTCCTGTTCTTCAAGAACTTTATCAATAATTCCAAGTTTCAGTAATTTCTTTAGGAATTCAGGTGAAAGTTTACATGAAACTTTTGAAGTCATAATTTCTTTTGTTTGTGATGAAAAGGAAGGATTTTCAATTGAACATGAAATAAATATTGCTAGTGATTCTTTTATAAATGAAGGTTTAACTTTAATCTTTTTCTTTTGTTCAAGATGATCAACGAAGAATGAAACAATTTGATTTAGAATTTCGTCTACATGTTTTCCTCCACGTGTCCAAACACCATTAACAAATGATACTGATAAGAATTTATCAGATTCACCAACTGCAATATTCCATTGAGGTTCATTAAATGTAATAACATTATCAATATATTTTAGAGCATAAGATTGTAAATCTTTATATTTAATTACTGATGAATTCAATGTAACTTTTGTTGATCCTACAGTCATTGCAAGATCGTGAACTCTTCGTTCAATAACTTTTAGAATAGATTGTGGAATTTCAGTCCAACCAAATTTTTGAAAATCTGGTGTCCATACAATCTCAATTGAAGATTTTGCTTTACATGAAGTTATACGTGGTTTTCCAATTTTAGTCATATTATCTTCAAATGTTTGTTGATATTTTTGTTCTTCTTCAGAATCTACAATTGTAAGTTCAAATTTTTTAGAGAAAATATTAACAAGTTTTACACCATAACCATTTTTTCCACCAACTAATTTCTTTTCTTTTTTATCATAATTTGTTGATGTCAAAAGTTCAGCAAAGATTAGTTGAGGAATTGGAATATTATATTCAGGATGTTGAAGAATAGAAATTCCTTTACCATCATTTTTAATTGTAATTGTTTGAGAGTCAAAACTAATAGAAATATTTTTTACAGGTTCATCTGAATTTCTAGTTCGAACAGCATGATCATGTGCATTAACTAAAAGTTCATCTACAAGTTTATAAAATCCAGGATTAAAATCCAAGATTTCTTGAGTGAATTTTTCTTCGTTTAAGATGAAATGTTCTTCTTTTGAATTTTCTATGCTACCGATATAAGTATCGGGTAATTCATAAATATGTTCACGGTGAGTGTGTTTTTTATATTCCATCTTGATTAAAAATTACACAGATACCAATATGTAAATCCGTTTTATAAAAGAAAAAAGTGTCTCGACAGTTAAGAAACTGCGTCATAAACACGGGTAGCGTTGGTATTCACGTCAAGCGGAACGGCGGGGTGTGCCGGAGGGCACGATGATGATGACTCGTTTTACGCCTCCTCGGGAGAAGACGCAGAGTCGCCTGCACTAACCTCATTGGGGTAAGGAGTGTAGTTAGAAGCGCACAAGGGGAGCTTGCGGACAGCATGAAGGTGGTCCATGTAGTTGGCCTGAAGCTCACAGAACTCGTGGTGCAGGATAGCACACAGCGTGTAGTGGATAATGAACTTGTTGAGGCGGTAGTTGGGGTCGTGGTAGTGGCTGCCAGTCACAGAGCAGATGGCCCCGCGAAGGGGCTTGGTCATGTTGCAGACATACTGCCAAGCATTGGTAGCAGGCAGAGGAGTCCTCGCAGAAATGACCTCAGAAAAGAGGTGCTGAAGGCGGATGATGGCATGAAGAAGCTCATTGAGCTTGGTTTTCATGCGGGCCTTCATTTCAGGGGGATTGTAGTCAGGGTGAGTGGTGTTGTAGTCGGCGGCAATAAACTCATGCTCGACAAGGATGGTGTGGCGCTCTGCAGCAGAAGTGACGAACAGGAGGTTCGACATCTTTGAGATGTAGGGCAGGTGGTGGGGGAACTTGGTAGACCTGGCGGTGGCCAGTTGAAGCATTGCCAGTTCAAGGACAAGCTTGGCACCAGAAGCTGATGTCGTGAGGGTGTTGATGGAGGCTATGATGCTTTTGCACGCGGAGGTGGTGAAGGCATCAACGCTCAGCACTGAAGAAAAGTGCTGAATGAAGTCCATGGGGGTGGGGATGATGGTTGCCCAAGACTTCCGCTTGCGGGGGTCCGCGAGGGAGGACTTGATTGCTGCGCCGTATGACACAACAGCTGCAGCAGCAACGGAAGTGATGGCGGCGGCGGTGTTGGGCACAGCAGAGAATGCAGCCATGAGCGTGAGAAGCACGCGGAGGCTTGCACCAATGGCAGATGAGCCAGCAGCAGCAGTAGCAGCAGCCGCAGCAACAGCACCACCGGCAGCGGCCATGCCAAGCCCACTCATGTCCTCGTAAAGGGCGGAGGGGAGCTTGTAGAGCTCGCGCATAGTGGCGGAGTTGCCGCGAGAAGCGGTGGAGGGAGTGGAGAAGAGCTGAGCGGACTCAGACTCCTCCTCACTTGAGGAGGTAAAGCCAACACCAGCAGGGGAAACTGCAGCGGTGGCGGTCTTAGCCGCGGTCTTGCACAGGGTAATGCGAGGGGGGATGGGCGGAGAAGAGGGGTCCAGATTGTGAGACATTCTGAACTAGAAAGCGCGTAAGGGGATACTCACGTGCTCAGGAAGCAATCTTCGTAATTTTTAGAAAAAAAGATTCCGTTTTCAACTAAGTTTTAACAAACCAAGTTTAAAAGAAATAAATGGCACGCAAGAAACTTTCTGAGAAAGTTAAGGAACCTCCTGTTATATTTTTTTTAAAATTGAGTGATATTAATGAAGTTCCTCAATATTTAGAAATACAAGAACATACAACTTATTCTGAAATTCTTGAAACTACAGAAAATTCAGATGTAACACGATTTACAAATGATATTTTAA
>Ga0209354_10001212_pt1 | contig 11404 bp, 26 predicted proteins | sample LauGreSpBDMM15DD_2_FD_187562 | JGI IMG/M metagenome (GOLD analysis project Ga0209354, IMG submission 187562) | Freshwater lake microbial communities from Lake Michigan, USA - Sp13.BD.MM15.DD (SPAdes) (version 2) | ecosystem: Environmental > Aquatic > Freshwater > Lake | place: Lake Michigan...
TATCCAAGAGCAACTTTCCTGAAAGGAAACACACATGACATCTACAACAACCCTCAGAACCATTGGCGTTGACAATGGTATCGGTGATGCTTTTTATGCCGACATAAAGCATGCAGACGGTAACACTGAACGTGTTGTTGTCTACGGTGGCAACCTGCAAATGACTTCCAGACTACTCAATGTCTGCGAAGAGATTGAGGGTTTCACAATCATCAACATTTCCTGAAAGGAACTATCATGGGCTTAGACATGTATGCTTTTACAGTGTCAGCAAAGGATGCTGGCGACAACGTGGTTGATTTACAAACCAACTATGGCACAGACAACGAAATTGAGAAGACAGAGCTATTCTACTGGCGTAAATTCAATGCTTTGCATGGTTGGATGGAAGATCTCTACCGCCTCAAAGGTGGCACTGCCGTGTCGTTCAATTGCAACACCGTTCGTCTTGATCTGAAAGATCTTGACCGACTAGAGATGGACACAGGCAACAACAAGCTTGTACCCATCAACGGGTTCTTCTTCGGTGAGCAAACGCTCTACCCCGAAGACATCGAAAGCATTGCCGACTTCATTGCTAAAGCAAGAGAGGCACTGGATTATGGCAACGCTGTGTACTACGATAGTTGGTGGTGACATGCACATCTACAGCAAGATGTATACAGGCTTCATCGATGCCTCTGGTTTTCTGCGAAACAAATACGGCATTCAATGCTTGTCCCTTGAACATGTTCAATCAGGCAAGTGGTTGAGCGAGGATGAAATTGCCGACTTTACATTGGCTTACATGGGTGGAGGTGAACTGTGACACTGCACTGGAAGTTCAGGAACGATCATGTTTGGCAACAAACATTCACAAACGAAAATGAAATGTATAGTTTCATTTACAAAGTTAGCTTGACTATGCACCCCGATGTGGTGAGTGTGTGGTCGGTTGATGGTGACAAGACGACGAAGATATTCTGATAGCGTCCTGTGATGGTCTTATGAGGGCCATCACCGATACACTATCGTATCAACCTTCCATAGGAAAACATATGAAAATCGTAGACTTCATCGCCCAAAGCAAGGGCAAGTTCATCACCATCAATTTCATCAAGAAAGATGGCACAGCCCGTACCCTCAACGGTCGTATCGGTGTGACCAAGCACTTGAAAGGTGGCACAAGCACTATCAACCACGACAAATATCTGGTGTTGTTTGATATGCACACTGCAGGTTATCGCTGTGTCAACAAAGACACCATTGTGTCAGTGACCTGCGAAGGCTTGACCATCAACAACAACGCTATGGTGACAGCATGAAAACGCTTGACCAACTCGAACAAGAAAACCCTGATGGTTTTCGTAACCCCGATGACGACACACCTGTACTGCGTTTGAGTGGTACATTCAAGACGCTTGAACAGCTTGAAGCTGAAAGCACTGACGGTTTCCGCAATCCTGAAAGGAATTAACATGACAATCATTGCAGAACGTTCTTTGAACAATGGCACACAGGAAATCCATCGTTTCGATAACGGCTATGGTGCAAGCAAGGTGATGCACGATTGCAGTTATGGTGGTGATCGCAATTTGTGGGAGATTGCTGTCATCAAATTCACTGGCGATGGTGTATGGGATTGGCACATAAGATATGACACACCTATTACCACTGACGTGATAGGACACCTGACATACTCCGAAGCACAGGCTGTGTTGCAACAAATCAAGGAACTTACATGAAAGCATATGCAGTTGAGTTGAAACGAACAAGCTACATCACCGTCTACGTTGATGCTGAAAGCAAAGATGCCGCCATCGATAAGGTGTGGTCGGAGTCTGAGTATGGTGCATACGATGATAGTGATGCATCTTGGGAATGCTCTGATGTATACGAACAATTTGCCACCGATGAATCACGATCTAATGGAGTACAAGCATGAACAAAACATTCACCATCACCATCTACAACGATCCCGGTCATGCTTGGGGCAAGGTACGCCGTGACGTGTTAGTCAACCTCGGCATTGCCGACAAGATTACCCGCTACAGCTATCAACGTGGCGACTATGCCTACCTCGAAGAAGACTGCGACCTGACCACCCTGTGCATGGCACTGAACGAACGAGACACACGAGTTAAGTTTGTTGAGAAGCGTAGCAACAAGGACAGCAAGATTCGTTCTTACCAGAGGTATGAGTATGGCTTCACCAGTATGGCCGTTTCCGGCATGGCCTAACCCACTCGACAATGGCCGGAAACGTCCACCGTTCAACCCCAACAACCACGAGGATGCACCGCTATGAAAAAGAAACAACCCACCGTTGCAGATGTGCTGCACTACGCCGCTGACAAATGCTTAGTTGCACACTCACGATATGGTGAATCTGGTTATGAAAAGTTCTCATGTATCGCTGTTAGTGATGCTGTTTTTAGACTGACAGGTGAGTGTCACAAACAAACAAGTGAGCTTTCCGTCCGTGTCCTTGAGGGTCTGGACAACATGGGATGCAACACAGGTAGTTTCAGACTATTCACAAAATATGGCGACCACCCACACGAATTCAGCGAAGTCAATCACAAAGTGCAAGGCATGCGTTACATGTGGCTCAAGTGGGCAGCATTGATGGCAGAGGAACAGGGCGTGTGACATGAGCATCACCAGACACATCCCCATCGCTGTATTCTGTGGTGCTTTGCTGCTCTCAACAGCATCGTGTGAGCATCAACCTGTACCATCCCCTGCTGTGGCTGCTGAGTGGTGCTGCATGTTCAAGAACATCTACCATGAAGCACGTGGTGAGGGTGTGGCTGGTATGCAGGCTGTAGCTGCTGTCACATTGAACAGGGCAGCACAGTCTGGACAGACCATCTGTGACACAGTGTATGCACCAAAGCAATTCAGTTGGACAAACACAGCGAAGGGTCGTGACAAGCCCATCGTTGGTGACACATCTGTGCTCTATGCTGTAGCAGCACAGGCCATGACAGGTGTGTTACCTGATGTCACATCTGGTGCAACCCACTACCATACCAAGGCAGTGAAACCTGTATGGCGTAAGGCGCTGGACAAAGTAGCCATCATTAACAATCACATTTTTTATAGGAAAAACTAACATGATCGATGACAATTTGCATGAAACGTCAATGACTTCTGAAAAGACAACACGTAGCAGAGGTCGTCCCTCATTCGCTGAGAAGGCTGAACCAACCCTGCGTGACACCTTCAGTCTTGAAATAATTAAGGGTGTGCTTGCCTCTGGTGTGACAGTGGAAGACCCGCTGGCACTGAGCCGCTATGCATACAAGATTGCTGATGCATTGGTGAAGGTCAGAGATGAGTGAGAGTGTTGCCTATATTTTAGGCAGGATGCATGGCCTGCGTAGTCAACCAATGCGTCCCTTCTTCACCCCTGCAGGATGTTGGGAAGCACAGCAATACAAGCAAGGCTATATCGATGGTGCTGTAGCTTTACAAAACGATATAGAAAGAGAAACAAAATGATTAATGAAATTGATATTACAGACTTCGATGTGCTGCCAGTGCGTGAGTTGTACAAGGTGAAGCCTCGCAGCTACATCAAGCTACCGTGGATGGATGGTACAGGCATTGACGAGGTGTTGTTTTTTGACCACATTGATGGCATGTACAGCTACTGCCTGAACATGTCAAACAAAGTAATACATTTGCAAGCATGGGCAGAGGTTGCACCGCTTGTGAAGAAAGCAAAGCCCGACAATTTGTAGGGTTTTCTGGATGGTTTATTTGACAAGCCATCTGGAAAGCCTTTACACTGAAGGCCCAACTCGGCAATCATGCCACAACCTAGCAAGGAAAACATCATGGCAAATCATGTCATCTTCTCCCGTAATGCCGACAACTCAGCCTTGAGTATCGAAGCCATCCATCAACGTGCTCCTGCTGTATTCAGCGTCACCAAGGCAGACCGCTTGACCGACCGTTACATTTCCCTTAACACAAGCGATGTGCTGCCCATCATGGCAGACTATGGCTATGTACCGACACAGGCTGCACAGAAACGTAGCCGTAAGGCCAGCCCGTTACATGCTGCTCACATGGTGGCATTCAGCAAGGTGGTTGACCTTGCCACCGCTGATGACATTCGCCCTGAAATTATTCTCTACAACTCTCACGATGGTACAGGCTCAGTGAAGCTCTTCGCTGGTGCATTCCGTTTCATCTGCTCCAATGGTATCGTGGCTGGTGAAGGCTTTCAGTCTCGCATCTATCACAGCAGGGCATTGATTGGTTTCGAAGAGATGTTGCGTAACACAGTGGCTACGTTGCCTGATCTGATGGGCCGCATTGATGCGATGCGTGGTGTGTCGTTGTCTGTTGGTGATGTACATGACATGGCTATTGCTGGTGTTGCTACCCGTTGGGACGACTACACAGGTCAACCCAAGGGTGCTTATGCTGTGGCACAGACAGTCAAGGATGTGATGAGTGTACGCCGCAATGGTGACGAAGGCTACGATGCTTGGACTGTGTTCAACCGTATTCAGGAAGGGGTTGTTCGTGGCAATGCCATGATTCGATCCATCACTGACAAGCAGCCCGAAGGTGTGATGCGTAAGGCTCGACCAGTCAACTCCATCAAGGAAGCTGTGCGTATCAACACAGAGTTGTGGAACATCGCTGACGAGTTCGTTACAGCTTGAGTGACAACATCGAAAGCGGATGCTGACAATAATGTGGGTTCATCCACGATCAGTGCAGCGAGTAGATGTTGATGGCCCTAACCGCTATGGGGTTCTTCCGTTAGACAATCGGTGACAGCATGGAGAGACATGCAACAACGTTAATTCACTTGACAGTTCACTCACTTACCCGTATACCTTCTATACTTTATAGGAGTTTGTATGGATATGAGAGTGTGTTCCAAGTGTGGCGTTGAAAAAGAATCTTCCCTGTTCAATCGTGACAGGTCAAAGGTTTCAGGTTATAGAAGCTGGTGTAAGACATGTGACAACATCAACAGCAGGGTGCAATACAACAAAGACCCACAAGCAAGACGTGACAAGCGAAAAGAATACTACTATGAAAACAGAGAAGATGAAATACAAAGGCGAGGTGAGTTCAGAAAGAACAACATAGATATGCATCGTGGTCACAAATACAGGCAGTTGTACGGTATTACTCTTGAACAGTTCGAAGAGATGAGAACTTTACAGAACTGTAGCTGTGCTATTTGTGGCAAACATGAATTGCAAAACAAAAACAAAAAGCTTTTTGTAGACCATGACCATGAAACAGGCAAGGTGAGGGAGTTACTTTGTCATGGTTGCAACACAGGAATTGGCTTGCTACAAGACGATGTTGAACTGTTGCAGAAAGCTTTAGATTATCTAATCAAACACAAGGAATAGTAATGAATCGTAACAACGCCATCGGTATGTTTATGGGTCTGTATATTGGTGACGCAATGGGTATCGCACTCGAATTTACCGAACCAAACACAGGGTCACCTGTTCGTGACATGATTGGTGGTGGTGTTCACTGTGCATCTGTTGGAGAATACAGCGACGATGGTGCCATGAGCAACTGCATTGCTGATGCCTACCTGACATACAAACGCTTTGCACCCGGCATCATTGCACAGAACTTCAAGCAATGGCGCAACAGTGGCACCTTTGGTACTCGTGACCATTGCTTTGACATTGGCAACACTACGGCTGAAGCCTTGTCTGCTTCGTCTAACAAGCGTCCCTATGGTGGCTCATGCTCACTCATGACAGACGGTAATGGTGGCATCATGCGAATGGCTCCACACATCCTGTTCAACCACAAGAACAAGACGATGGCGATTGCTGAGTCTGTTGCTGGTGGCTTGCTCACTCACGGTACTGGTAAGTGTATTGCCTATGGTGCTGCACTGGCTGAAGAGTTGTTCGATGGTGCAACTACAGGCAACCAAACCCTGTTCGACAAGGGCATCAAGGAAGACAGTGGCACAGTGATGGGCTGCTATGCCTCTGCATGGCAGTCGGTGTGTGCAACACATTCCTTTGAAGACGCTGTTGTTCATGCCATCAACAAAGGTGGTGACGCTGACACTGTTGGTGCTGTGACAGGTATGATTGCTGGTCGTTTGTATGGCTATGACAGCATCCCTCAACGCTGGCTTGATACATTGGTTGATCACAACAAGTTGTTGGCTACAGCGAACATGCTCTACAACATGGGTGATGTATGACAGTGAGACTAACCAGAGATGGCACAGCCGTTGTCGACACAGAATACTACTGGCAACCCATTGCAACATGCCCAAGGTCTGCGAAGGTGCAGCTACTGAGTGTGCATGGTGTTGCTGTGTATGGTGAGTTGCGTAGTGATGACAGGTTCTGGACACATTGGGCACCACTGCCTAAGAAACCTAAGGAAGAAACTAAATGAAACATAAGCTGCTACTTATCAGCATATGGATAGGCAGTACTGTGGTGTCTATCACCATCATGTGGTTGGTGTGGACGTTTATCTTTTGGATGATGGAGAAACAAACATGACTAAAGACGAAGCATTGAAGAAGGCATTTAAACAAGCGTTTCAACTTGGTCAAGACTATTGGTATCAAGCAGACCACGAGTATGTAAGTCAGAATAAAAAATCTGATGTGACCAGAGCAAAGTTTGAGCAACTAATGGAAGATGCCATCAAAGAAGCCTTGGCACAGCCAGAGCAGGAGCCTGTGGCGTGTGTTGAATACATCCCGTGTTGCACAGACCAGACTTGCCAAAAATGTAAAGCCGCTATTAAGCCAGAACTTGTTTGCGTATGCGGTGCAGTTTGGGAGGGGCAAGAACTCATATACACCACACCACAGCGCACATGGGTGAAGGCAAAGCTATGAACCTAGCACGTTACATGACCATTGTTGACCGCAACGGGGTAGTCAGCTACCGCTACAACCCACCCACTGATGCTGTTGAAGCTGGTGTTGTCAAGCGTGAAAGCCTTGGCACCAGCCTAGTCAATGCCATCAACAAAGCAAGCGAGTACAACGACATCCTTGATGACTGGCGCAAGGAACATCGCTACCTTAAGCACCTCACCACCAAGAGCACAGTGTTGGATCTGGTCAAGAGCTACACCAACTCCATCGACTACAACAAGCTGTCAAGCAAGAGCAAGGAAGACTATGTCTACTATCTCAGGCGTTGGGCAGGTGATAAAGCAACACACACTACGCTGTATGCCAGCAGGCTACAAGACCTAACAACACCAGCTATGCAGCGCATCTATGACTTGCATGCCGCACATAGTGTTAGCTTGGCTAGTCATGTGTTGGCTGTGTACAGGTTGATGTTTAGCTTTGCCATTCGTAATGGCTTCACCACCTTCAATCCATTCAAGGAAGTGAAGAAGCAAACAAGCAAGCCAAGGCGTGTGACATGGGAGCGTGACGACATCAAAGCTTTCATGACTACAGCGTTCAGCAACTATGAGACACGCAGCTTAGGACTCATTGTGTACACAGCCTATTGTGCAGCGCAACGTCTTGGTGATATGCGTCTGTTGACATGGGACAGCTACAACATTGACACTGGTGTGTTGTCATTAACCCAAAGCAAGCGCAGGGCTAAGGTGTCTATCCCGCTGCCTCAAGACCTGCAACAAATGTTGAAGCAGCAACACACTGAGATGGGCTGGCAACAGTATGTGTTCCCTACACAGCGCACTGTTGCTGGCATACTACAGCCGTACAGTTTGCAGGGCTTGGCTAAGGCTGGCAGAGCTATAATGGAAGACGCTCAATTGTCTACCGAGCTACAGCTTATGGACTTGCGCCGCACTGCCGTGACAGAGATGGTGATGGCTGGTGTAGCAACCACTAACATCATGAGCTTGACAGGGCATGCTACACCATCAAGCCTGACACCATACATCCGTCACACATTGAAGAGTGCAACAGTTGCACAGGATATGCGAGACTTACAACCAATGTTCACCTGAGGAAACAAATGACAGCAACTCTAATTTGGGCAACACCAGACGCTGACAAGCACATCGGCTATTGCGCCCGTGTCAGCAACCCCGGCAACCAAGACAACCCCAACGTTGCAGGGCTGCTTAAATATTGTGCAAAGAATGCTCATTGGTCTGTGTTTGAAATGGCTAGTGCTTGCATCGAAGTGTCCACCACCCGCGACATTGCACGACAAATATTGCGACACAGAAGCTTTAGCTTCCAAGAGTTCTCTCAGAGATATGCTGACGCTACACAGCTTGGTGAGTTCGCTATCCGTGAATGCCGCTTACAAGACAACAAGAATAGACAGAACTCTTTAGAGACAGACGACTTCGACCTCACCATATGGTGGGCAGCAGCACAGGCTAGGATGATTGGTGAGGCTGAGTTTCTTTACAGCGAAGCATTGAAGCGTGGCATTGCCAAAGAACAAGCACGTGCTCTGTTGCCTGAAGGATTGACACCATCTAAGCTGTACGTCAATGGCACTATGCGTAGCTGGATTACATTCTTGCAAGCACGACTTGACCCATCCACACAGAAGGAACACAGGTTGGTGGCACAGGATGTGTTGGCTGTGTTGCGTGATGTTGCTCCGGTGACAGTGTCTGCTTTCTTTGGAGAACAACAATGACCTGCACCTGCCATCCATCTAGCCCTTTCTTGTGGGCGCAGCATCCTCAACCATCCATCTTCGTTGACAACACAGCCTTCAAAACTAAACAGTCTGCTAAGACAGGTTCTCAGTTGGCAAGTGAAGTTGTTGATCGTAAGCGCAAAGACAACTCCGGTACAATCTATGGCAATGCACATGACAGAGAGCAAGCCATTATACGTAGCAAGTTGATGAATATTTACAGCAAGGCAGGTGTGAAATGAAAGTGTTTATTGGAAACTATCAAGACGACAACAGCCCTCGACAAGAGGATGTATTCATTGACGAGTGGGATAGCTGGAATGCTGACCACACTATCGCCCTCATTGCAGCACCGCTACTGCAACAACTGAAACTAACCAAGCATGGCTCAGGTAGGGTGGATGATGAGGATGTGCCTGAAGAGTTGCGTAGTACGTCAGCACCACCAAAGGAAAACGAATGGGACATTGATGACAATTGGCACAAGCGTTGGGATTGGGTGCTTGATGAAATGATTTGGGCATTGACAGAACATGCCAGTGGTACAGGCGATGACAAGTTCTTTGATCACAGTGAATGTGACGATGAAGCCGACATCATGGAGCAGGTAGCACAGATTAAGTGTGACCATGAAGGCTTGGATGCCTACAACGCACGTAAGCAACGAGGCTTTGTGTTGTTTGGTAAATACTTTCAGAACTTGTGGGACTAAGATGAACATTGAACAAGTCATTGTTGCCCTTACAGGTATAGGCTACCTAGTCGTCGGCGTTCTTCAATGGTCTAAAGGCGAACTGAGCAATGGCATGATCTGGACAGGCTATGCGTTTGCTCAGGTTGGGTTGTGGCTTAACATCAAATAACTATGGCATTCATTCGCACACACATAAGCTGTGAACATTGCGGTAGTAGTGATGGTGCATCGCTCAACGACGACCACTCCACCTATTGCTTCGTGTGTAGTACACACACACCCTCTTCCGAAAACATCACCACCATCAGGGACACTAAAGTGATTGAACCAATTGCAGACATGAGCTTCGTTAAAGCTTTCAACAACGGCAACTCTGTATCAGTGAGTGAGCGCCGCATCACCAAGAGCACGATGGAGAAGTATGGTGTTGTTCGTGAGAGCAACAACTTCTACTTCCCCTACTACGACAAGGACAGTCAGCTTGTTGCAGCTAAGGTTAGACCTGTAGCGGATAAGAAGTTCTCCACTGTAGGTAAGTGGACAACAGGTACATTGTTTGGACAGAACCTCTATCCGTCCGGTGGCAAGTACATCACCATCACTGAAGGTGAGTTCGATGCACTGGCTGCATTCCAGATGACAGGTAGTAAGTGGCCTGTCGTGTCTGTGCGTAACGGTGCTGGCTCTGCATTGAAAGATTGCAAAACCAACTACGAATACATCAACAGCTTTGAAACCATCGTTGTCAACTTCGATGGTGACGAACCGGGTAGGAAGGCAGCTAAGGAAGTGGCTGAGTTGTTTGGCAACAAGTGCAAGTTGTTCAAGCCCTTGCCCGATCTGAAGGATGCATGTGACTGGCTCAGCGAAAGCAAAGAGGCACAGTATGTCAGCCGTTGGTGGGCCAGCGAACCCTTTGTACCGGATGGTATTGTCTCTGGTAGCACACTGTGGGACTTAGTGTCAGAGCCTATGGCACCTGCTGATTGCAAGTACCCTTGGGATGGATTGAACGAACTAACCTACGGTATCAGACTTGGTGAGCTTGTCACTGTCACTGCTGGTAGTGGGTTGGGTAAGTCGCAAGTGCTGCGTGAGTTGGTGTGGCATCTAATCAAGAACACCGACGACAACATTGGCCTGATGTTTCTTGAAGAGAGTGTTCGCAAGACAGCATTGTCAATGATGTCATTGGCTGCTAGTGTACCGTTACACCTGCCCGACACTACCATATCTGAAGATGACAGGAAGATTGCTTTCGATAATACACTTGGTACTGGTCGACTCTACCTGTTCGACCACTTCGGATCGACTAGCATTGAGAACATTGTCAACCGTGTACGTTATCTGGCTAAAGGTATGTCATGCAAGTACATCTTCCTTGACCACTTGTCCATCATCATTTCAAGTCAAGAGAGTGGTGACGAACGTAAAGCATTGGACGAGGTGATGACAAAGCTGCGTATGCTGGTGCAAGAAACCAACATTGCTTTGATACTTGTCAGTCATTTGAAACGACCAAACGATAAAGGTCACGAAGAAGGAGCAGTGACATCGCTTGCACAACTGCGTGGCTCAGCATCCATTGCACAGCTTAGCGACATGGTCATTGGTCTTGAGCGTAATGGTCAGGCTGAAGATTTGATTGAGCGTAACACAACCCGTGTGCGTGTGCTCAAGAACCGCTACAGTGGTGTCACTGGTCCAGCATGCAACTTGCTCTACAACAAAGAGACAGGTAGAATGTTTGAGATTGAAGACGAACCTGAAGGAGATGTGCTTTGAGTGACGTAGAACGTTATTGGGAAGCCATACGAAAGCGATGGCCTACCCCTACACCGAGCTATCAACAGCTTGACCCAATGGAACAGATGATGTTGGTTCAGTCGATCAACATTGTCTTGCAGATACTTAACAACAGGAGAACATGATGAAAACCTATGCAGAACTTGAGCGTGATGCTTACATGGCAGGCAACACAGAACTGGCTAAGCTTTATGCAGTGCTTGATGACGCTGAGCAGGAGTTGCTTAGCCGTGAATATGGAGGCACATGATAATGAGCGATGGAGGCAAAGGCAGCACACCACGACCACGTTCTG
>Ga0209354_10001215_pt1 | contig 11390 bp, 9 predicted proteins | sample LauGreSpBDMM15DD_2_FD_187562 | JGI IMG/M metagenome (GOLD analysis project Ga0209354, IMG submission 187562) | Freshwater lake microbial communities from Lake Michigan, USA - Sp13.BD.MM15.DD (SPAdes) (version 2) | ecosystem: Environmental > Aquatic > Freshwater > Lake | place: Lake Michigan, USA...
AACCATTAACGGCACACAGTTATCCCTTCAAAAGATTGAAATTCAAGCCAAAGATGGCAAAATGGCCTAAGAGGTAAACCATGAGTAATTACACCAAAACCACTAACTTTGCGACTAAAGACAACTTATCGCCTGGCAATCCTTTAAAGATTGTCAAAGGTACTGAAATTGACACTGAGTACAACAACATTGCTACTGCTGTTGCGACTAAGACAGACAATGCTTCTGCCGCAATTACTGGCGGTACGATTACAGGAATTACCGATCTAGCGGTTGCTGATGGCGGTACTGGTGCTTCTACTGCGGCTGATGCTAGAACTAATTTAGGATTAGGCACTATTGCTACACAAGCAGCCTCTAGCGTAGCAATTACAGGCGGTTCTGTAACAGGTATCACAGACATCACAGTAGCCGATGGTGGAACAGGTGCTTCAACAGCCGCAAACGCTCGTACTAACTTAGGTTTGGTAATCGGTACAGATGTGCTTGCACCTAACGGGTCTGCGGCAAGTTTGACTTCTTTTCCGACACTTAATCAAAACACAACAGGCAATGCGGCAACAGTCACTACAAACGCTAATCTAACAGGTGATGTAACTTCAGTAGGCAATGCCACAACTCTGACAAACGCACCCGTGATTGCAAAAGTCTTAACAGGCTATGTCTCAGGTGCGGGAACAGTTGCGGCTACTGATTCAATCCTACAAGCTATTCAGAAGCTAAATGGTAATGATGCAACCAATGCCAACCTAACAGGCGCAGTGACTTCAGTTGGCAATGCAACTTCTCTTGGTTCATTTAGTTCAGCAAATTTACTTTCTGCCTTAACTGACGAAACAGGAACAGGATCAGCAGTATTTGCTACTTCACCTACTTTGGTGACTCCCAATTTAGGCGTACCTTCATTTGTTACTCTAACAAGTGCCACAGGCTTACCTTTGTCTACTGGTGTGACAGGCAATCTGCCAGTTACAAATCTGAATGGTGGAACTTCTGCATCTGCATCTACGTTTTGGCGTGGTGATGGCGTTTGGTCTGCCCCTGCGGGTTCTGGTGATGTATCTGGCCCAGCGTCATCTACAGACAATGCAATCACAAGGTTTGATAGCACAACTGGAAAAATTGTACAGAATAGTTCTGTAACGATTGCTGACGATGGTGCAATTACTGCCCCACAAGTTGGATCGGTAATTCCTTTCTATTATGCCAATCAAGCGGCTTTCCCATCTGCCTCTACTTATCATGGTGCATTGGCTCACAGTCATGCAGATGCGGCAATGTACTTTGCACATGGCGGTGTGTGGACAAGATTGTTGGATGGTGCATACACAACTACAGCAACTGCTGGAGGCACAACAACATTAACTGTTTCAAGCGCAGCGGCTCAGTTTTTTACTGGCACATCAGCTCAAACGATTGTTCTTCCCGTAGCATCAACTTTGGTTCTTGGTCAGACTTTTTCTATTCATAACAATTCAACAAGTGACCTGACTGTTAACTCCTCTGGTAGTAACTTGGTAGCAACTGTTACGGCAAGTACAACGTGTTTAATTACTTGTATTCTGACTTCTGGCACTACTGCGGCTTCTTTTGACGCAGACTTTACAGGCTTTACATCAACTTTGCCAGTTGCTAATGGTGGTACAGGAACAGCAACTCCTAGCATTGTTGCAGGAACAAACGTAACTGTTACTGGTACATGGCCTAACCAGACTATTAACTCTACAGCAAGTGGAACAGGTGATGTAGTTGGCCCTGCATCTTCTACCGATAATGCCTTTGCTCGTTTTGATAGCACAACAGGTAAGTTGATTCAGAACTCTACTGGTGCAACATTGAGTGATACTGGTGCGGCTGTGTTTACGGGGGCATTAGATGTTCTTGGAAATTCAACTGCTGGTTCTAATCTGAAGCTGTATGAAGACACAGATAACGGCACAAACTTTGTATCTCTAAAAGCACCAAACACCATTGCGGCTGATGTAACTTTCACACTCCCAAGTGCTGATGGAACAAACACACAAGTCTTGCAAACTAATGGTTCTGGTGTTTTGTCGTTTGTTTCGGCTGGTGGTGCTTCTGCCGCTACGCCTACTGCATTGGGTACTGTGTATGGAAAACAATCCACAAGCGGTGCTTCACCTTTTTTAACTGCTTTTGGATACAATTCTGCCCCCTCAGCAACTGGTACATATAATTCTGCATTCGGGCAGTTATCGCTCTTTTCATTAACTTCTGGTTCGTCAAATACGGCAGTAGGTGAAGAAAGTCTTTATACAGTATCAACAGGAAATGATAATGTTGCCGTTGGTGTTAGTGCTTTATATACTGCAACTGGTTCTAATAATACTACTGTTGGCACTGGTTCAATGTTTAACACGACTACTGGCGATTCAAATACTGCTGTAGGTCATTATGCACTGAGAGCAAATACCTCAGGTGCAGGCAATGTGGCGCTTGGTCGTGATGCACTTTTAGCCAACACCACAGCTTCTCACAATGTTGCGGTTGGGTATCTATCACTTGATGCCAATACAACAGGTTTTCAAAATACCTGCGTTGGTTGGAAGGCTGGTACAGACATTACGACAGGTCAAAGAACTGTCTGTGTAGGAGATGAATCGGGTCTTGGACTCACTACTGGTCAACTGGGTGTTTATGTTGGAGGGGCTGCTACACCATCAGGCGCAACAGTAAATTATGAAATGGTTATTGGTGCTGGCACAGGAAAAGGCTCATCAACTGGCTACATTATTCCCGCTGGTGGTGGTGCAAATGTTTACCAAGGCAATAACTCATCTACTTGGTCAACAACTTCTGATAGACGTTTAAAGAAAAACATTGTTGATAACAACAGTGGATTAGAAAAACTTACGCAAATTCAAATTCGTAATTTTGAATATCGTTTGCCAAATGAAATTACAGATTTACCACAAGACCAAGCCATTGATAAAGCTGGTGTCCAACTTGGTGTAATTGCTCAAGAACTACAAGCTGTTTTGCCTGATTGCATTAAAACCGAATCAACAGGTGTTATGTCTGTCAATTCAGACAACTTGACTTGGTACATGATAAATGCCATCAAGGAACTGAAGGCAGAACTTGACGCATACAAAGCATCACATCCATAAGGACTAACATGATTATTGAAACACCAACTCCAGAACAAATTGCCAAGCACTACTCTGCTGCTATGGATAGCGTCAACTTAATCAATGGCACAAAGCCAGAGCCAATGACTGACGCTGAATGGGCCGACTGCATATCACGCAACAAAGAACACTTGGTCATTATGTTGGCTAAAACTTATTGGACAAACGAAGACCTTGCACCATTGCAAGCTGCATCCGCTTAAAGGAAACTGTCATGGCAACACAATCAGAAATTAACGCATCATTGGGGTTGCCTCCTGGTATCAATCCAGATGGCTCTTGGAATGCTCAAGACTACATTGCTCGTAAAGTATCGGGACAACCTGACACACAAGCTCAAGTAGATGCGGCTAATGCGGCTAATCCATATTCTGCTCAGAACATGGCTAAAGTTGACATAACAAGACCAGGTGCTTATGTACAAGATGAGGGTGGCAACTATGTTGCCTTAACTCCAGGTGTCGCTGGTTTTGACATTACCAATCCAACTGCACTGCAAAGTTTAGGTGAATTGCGATCTAGGGGTGGAACAGACTCTGCATCACAAGCATTTAATGCAATTGCAACTCCTGCACAAAAGGCTGAAGCAGACAGATTGTGGTCTATAGAAAAAGCTCGTCTTGAAGAGATTGACAGAGTAAATGCTTTGCAAGCTCAACAGAGTCAGTCTGCGCCATCAAAAATCTACACAGATTCAGAAATTACCAAAGCATTGAGTGATCTGCGATATACAGACCCTAATGCTTCATTGCAAAACATTTTTACTGCTGCAAGTGGTCTTGGTATTCCTAAAGAACAAGTTACTAAGAACTTAAGTGCTTTCACCTATACGGCTGAGAATGTTGATAAGCTATCTAAGCAGATTTTGGCTCAGAACACTACAAATGCTTGGAAGGGTGATGTTCAGCCTGAAACTGCGGCTCGTTACATGGCTGATGATCTTGCCAAGAGTGGTGTTACAGACATCTCTCAAGTTGGTAAAGGTGACACAGGAATCATCAATACAGTTACTGGTGAAAAACTTATCTCTGGTTATGGTGAAAGAACTAAGGGAAACCTTTGGTCTGGTTCATACGAAGGCAAAGGAAATACTGGTTTTGGTGTGCAATTCACAGAAACTGGAAAGCCTATCTTTTACACAGAAGGCGCATCATCAAGCACCTTGAAGAAAGACTTGCTTAAAGCGGCAGTTATTGCGGGTGCGGCATTTGGAATCGTTGGCCCTGAAGCCTTTTCTGGCATATTTGGATCAGCGCCAGCGGCTGCAACAGCTTTAGGAGCAGAAGCGGCTGCAACAGGTTTGACACTAGCTGAGTTGGGCGGTACTGCGGGTGCAGTAGGTGGAACAGCAGGTTTACTAACTGGTGGTGCAGGAGCAACCACCTTAGGAACAGGTCTAACGGCAGGTAGTAGTCTTTCGGGCTTAACGGCAGGTAGCACTCTTTCTGGTCTAACTGCGGGGACAGGAGCATTGACGGGCGCTAATACATTGCTTGGCGGTGCTGCTCTTGGCACTACTCTTGGCGCGTTGACAACTGGTGTTGGTGCAGGTGCATTGACTGCGGGTGCTTTAACTGCTGGAGCAACTACTGCGGCAACAGCACTTACTGCTTCACAGATTGCTGATGCGGCTAAATTAGGCTTAACTGCGGCTCAATATGCGGGTTTGCTTACCTCTGGCGGTCAAACTGTAGCGGGTCTTCTGCAACAGCAAACTTCTAAAGAAGCGGCTGTCAAAGCACAAGGAATGATTGATACTGAGACTGAGGCGGCTAAAACTGCTGCGGCCTTTAGACCAATTGGAATGACAACTCGTTTTGGAACTTCAAAGTTTGGTGTTGATCCTTTAACTGGTCTACCTACTGCAAGTTACGCATTAACTGATGAGGCTAAAGCCATTCAGAAAAGACTAGATGTTCTTCAAGAAGCTGGGCTTAAACAAGCAGAAGGCGCACAAGAAGCGTTCAAGCCACTGCAAACTGGTGCAACAAGTCTGTTTACTCTTGGTAGTAAATATTTGGCAAAAACACCTGAAGATGTTGCAAAAGACTATCTTGCTTCACAAACAGCATTGCTTAAGCCAGGTCGTGAACTTGAATTAGCTAATCTTCAAAACACACTACAACAACAAGGTCGTAGCGGTTTATCTGTTGCCCAAGGTGGTTCTTATGGTGCTACAACACCTGAGTTGCAAGCCTTATATAACGCTCGTGCAATGCAAGATGCTCAATTGGCGGCACAAGCTCAACAAGCAGGTCAGCAACAGGTCGCTTTTGGTGCGGGACTGTTTGGTCAAGGCGCACAAACAATGGGTCAGTATTATGGTGGTCAACAAGCCGCTTACACTCCATACAGTACGGCTTTGGGTCAGATTCAGGGGTTAGAACAATTAGGTCAGCAACCTTTGGGATTATCAACAAATCTCGCACAACAAAGTGCCACAGCGGGTTACAACGTAGGTCGCTTGGGCTTAACGGGTGCGGGTCAAAGCGTAGCATTGGCAACTGGCGCAGATGCCACTAGAAACCCATACGCATCTGCTTTGTATGGTGCTTTCTCTAATCCTTTGCTTAGTCAGGCTTTGACAGGGGGATTGTCTGCTGTACCACCCGTTACAGCTATGAGTGCGCCAGCAACAACATTCGGTACTGGTACTTATTATGGTAACCAAGACCTAATGTCAACATTTGGATAAGGAATCATCATGGCAGAAACTAATATCGTAGCGGGTCTGTTTGGCATGACTCCACAAATGTATGGTGAGCAACAGCGTAGAAGTGCCTTACAAGAAGGTATTGCCCTTGCTAAACTGACTCCTGGTGAAGCGGGTGCGGCAATGACCTATGCGGGTGCTAGAGGGTTTGGTGGTGCTATTGCTAATGCTCTTGGCGTAGAAGACCCACAACTGAAGATGATTAGTGCTAGAAACTCTATCTTTCAACAGATAGATCAATCTAACCCTGAGTCTATGGTTGAAGGTATCAAAATGTTGTCACAGATGGGTGACAATCAAGGTGCTATGGCTCTTGCAGATTACTATCGCAAGGCACAAGGCGATGTGGCTCAAACCAAACAGAGACTAGCGGCTGCATTGGCTTCTGAGGCATCTGCTACTCGTGAGCGTCAACCAGCAGTTAATCCGAACATTCAAATAGCACAAGAAATCTCTAGTTTAAAAGATGGACTTACTCAACTAGAAGAAGCAGAAAAAACTCCTGAAAATCTGCGAACTAAGAATATTTTGACATATAAGTTAGCGGAGTTGGAGCGTTTGACTGACAAAGTTAAACCAGATGCAACTACTAACGAATTTAAAAATGCTAGTGCTTTAGCTCTCATGGCAGGGCCAGAAGGTTCTCCTGAATATAAGGCTAGATTTACTACTGAATTTGAACGTCTAACAGCTAAAAATGAAGGTCGTGGAAATATCAATAAAATTGGCATTGCAGCATCTCCTGCTGGAAAAGCTGTTTTCTTGGATGTCAATAAAGACTTTCAGTTTATTTATGATAAAGATGCAAGTGGAGCACAAGTACGAGTGCCCTTTACTGGCTCTTTAGTGCAAAAAGCCGATGGCGAAGGTGGGGCTGGTGGAGCTGCAGGAACTGGAACAGTAGAAGTTGTTGATCCAAAGAACCCAACAAAAACAATTATTGTTACTAAAGCAGAAGCTGTATCAAACAGATTAACTCCTGCCAAAGCAATTGAGGGTTTAACACCTCAAATGCGACAAAATTTAGAGAAGAGTTACCCACAAGCAACAGCATCTTTAAGAGGTCATATATCTAAAACAGCATCGTTTATTAAAGATATTGAGGCTCTGCGAGATAGTGCAGGTCTAGAATCTATTACTGGTTTTGCGGCAGGAAGAGCACCAGGCTTTACAGACGCTGGTCGTGCAGCGGTAGCTCTCTATGATAAAGTAATTGCTAAAGGCGGTTTCCAAGTACTTCAAGATATGCGTGATATGTCTAAAACTGGTGGTGCGTTAGGCAACGTATCCGACAGAGAAAATACACAACTTAAAGCGGCTTTTGCTGCTATAGATAGAAAACAAAGTGCAGACGATGTTAGGGCGGCTCTTGATAATTTAATCATAGAACTGAAGGGTAGTGTAGGAAGAGTAAAAGACGCTTACGATTTGACTTACGAATATAGAAAAGCAAATGTTGCGCCATCTGCAAGTGGCATAGACCCTAACAATCCGCTATTAAGGAACTAATAAAATGGCTGATTTAGCATCAATTCTTTCTGACCCAAACTACGTTAATGCAAATGAAGCCACTAAAAAGGCTATCTTTGAGAAGTTTTCTGCTCAAGACCCAAATTTTGTAAACGCAAATCCTGAAACGCAAGCGGCTATTAGAAATAAGTTTGGCGTTCCTACTTTTGAAACCACACCTGAAGGTGCGGCAATAGGTAATCCATTGGCGGCAAGAAAATATGGTGGCCCTAAAGACACTAACCGAATTGATCCTTTAATGGCAATAGGCGGTGCGGGAACAGTTGGTACGTTTATGGGTGCAGTTGCACCTGAACTTTTGCAAGGTGCGGCAACAGCAACTAGGGGTGTCCCCGCTTTAGCTCCTTTAAGTTCTGGACTTAGCCTCATGGCTGCCGCCACAAAACAAGCGGGTCGAACAGTTAGCAGTATTGCTGGGGGTGTTAGCGGTTTATCAAGCGAAACAGCGGGACAAGTAGCCGAAGGAATGGGTGCAAGCACACCAGTAGCTGAAGCGGCTCGACTTGTTGGTGGTGCTGTAACGCCTGAACTTGGGCCTTTAGCTTTGCAAATAGCAAGATTTACAGTTTCTGGTGGGCCACAACAAGCCGCCATAAGTTTTGCAAAATCAGTCCTTAATAAACTTAAGGAAGGACAGTTATCTCCTACAGAACAAAAAGAACTTCTTGAAATACAGTCAAGAATTATGGGCGAACAAGAACCTAACAAAGCATTAAAACTTATTGGCGATGAAATGGAGAAGGCGGCTTTAAACGTAAGGTCTACTGCTGCTCTTAAAGCATCTAGTTTGCACTCAAATGCCGCTGAAGTAGCTCGTAATGCTCGTTTAGCCGCTGATGCAGAATTAGCAAAAGTGCCTGGTCAACAAGCCGACATTCAATCACAACAAGCATACTTAAAACAGCTACAAGCACAAACTAGAACTGCGGGTGAGAACACAGTTGCCGCAATTGGCGAAGCTAAACCTTTGTCAGTCATTGGTTCGGAATTGCAACAAGCCGCTGCCCAACGTCAAAATGAATTAAGAACAGCCGCATCTGAAGCGTACAAGCAAACACAAAAAGAAGTAAATAGCATTGTTTCTAGGTTAGAAAGTTCTGGAGATTCGGTTACAAATTTATCTTCTTACAAAACATTAGTAGATCGTTTAAAACAGGAATTAAAACCAGGCGTTCACTCACCTGATGTGGCTAAAGGTTATCAAAAAATACTTGACCAAATTACTGTAAAAAAGAAGCCTCAAGTTGCGCCTACAACACTTCAAGACCTCCCCGTTGATGGTGCGCCTGTAGAGCCACCAGCACTACCTACTTTTCAAGCTATTGACGATGCTAGACGTTTGTTGGGTGAAGCGTTTAGGGGCGAGGCAGATGAAGGCTATAAGGCAATTGGAAATATAGCTCAAAAAGAATTTTATGGGTTGGTGTCACAAGTTCAAAAAGACTTTGCGGGAGCACCACAAACTAAATTGTTAACGCAATATGCTGATTCACGGCCTGGACTTGAAATATTTGGCTCTAAAGCTGGCACTAAATTAACTGGTCTTGACAAAGGTGCGTTATCGCAATTTGCTAGTGATCCCGCAAATATACCTAAAGTATTTTTCTCTAGCCCGAAAATGTTTGCATCTTTAGTAGAGTTAGTTGGCGATAAAGCATTGGCAACGCAAGCGGCACAACAATATACGGCTAATGAATTAACGCTAAGAAAAACATCCCGTGAAGTTGGTGCTTGGATGACAAAAAACAGAGAGTTTTTAAGCACAGTACCAGAGATAAAAACATCTGTAATTGCTTATCAAAATTCTTTGCAAAACAGCGAAAGAGAAATAGCTAATATAGGGTCAAAAATTGAAAAGTTAGGTGGGGAATCAAAGGCAACTGCTTTAACAGCAACCGCTGCTGCAAGGCAAATGCTTACCGAAGGTAGGGCTACTTCTCAAGCACTTACAAAAGAAGCAACTACTGTCAGTAGTGAAAGTGCTGCGTTAGCTGACAAACTATGGAATGGTCGATCAGGAGAGTTAAAAAATGCTCGTGAAGCTATCGAGGGTGGTGATTTAACTAGATGGGCCGCTATTGCGCCCGTAATAGAACGCTCACCTGAAGCTAAAACAGCAATTTTTAATGCTGTACGACAAGTTACATCTGAAATAGCAACCAATAAAGCGGTAATTCAAAAGTTTAACGAACAGATGCGTCCCGCTTTAGAGCGATTTGGGATGCTAAGTAAGGAAGAAGCAGATCGAATTGCTGCCGAATTAGTAAAAATAGGAGCTAAATCTGGCTCTGAAGCAGAAAAGTTAGGTCTGATGAGGAGAATAATTCTCCAAGGTGTAACTGGATATTCCAGTTCCTTAACTAGTCGAGGTACAAACTTTGCATTTATAAGTGGAGTTGAGCAAATACCAAAATCATCTGGTATGTTGGGTGGCCCAATAGCACCGCCTCCTCCTAAAAAAGAAGGCTTGTTGTCTAGGTAGTTATGTCTGAGTGGATTGAAACAATCATTGCGGCAGTCTCTATCAGTTGCTTTGTTGTCTTTTGTAGTTACATCATTATTTGGGCGTACCCGTGAGATGGCTAGTAGCACTTGTTTTAACTCTTTCGCTTCAATCTACAGGACAAGACCTATGTAGTGTGCGTGAGTTTTACATAATTGCTTACACGATCCATAACCCAACTGAACGTCATCAACAGATGTCTGCTTGGCTTACAAAACATAAAACATTGTGTAAAAGTTCCGACATGACTGTTATATGGAATAACTTGAGTGAATGGGCGGGTAGTGCTGATAGTGCAGAATTGAGACATAAGGTTGTTCAAGGCTATAAAGATGCTCTTAAAAGGGAGAAATAATGATCGACACAATCAAATTGTTCCCTACTGTTCAGCCCTCTGGGTATCCAGATAGACATGACCTTGCTCAAGTAAAGCTAGAAAAACAACATGAAATGAACAAGGCAAATGAGTTAGCAAAGCAAAAGCAGACAGAACTGCAAGACTTAGAATTTGAGATTTACACAAAAAAAGTAGTTCAAGAGCGACTCCGCATGGAGATATTCACTAACCGCAAACTGGATGTTTATGTATGACCAAGAAACCAATAGTCAGACCAAAGAAACCACAGATAGAGGTGAAAGACAAACTAACGCTATGGGTGACTCTTATGGTAAGCACCACCCTGTGTCTCTCTGTTTTGGCTATGGTAATCAGCTTTATGCTTGGCCTTTGGGCCAAAGAAGTGGACAACGCAGAGATATTCAAAATGATTTCACCCGCTTTTTCTACTCTTATCGGAGGCATGATTGGCTTCCTGAGTGGTATCAAGCTAATGCAAAATGACGAAAAATCTAAATGTAAGGACTAATAATGCTTTCTCTATTCTCAACACTTGGCGGTTTACTTATCTCTGGTTTACCTAAACTACTAGACTTCTTTCAGAACAAAGCAGACCAAAAGCATGAATTAGCCTTGGCTAACATTCAAGTTCAAATGCAACTTCAGATGATGGCTCAAGGCTTTGCTGCCCAAGAGCGTATGGAGGAGATTCGTACAGACCAGGTTGCTATGCAGTCTGAGGCACAAATGACAGAGGCCGCCCTCAAGCACGATGAGAAGGTCTTAGAGAAGGCTTCTCAATGGGTTGCCAACTATGTTGGTACTGTCAGACCTACAGTAACGTACATCTTTGTGTTTGAGTTATGTGCCATCAATGCTTGGATTGCCTACTACATCTACTCTCGCCCTAGTTTGGTAATGAGCATGGATGATTTGATTCGCTTGTCAGACATTATTTTCTCTACCGATGAGATGGCAATGCTGGGTGGAATCATTGGTTTCTGGTTCGGATCAAGAGGTTGGAGCAAGAAATGAAGATCAGCAAAGAGGGCGAACACCTGATGCACTTCTTTGAAGGCTACAGGAACAAGCCTTATCGCTGTTCTGCGGCTATTTGGACTGTTGGGTGGGGTCACGCTATGTACGCTGACCAAC
>Ga0209354_10001216_pt1 | contig 11387 bp, 14 predicted proteins | sample LauGreSpBDMM15DD_2_FD_187562 | JGI IMG/M metagenome (GOLD analysis project Ga0209354, IMG submission 187562) | Freshwater lake microbial communities from Lake Michigan, USA - Sp13.BD.MM15.DD (SPAdes) (version 2) | ecosystem: Environmental > Aquatic > Freshwater > Lake | place: Lake Michigan...
TGGCATACCGCCGTCTGCATATCCGCCCATGTTCATCTTTTTCATATCGCCACCTTTAGAAAATTTCTTGCCTTTATCGGCAGTTACAAAGTCCTGACCCACTGACATGGGTACCCCAGCTTTCTTAGCAAACGATGGCGAATTTGCAATCGCGGCCATGAAATTATGTTGCTTCTTGCTTGTGCTTGGCATTATCGTCTACCTCTGTGAATTTGACCACCATAACGATATTGACTGTACGAATAATCTTCTATATTGCCTTTGCTGCCGCCGCCCAAGTATTCATTCATACCACTACCGGCATTAAACATGTATCCCTCTGGAGCTGCAACTTCAGGCACGTTCATACCGCTACCGGCATCAAATGTGTAACCTGTAGGAGCTAAGCTTTCTATAGCTGGAACGTTTGCTCCAATGTTGGCATCGTATACGGATCCAGCTGGCGCCAAGCTTTCTGTGCTTGATACGTTCAAACCACGACTTCCGCTAATACTAGGCGTTGAATTTAATATATCAAGCATCTCTGTGTAGGACAAATCACCACTGCCACCAGATTTAGCGGCAAACCCACTACCAGGGGAAAAACCAGTTTCTGGCTGCGGCCCTACTTCTGGAGCAGGCCCGTAAATTACACTGCGCAGCCTATCTATATCTAAATCTTGTGGCATACCATCTATAGGAATTGAGTTCAACTCGTACGGAAGATTGCTAACGTTGCTTTGAAATATTGCGTTATCTTCAGGTAATGCCCCAACAAATTTTCCTTGTCCGGGAACTTGCGTACCATACTGCATATCTCGCACGGTGTTTTCAAACCTAGCGGAGTTTACTGGGATCGGGTTTAATGATTGCACAAAATCGCCAACATTCGGATCGTAATACATGCTAGCAGGAGTATTATCAGTCTCTGTATTTCTAGGCGTTGCGCGTACAAAATCACCAATTGACCCGGGCAAAATATCGCCAATAGAATCGCGCATTACTTCTTTGTACCAATCTTTATCACTTTTAGCATCAGCGCTTAAATTTCTATAGTCACTGCCATAACCCAAAATTTCAGCAATTTTGTTGATGCCTTTTTCGGCCATGTAGTACTGGGGATTCAAAATAAATGAGGCCAACTCCATTTGCGTGGGAGTTAATTGGCTGGTTATCTTGTCTTTCGCCAAGGAACCAACCGCACCTCTAATGAATGTATCAATCCCTGCCACGATCAATCACTCTTTTTGGCGAATAAGCTGGTCAATTTTTTCTTCCAGCCTGTTAAAACGTTGGTCAATGTGGTCAGTAATTCTTTGAACTTCTGCTTTAGTAATGAAATCACGATGGTTCTCCTCTCGTGTTATGTTGAGTAGTCGCTCAACTCGGCGCAGCTCTAAAGCTACTTCTTTAATTTCAGCAAACTTTTCACGCAGGATAAATCCAGCCACGCCCAGGATGACAGATAAAGCTGCCGACCAAAGCGCATGGTAATCCATTACAGATACTTACCTTTTGTTTTACCGCGTTGAGCAATTCCGTCTGCCCGGCGAGAGGCTGAAACTGTACCGCCTTTTTTCATACCTGTGGCTTCGCGAATTTTTCCACGCAAGCTAGTGTCTTTTGTACCACGCATTTCACGTTTGTACTGATCTGCAAGTTCGCTAATTTTTTGGCGTTCGTCAGCAATGTTTTGTTTTGCCATTTTGCGCAAGTTATCACCCTGCTCAAGTTCAGCGCCTGCGTAATAAGCCATAGAATTTTCCATGGGCTCGTTGCCTTCGGCAAGACGTGCTGCACGAGAAGCGGCTGGGAGCTTACTCTTCGCCCGATGCATTGCCGAGTTAGACATTGCGCTTCTAACTGGGACAACTTCTTCACGAACATCTATATACTTTCCCAGCTTTTCTTCGGCAGTTTTACCACCATCAGCAAATTTGCGTTTATTCATAAAAATCCCTTTAGCAATTCCAAGCCCTAAGAGCTTTGTTGATGCGTGAATCTGGATCGTTGGCTGTCTTGGCAGAGGTTAGCTTCTTCTTCATGCCACTCATCCTTGCACAAAAGGAGTCGCGCCGTGAGCCGCCTTCCGGCTGGGGAGGTTTCAAGTTCATACCTTGCGCTTTCGCGGAGGCCCGACCCTTGGCGTTCAAGCCGCCCTTCTCGGATTTGCCCTCTTTCCTCTGCCATGCTGGTGACTTAGCCATAGTAAATGTTCGCAGAAAGTAAGTTACTCATGCTTAAGTAAATACCATTTCTTGCCAAAATACCCTCTCCGGGAATTAAAGCAAAATTACCAAACAAGTCAGACGCACCAGTATCGTAACTAGCAAGCCACAAAGATGCGTATGCTGCCGCAGTACCACCAGCTATAGTTCCAGAGTTAATGTCTGTAACTGTAAAAGTGTCTGCGCCTGTGCGTGTAATTGTGTAATTACCGTTTGTGCCAGATGACCCGCTTGCTGTTGCAAACGTAAGTCCGACTACATTGCCAGTAACCAATCCGTGTGCACTCTTGGTAACGGTAATAACCGCAGCAGTTCTTGAATACGTGGCAGAAACAGGTGCTGTAGTGGTATCAAAGATGTCTAGTGTTCCAGCCGTAGCTGTACCAACCATAGAGACAGCTTTGAGCCTATTTCGCCCCAAAACAACAAAACCTGAGTTGTTAAGGTGGCCCGATTTAACGTCTGTTTGCATCATAATCAATCTCCTTTAAAAAAGGGGCCGAAGCCCCTTGGGTTGATTAGGAGTTAGCGAATGGTGTAGCAACAGTACCAGTGCCAAGGACTGTTCCATTAACCATGTACTTGTTAGCTGCAATTGCAACGATCTGAATCCATGAACCTGCAACACCGCCAGTGGTAGTGCCGTTCAAGTTGATGAAGTCATTGGCAGCGGCGGCAAAGAAACCAACCAATGCTGCGCCATCTGAGTCAACGTCGTTCATGGTGATTGAACCAACATATTTGTCAGTGCCGTTAGTACCGATCTTTAAAGAACTTGTAGAGATGGTAGTAGGAACCCAGATCGTGTAAACAACACCTTCGTTGTTAACTGTGTTTGGGTCTTGGCCGGGGCCAGATGTAATAGAGTTTGTTGATACGTTAATAGCTGGCAATGTTAATGTCAGTGCAGCAGCCAAAGAACCGCCAACAGCGATGATACGACCGCCGTGAGCTTCTGGGCTTAATGTGGTGCTTGTTGTGATGTCAACAACAGACGCTGGGCCTTGTTGATAAATGCCGCCCAATGAACGAACTGGGCCTTGAAACGTAGTACGTGCCATGATATGTGTCCTTACATACAAGTTAAGTGCATCAGTCTGTATGTTGTCAGCCGGGACTGTCTAATGCACCGGATAAGCCCGGATTAATGTATTTATACCACTACGTTTAAACTAATGCAACAAAAAAGGGAGCCGAAGCTCCCCTTTTTTTTGATGCCTATTAAGCGCCGGGTGAACCGAACACGCCCAAAGGATCTGACACGCCGAAGCTGTAACGCTCACGAGCTTTGTAACGAACGTTACCTGTGTCAAAGTCACCGTCCATGCCTGTAGACATGGGGGTACGCACAAAGTGCTTCAAGCCGTTAGGCACATCTGTACACAGGAACCAAGCATTGGTGTCTGTCAGATAGTGGTTAACGGTGTAGCCTTCAGGGATTGAGCCGTTGTTCTTCAATGCGTTGATGTCATTGTCGGCTGTAGAAACACGGAGTTCGGTTTCCAACAAACGAGTAGCAACGAACATCAAAGAAGGAGGAACAATCAACTTACGTGGCTTTGCAGCGATCAGCAAGCTACGCTCATCTGTCCAAGCAGCGATTTGAATAACAGCGTTTTCCAACGATGTTTCATTCAAGTCGGCAGCGGTAGATGGTGTATTGCTGTTAGTACCACCAGAAACCAAGGGGTGTGCTGTTGAGAACAAAACTTGACCGTCACCATAAGTGGGGCCACCGGCAAAGCCGTTGTTCAAAACCGCAGCAGCCTTGACCTGCTTGGTGTAAGCCATACCACGGGCCAAAGCCTTGGTATAACGTGAAGACAGGCTGTCATACAAGTTATCTTCCACAGCTTCCTCTGTGATGGAGAAGCCCATCGCAATGGTTTCGTGGGTGTAACGTGCAGTAAATGCTTCCTGTGCATTGTCATAAGCGATGGCAGCGCCCTCGTTTTTGACAGGTGCTTGACCGAAGCCAGACAGCTTTGTCTCTTCTTCAAAGCTACGCTCAGATGTCTCTGTTTCGTAGATTTCTTTGTGCTCTTCGCCGTATTTAGCGTACTCAAGACCGAACAAAGCGTTCAGGCCGGGGAGTAATTCTTTGAGCAGTTGTGCGCGTGAAATAGCCATGATTTAGCTCCTTAGATGCCAACGGCGTTAGTGAAAGCGGAAGCGCCGGGATTGAACTTAACAAACACTTCAGTGTAAGTATCAGTCAATGGGGAGGCGAAACCGATGATCTTAAACGCAGCGGCAGTAGTAACTACTGTGCTTTCCAAGGCGCTGGTAGAGTTACCTGTACGGGTGTTACCTGTAGAAGTAGACTGTGCAGCAGCAAAGAAGGTGTTTGCGCCAAGAGCGGCTTGAGTTACTTGACCATCCAATTGAGCTTGGAAAGTCACGTTAGGGTCGGTGATCACGTATGCAGTCACCACGCCGGTTGTGCCGGAGGGGTAGTACTGACCGTAAATCTGCTGACCTTGTGCGTTGATGTATGAAGCACCAACAAAAACGCCCCAAGCGCCCAAACTAGAACCACCAAGGTTATTGGTAGTCAAGTCTGCGCCGGTAGCGGTAGCCAAAGCGATGTAACCGTCTGCATCAATGATAACTGCTTGTCCAAAGAACAAGTTAGTACCAGCGCCGCTAGTTGGGTTAATCAAATACTGACTCGTAGCGCCAGCATAGGGCATGCCGTCGTTACGATTTATGGCTCGTAGGCCATAGGGGGTATTGGTCATTGACATTTAAGTCTCCAAAAAAATTAAGTACCTTTTCCGAAAGTGACCGTGGACTTACGTTCTTTGAACATAGGCATCCTCGGATCATTCTCGCGCATGTATGTATTGTCAACTGACTCCATTTGCGCATCCGCTTGTTTGCGGTAATACGCATTACGTTGTTCAGTAAACTCTACAGGTGTTTTGCAAAGCAAAAGACCACCTACCTCGATACTGTCTGGAAACTTTGCCGCAGCAGAGCTAAACAAACGAATCTCGGGATGATCAGAAGCTCTAACGGGTTCCCAACCCTCGGCAAGCTTAGAAGAATAATTGGTTCCATCGTCTTTACCTTGTGTAGAGATACGAATCCACCGATATTTGTAGCCTTCTTCCACGATTGGATCGGGGAGAAGTTTAGGAGGCATCCATTGTTTTGGACGTTCCGCTACTTCGCGGGTAGATAGATCACGACTAGGACGTGCAGATTTTTCCATAATTATTTCCTCATTTCTTCAGCAACCTTACGGGCGTACAGTTCCAAAGGAACTCCCAACCGCTTGGCGAGATTCACTTGCGTCTGCGTTAGTACGATCTTTTTAGGCGCTGTACTACGGGTAGCCGGTGAAACGACATTGGACTTGGTTCGCTGAGGTTTCGCATCAGCGGATTCTCCGACTCCAACTTGGTCGGGGAATCTTTCTCGTATGTCAGTGTCGATACGACGATAGTATTCGTCACTGCCTACGCGGATACCGTTCTCAACAAGTTCTTCATGCAGCCCTAAAGCATATGAAGTCATGCGTTTGTTGCTTCCAAACCACTGATTTTGGTCTTGCCACGCTAGTAGTTTTTCGTCAACGGGCGCTGCCTGTTGAGGTTGTGGTGCTATTTGTACAGGAGTTTCTTGTTCCTGTAAAGGGGCTGGCTTAAAATTATTTACTTTGTCTGCGCGGATCTTGGCGGTAGTGAGTGCTTCCTGAGCTTCTAACAGCTTATCCGCATCTCCAGACTCGTAGGCTTCCTTGTAAAGACGTTTAGCGTCTTCAATTTCTTTGCCAATAACTTTCTTAGCCTGTTCTAAAAGAACTGTCTGCCCTTGGTTTACTGAACCTTTGAGCTTTTTGTTCTCTTCATACATTGCCTGAGCAAGTTTTAAAGCCTCATTTTTTTCACGTTCGGCAGACTCTTTGGCTCTGCGTTCTTCGTGGTATCCCTTGGTGAAGTGTTTAAACCTATTCTTGACGCTCTCAGAGTAGGTTGCTAACTCTTCTTCCGTAGGATCTTGAGGAGCCTCTTTCATTGGGGTGCGGTAACGATCCTCTTCCGGGGTATCGTCTACGACCTCAATTTCGGGTTTTTCGTCTTCTTCGGGGGTTACAACTTTCCCGCCCTTGCGAAGGTTTTCTTCCTTTTCATCAGGAAACTCAAATTCTGTTTTTTCAATTTCAGCCATGATTACTCCTTAATGTGGACGTTGGATACCGCGAGGATCTTGCACAACAGCTTGAATGGAATCATCATTAATGAGTCTCCACTCTGTACCGTGAATCTTCATGCGGGTTCCCGTGTTAGGACGCACTAACACAAAGTCTCCAACCTTACAGGACGGGCCAGAAGGAAATCGGGTTGCGTCTTTAAATGCATCAGGGCCAATCTTGGCTACAAATAACACGGGGGAAAGAAGCTCCTCGTGAAGAATTGCAGTTGCGGATTTAAGGATCCCTGTTTCGCTGTATTCATCTTCTGCTTTGGGAAGCATACAAAGAATGTGGTAAGTAGCCGGATCGGGCACTTGTTTGGCTTTCTCTTCTGCGGAGGTATTAAGCACCCCGCTCAGATTCACCGCACTGACATCAAATTCAGTCATCGTCATAGTCTTTCGTTTTACGCACAAGGTCAGCAAGTTCGTACTGCGCGGTTTGCAGACCTCGGATTGTCCCGCACAGTTCTTTGTAGTGATCGTGGGATTTAGCACCACCACCACTGACAACTTCAATCAACTGCTTGATGTGTTCTTCAAGCTTCTTGTGTAAACTTTCAAGCAGTGGATCCATCATTTTTCTCCGGTACGTTTAGCATTCAACATCATCTGTAAAAGTTGTTGTTTAGCCTGCAAATCCTGCGTCTGTTGGTTGTGTTCCAACTGTTGCTGATGTTGTTGTTCAGCCATGCGCATTTCGGCTTGTTTCTTCATAGCATCTACTGCAATGTCTTGCTGTGCCTTTTGAGCCGCAGCGGCAGGGTCTTCCCCTTGTGCGCCTTGCATTTGTGCCATTTTGAGTTGAAGCTCTGCCTGCTTGATTGCCAAGTCGCCTTGAACTTTCTGCGCTTTGGTTTGAGCATCTTGTTGCTTGATTTGCAACTCGGCTTGCTGCATCTGCATGACGGGGTCTTGCATCTGCTGTTGGGCCTGCTGCTGGGCTGCTTGGTTCTTGTTGATGTCCAACAATTGTTTTGCCGCTTGTGCAACAAGCTTGGACAATTGAACCTCAACATCCTCGGGCATCTCAATGTTTGGCATAGGCAGAGTCGCGCCAAGACGTTGTTCAATCTTGGTTCTGTACTGGAATGCAACGTGCTCGGCTACGTGAGCCATGATTGCTGCCTGCATCTGTTGAGCCATTGGGTTTTGACCCATCTGACCCATCACCATAGGATCCTGCATCATTAATGTATGTACAGCAATGTGAGCATCGTGGTCTTGGTAAATGAATGCTTTAGTTGGCTTACCCGTCAAGAAAGCCATATTTTCTGACACAGGATCGCGTGGTGTCAGATCATCATCTACAGGTACAAGTTTCTCTGCGTTCTTGACTCCCAGCACCTCAATCATCTGGCGGTGCAGCAAAGGCAGGTTGTAGATCTGTGGAGCGCCTTGAGCCAACTGGATCACAGCTTGATACTGCATGATCCTCTGAGCCATTGTGGCGGAATTCGGGTCGGAGACCGGAATCACATCCACCATGTCATAGTCAGCCTGTTTGGCTTGCGGTGTGCCAAACACAGGGGTGTAGTCGTAGTCATCCGGCATGTAGTCACGGATGATTGCTTTGAGCAGTTTAAACTCTTGCTTCATTGAATAATGAACACGAGCCTGTACTGCGCTCATGGTTTTAAGCTGACGCTCAAGTAACGCTAAAGTTGTACCGACCGGGGCGTTGGCTGACATGTCACTTACGTTCATGTCTGCGATTGAGCCAAGTCTTCTGCCTTCGTCTGTGATCTGATTTAACAGAGCCAAAAGAACTTGTGAGGGTTCCTTGTACGGCAGAGCCATGATGTTCTCTTTGACCGATCCGCTAGGCACATCAACATCACGGAACTCACCCGGCTGGATGGGAGTGTCATCTCCCTTAATACGCAGACCCCGAGTCTTCAGACCTCCGGGCAAGTTGGACAGCGTTCCTGCGTCCACAAGCTGACGAATGATAGATGTACCTGCACGGGCATAACCACCAATAAGGTGGATAAGACCTAGGCCATAAGCTCCAAAGCCGGGCACGTAGGTGTACTGGACAAAATGCTGGCGCTTGAGTTTGTGTTTATCATCTTCTTCCCAATTACGACGGATAGAGAGAATCTCCGTTGTACCGCGCTCTAGGGTAATGACGTAAGGCAAAGCAATGCCGTCTTCATCTTCATAACCGGGCAGGTCGTAATCTACGTGGATCTCATAGATCTGGTAGCGGTCGTCGTCCGTAATGCTGTAGCCTTGATCCTCAGCCTTCTTCTTCTCCACGTCTGTGTAGAACTGAAGAGGTTCACCAAGTTCTTTATCCAAATAGAACCCAGAGACTTGAAGTTTCTTAATATCATTCTTAGTCTTACGCATGATGTGCGTAACACGCTCAGAGGTCATGGCGCTAGAAGCGCCGTAGGGGATAATGACATCCTCAGCAGGAATGAACATCGCAGCCTGCCGTCCCATCGTGGGATCGTAGTAGACCTTTTTAAAAGCTGCGCCTGCCAGACCTAAAGAATACAGAAGGCGTTCATGCTCAGGACGATACTCCGGCATTCCCTCTGTCAATCTGTAGTTCATGTCCTCCCTGACACGCTCCGCAGCTTCTTCTTTAAGTTTATCAATTGCACCAATGATTTCCGTTTTGACAGGGCCTTGTGCCGGGAAAGTCTCAATAATCGTCTCACTTTGAAACCTGACCGCCGCTTCAGTAAGTACCGTAGAAAAAACTCCACAGGCTCCAAGCCAAGGTTCTGTTCGTTCTTCATATTTCATTCCTAAAACATCAAGACCTTTGACGTACATCTCAACCCAGTCTTTACGGGAGTTGATGTCGGTGTCTACCATTCCAATCAGATCGCTGGCAATCTTTTGAAGTTCACTCTCATCTATGTACTCGGCAAGATTGTCTGAAAAATCTTCGTCCTCAGTTTCTGGCATGAGGTCAACCTCTACACCATCAACGCCAATTGTTAAACCTTCGGGATTGACAATCTCAATCTCCATTACCGGGGCATCTTCCACCTCTAAGGCATCTAAACCTAATGGAGCGGGATTTAATGATTTTTCAATACTCATATTGTTCCTTAGTAGTACTCTACTTTTCTGCGGGTGTAAAAAGGTTCATCTTCTTCATCAGAATCGATGGAGATAAAACCTCCCAAGCGAAACCGCATCAGAGCCTGACTGCTTGAGTCAACAAGGTCATCGTGGTCTCCATTTGGGAAAGAAGCCAGCTCATCCATGACTTCTTCAGCCCATCGGGTATCAGGACACCACACCATGCCAGATTCAAACAAGGCAGAGATTGCGTTTACACGCGATATCTTATCGTTTCCTTTGCCCGGCGTATACTCCGCGACCGGAATTCCCATCTTTCTCATCTCGTAGATGAGCGGAGCACCTGCGGCTCTCTTCTCAACAATCAAAGTGTCGGGTTCATATTCCTTGTACATCTCTAAAGCTTTACGTTTTAGATCAGGGAACTCCATACGTTCCTTAAGAGCGTCAAGAAGAATGATGTTTGCCTTCAGATTGCCGTTTTTATCGGGATGTTGGAACACACCCCATGTGGTACAGGCTGAATAGTCTGCGCGGTTGTTCTTTTCAAACGCAGTATCCCAAGATTGAATGATGTATTCGCACTCTGGGGGTCGTTTTTCCTCCCAAATCATCCAATGTTCGCGCTTAATGATCGCGCCTTCCTCGGATGTGGGGTTCTGTTGGTACTGCGCTTCCCATTTAGCGACTGGAAGCTCGGCTTTCAGGGCTTCTAGGGCTGTTTTAGACCAGAATCCGGGCCACAAAGGGTTCCCGTTGGGCATAATCGCGGGAAAATCAATGACTTCCCACTGATCTACGCCATCTTTGTCGGAGTTTTTAAGAATCTGACCGGTCAAATCCCTCTTAGACCACCTCGTCATCACAATAATAATTGCACCCCCGGGTTGCAATCGCTGACGAGGGCCGGAAGTGAACCATTCATACACCCCATCAAACACGGCAGGGTTGGCTTGTTTAGCTTCCTGCTCAGAATGGGGGTCGTCAATGATTAAAAGATCGGCTCCTTTACCTGTGACAGCACCCCCAACGCCAATAGCGAAATAATCACCACCCATGTGAGTATTCCAGCGACCTGCGGCTTTTGAATCGCTCGATAGCTTAGTCTGAAAAACCTTCTGATACGGCTCTGATGAAACAAGATTCCTAACCTTTCGTCCAAAACCTGTCGCAAGCTCTGCGGTGTGTGCAGTCTGAATGATCTTCTTCTGAGGAAACTTCCCCAGAAACCACGCAGGCAACAGGAAAGAAGCAAACTCAGACTTGGTATGCCGGGGAGGCATGTTGATGATCAGACGCTTAAGTTCCCCGTTGGCTACCCGCTCAAAAGCATCAGACATGATCTTGTGGTGGGAGCCTGAAATAAAGATAGGCCACATCTGCGTCACGAAGTACAGGAATGATTCCTTACTGCGTTCTATTTTATCCATCTCCAGCAAAGCCTGAATCTTTGCACGGTTCTCAGGAGAAGCCTTGGGAACCATCTCCAAGTACTTCTTAATCTCTGAGTGGGTAAGTAAGCTCATAGACGTGCTACAGCCTTTACCGAGGTATCCACCAGCTTGATAGCATGGAACTTATAAGGCTTGGTCACAATGTGTCCGTCGGTCTTTAACCGGTGGACAATCCTGTGGATGTTTGACTTAGATTTCAATCCAATACCCTTAGCTATAACTTCATAAGACGGAGATACACCATGCAACCTGATGTATGCACGGATGAACTCTAATACTAACTGCCTACGTTTGCTCATTCTTTAAGTTTAAACGCAAACACGAACGTTCGCAATACCTTTTCTAAAAATATATATACCCCCGGGGTCTTGGATTTGGAAAGACAAGGGGGGGGCTTTCCTGTGGAATGTATTTGGGGGAGTGGAATAGAGCGTATACGCGGGAGGGGTGTCGGCTCGCCACAAGTGGGGGTCGGGGGCGG
>Ga0209354_10001217_pt1 | contig 11385 bp, 9 predicted proteins | sample LauGreSpBDMM15DD_2_FD_187562 | JGI IMG/M metagenome (GOLD analysis project Ga0209354, IMG submission 187562) | Freshwater lake microbial communities from Lake Michigan, USA - Sp13.BD.MM15.DD (SPAdes) (version 2) | ecosystem: Environmental > Aquatic > Freshwater > Lake | place: Lake Michigan, USA...
AAGTGTTATGGCTATATTCAATCAGATATAACTCATGTTGGAGAGTATCAATATACTGGTAAATTACTGGACAATCTAGAAAAGGTTTCCTAAAATCGTTGACGATTTGAATAAAAACAAGTAAAGTATACGTTTTCAGGACTCTGTGCCTGCCTTATTAACTATTAAATTATGACAATATCGCGAGCACAAATGAATAGACAATTATATGATTTAGGTGGAGCCGTAGATCAAGCAAGAGATTTTTACACTAATAATTTAGGCATGAATCCACAAGAAGCAAACGCTGTATTAAGCGATGCTATGGCTTCTTTAAATGAAAGAACACAACCACAAAGCATGATGCAGATGGCATCTAATGGTGGAAGGATTGGTTATCAAATGGGTGGTATTAGTTCTATGCCAATGGATTTCGGTCAACCATTACAAGTTCCTCAACAAACATTCATGCCAATGCAACCAATGATGTCTAGTCCAATGGCAAATTATGGACAAACACCTTTGATGATGCGAGGTGGTGGTATCGCGCGACTAGGATATGAAATGGGAGGTGTTACACTTCCTTCACAAGGATCTGAAATGTCTCAAATGGAAGGAATGGATCAAGAAAAAGCATTACAAACAATTATACAAATATTAATTGAAAATGGTGTTCCCGCAGAAAAAGCTAAAGAGTTAGCATTACAATTATTACAAGTATTTATACAAGGTGGAGAACCTGCACTTGAAGCGTTTGCAAATCAATTAGAACAAGAAGAGCAAGGACAAGGCATGCCACAAGAAATGCCACAAGGAATAGAACAATTACAAGGAATGCAAGAAGAACCAATGATGATGGCAGGTGGTGGTATTGCAGGTTACGGTTACAGACAAGGTTATGGTTTTGGTGGTATTGGTAAAATATTTAAAGGAGCAGCGAAAGCAGTTTCAGGAGTTGTTAAAGGAGTATCTAGTGCAGTTAAAAAAGTTGTTAAATCAGATATTGGAAAATTAGCGTTAACAGCTGCTGCAATATATTTTGCTCCTGCGGCTTTTGGTGGAACAACAGGATTTGGAGCAGGTTCAACATATGGTAATTTTTTTTCAGGAATAATGAATCCTAACCTTATAGGTCCTTTATCTTCACCTGCTGCAGAATTTGGAAGAACAATTAGTAGTTCATTTTTAAGTCCATTAAACATAGCTAAAAATGTTGCAACAAGCTTTATACCTGGAGCAGATAAAGGAACCGGGGGCGGATTTGTTTCAAACGTATTAACAGGAGTTGGATTAGCAAAAATTGGTGATATGTTTGCTGGTCCCAAGAGAGACGATGAAACTGATGATCAATATCAACAACGTTTAAAAAGCGCACCTGGTTATTTAAGAGACTATTACTCTAATTTAAATCCAGATGCTACATCTGAACAAGTAGAAGATTTTGTTCAAAAAAATACGGTTGAATATCGTGCACTAGGTGGAAGAATTGGATATAAAGAAGCTGGAATGGTGGAAGAGGATGAAGATTTAGAAGAAGAAAATAACGAAGTAAAAGAAGAAGGTATTATGAAAATAGCCTCTAACACAAATCCTTTAGCTGATAGAGATGATCTTGCTAGAGATATATTTGGCAAACCATATATTGAACTTACACCTTTACAACAAGAACAATTAAATAATTATATAGAAGAAAAAGCTAGCAAAAAATCTATGGATACAAAATTTGCAGCAATGGGAGGATCTATGATTCCTCCTGCTAGACGAATTGAAGGTGGTGTTATAGAATTAGATGCAAGAAAAAGTGGTGGATATATTCCATACGGTAAAAAAGAAAGAGTAGATGATGTTCCAGCAATGCTTGCAAAAGACGAATTTGTATTTACTTCACGTGCAGTCAAGGGCGCAGGAGATGGCAGCGCGCGACGAGGGGCTGCTAAGATGTATAAGTTAATGAAACAATTAGAAACAAAAGGAATGAAAATGGAACGAGGAGCTAGAGCATAATGGCTGAAATTACAACAACACGAACACTTCCGGCTGAATATATAGAAGCGTTAGGTAAAACATATTCCGATCAATTAACGTCAGCTATTGGTGGATTGAAAGGCGTAGATCAATCTAGAATTTTTGGACCACAATTTGTTGCTGGTCGTGGTGCCCTTCAAACACAAGCAGAGGGATTAGCAAGTGGTCTTGGTGCCTATCAACCTTTTTTACAATCTGCACAAGCTGCAACAGGACCTACTGCATATCAACAGTTTATGTCCCCGTATCAACAAGATGTTATTGATACATCTTTAAGACAATTTGATATTCAAGCACAAAAAGGTTTACCAATGCTTGCAGCACAAGCAATTGGAGCTGGAGCATATGGTGGTGGACGAGAAGGTGTTCAAAGAGCTGAATATCAAACACAATCAGATTTAAATAGAGCATTACTACAAGCACAATTACAACAACAAGGATTTGGTCAAGCACAAGCATTAGCAGCTCAACAATATAATCAACAATTAGGATTAGCAGGTCAAACTCAAGGATTATTAGGATCACAAATTTCAGGACTTAGTGCGTTAGGTGCACAACAACAAGGACAAGCACAAGCTTTATTAGATGCTCAAAAACAATTAGAGTTTCAAAAAATATATGCTCCTTTACAAACTGCTCAACAATATGGAGCAGGTATTACAGGACTTATTGCTGGATACCCTCAACAAACTCAAACACAAGTTGCTCCATCACCTACAGCGTTGCAAACTATTTTAGGAGCGGGCGCTACGTTGGCTGGTGTATACAAAGCACTTAAATAATTATGTCTAGAATATTAAGAAGACCAATGTTTAGAGGTGGATCAACAAATGAAGGTATTATGTCTGTACCTAGAAAAGGATATCAAGGTGCAGGTTTTGTAAATGAAGAGGAAGTTGCTGCTGACGAAGCTTTAATGAGAACAGGGTCAATTACCAAAAGTCCAGGAATTACAGGGTTAGATTCAATTCCAACTTCAACTCCAAAACAAACTGAAGTTCCACAACAAACTCAAAATACTTATAAAATGTTTGGTAAGAACATAGAAAAAGGAAGTTATGATGATGAAGCAGTTAAACTTTATTTAGGAAAAAAAGCAGATGCTTCATCTAAATTTTTAATTAATTTTGGATTAAAATATATGTCAGCAAAACCTAGAAGAGGTAAATTTGGTTTTATTACAACTGCTTCTGACGCTGCTCAAAAACCAACTGAAGAACTTTTTGCAGATATTGATAAGGAGAGAGAATTAAAATTAAAATTAATGAGCATTCTTGGTAAAAGTGAAACTAAGGGAGCTTTTGAAAAAAAAGTAAATTTTATATGGGAAACAGAAAAAACAAAAATAGAAAGGGGATTAACACCAACTTTTAAAACCAAAGAAGATGTTGTTGATTACATAAGAAAACAAGAGTCTGAAACAAAATCACAATCTGTAGAAGATCAAGTAAATAACGAAGCTAAAAAAAGAATTGAAAGTAATCAGGCCCCTAATTTTAAAGTTGCAAAAAATATGGCTTATTTTGATTTGTTTGGAATGGAAAAAATTCCTAAAGAGGAAGCAAATGCATTAGCAAATAGATATTTTTTACCTCCTAATGCTTTAACTCCAAAACCAAACTCTACTGATTTTACATTGACTGATGTAAAAAATTTAGAATCAACACTTGGAAAATTAAAAGAAGGACAAACTTATGTAGATCCATTTAGAAGACAAGTTTTTTTATATGCAGGACCAAATACATTTAGACCCTTAAGTAAATTTTAAAGGAGTTTTATGCAAGACGAAAACTTCGATAGTTTAAAAGAACTACAAGATGCAGAAGATAATCAAGTATTTTCTAAAGTAGATAAACCAATTCCAAATGTATCTGATTTTAGCGAATATGTAACTCCAGAAGAAGTTACAGATGGTTTAAGTTACAAAGCACCAAAACCCACAGTCGAGCGTCGAGAACCTACAATTGAAGAAAGACTTGCACAAGGTCCTAAATATAAAGATAGATCTAAATTAGAAGCAGTTATATTTGGACCTGATATAGAATTACAAGGGGATTTTAGTTTACCTGCGCAGAGAGTAATTGAAAGAATTTACAGGAAAGGCACAGGGAAAGAAGTAGAACCGGTTGATAATTTTTCAACAACCGAATCTTTTGTTGCTGGATTAATAGATGGAAATATTAAATTAGTTACATTTCCTGTTAACATTGCATCAGAGGTAATTGATCTTGCACGAGGATCTGGAATTGATCCTGATAAAAGTGCAGTTGCAAAAGTAGAAAAATATTTTACAGATAGCATACTTGGTAAAGTTGGAAAAGAAGCTGAAAAAATTGCGTTTTCAGATGCTGCAGGTAAATTAACATCAGCTGCAGTTCAAATATTTGGACTTTCCAAACCAACACAAGCATTAACAGATTGGGGATTTAAAACTGCAAATAGATATTTTGAAGCAGCAAAACTTGGTAAAATTGCAACTAATAGTAAAAGTTTAGAACAAGCAACAAAAGAAGCAATAAAATTAAATAAATTAAGTGGTAAACAAAAATTTGCATCTTTTATGATTGGGGGTGGTTTAAGTATGGCTGCTGTTGCTGATCCAGAAGAATTTGGTACGTTATCTGAATGGTTAGAAGGAACAAGATTTGAAAGTACATTAGGTGTTCTTGGATTAAATCGCGAAAGAAAAACAAATCCACAAGATGAGGCAGCTAGAAGACTTTCAAATAGATTTAAACTAGGAGTAGAACAAGGAATAATAACTTGGCCTATTTTATTTGTAGGAGGTAAAATTGGAAACATTATAAGTAAACAATCTAAAGATGTTTATGCAAGTAACGAAGATTTAGATAAATGGATTGAAAAATATTTTATAGCTCCATTAAGAGCTAGAGGTGTAAAACCAGAAGAATTATTTGAAGAAGTTCAAAGAGTAAAAAATAAAATATCATCCGGTCAAATTGCTTCAATAGATATAATAAAAGATATAGATGCATCTCTTCTTAAAATTGCAAAAGAAGCAAATATTAATAAAGGAACACCTGAATTAAAAAGATTAATAGGAAGAATGGATGAGTTACTTGTTACAGGATCTGATATTATTAAAGGTAAAGAATTTTTATTTAAAGGATTTGATTCTAAAAAAATATCTGAATTTAAAAAATTTGCATCTACTGAACTTGGATTAGGTGCGGATCAAATAGAAAGATTGGTTGCAGAATTAACAAAAACTAGAAATGTATTTAACAATTATAAAAATACATTTTTTGCAGGTGGAAATATAAACGTTGCAGCTAATGAGTTTGCTAAAATTATGTCTGAAAGAATGCAAAATGTATGGACTTCAGAATATAGAATATTTGAAGATAATTTTAAAATATTTCCATGGTTAAAATATAAACCTATTCAATCTTATTTGGATGAAGCAAAAAAAGTATTAGGACGATATGCATCTCAAAATGGAGTTAAATTAACATCTCAAGAATTAGATGATCAATTACAAACAATATTAAAAGAAGTAAGAAGAGATCCGATAACAGGTGCACCAGAATTTCCATTATACAATCAAAGTATTTTAGCAGAAGATGGAATACAATATATTAATATGTCGAAAAGTTTTGAAGGTGGTAAATTTAAAACAAGTGAACTTTTTAAAAAAGAAGAAGATATTAGATCTTTTCAAAGATTGTTTGGACAAAAAAGAGATTTAAGAAATACAATTGCTAGTACTATGTCTGATCTTGCAACTCTTACTGCAAAAGATACATTTTATAATAATATTTTAAAACTTAATGATGATTTAATAAAACAAAACAGACCGGGTGTATTTTATAGAAGCCCCACAGCAGCAAGAACTGGTTTAAGAAATACTATAGATGGAGAAGATATTATAACTACTAAAGGTGGATTAAATATAAAATCACCGATAGGAGAAGAAGTTTATACTAATCCATTAAATGGTACATACACGTCTAAACCCTATGCTGATGCTTTAAATTTTGCTGAAAAAATAATGTTTGATCAAGTGGCAAAAAACACATGGTATCAACATTTAGTTTTAATTCCAAAAGGATTAACACAAATTTCTAAAACTGTATTAGGTCCTTTTACACATACAAGAAATTTTATAACACAAGGTGAATTTGTTTTGTCAAATGGTAATTTATTTAAAAACCCTAGAAAAATAGCTGAAAACTTTAAACGAGCTTTTAATACTATTCAACCACAATTATTATATAGAAATTTACCTAAAGATCAGGCTATGGCAAGATTTTTAATTGAAGAAGGAGTTATGAGCTCAAGTGCCATTGCTACAGATATAGCAGGTTTAATAGACGATATGTCTAAAACAGGGGATGTTTATTCAAGATTATTTGGAAGGTTTGGTGATAAAATGAAAAAAGCTTATAAAGTTGCTTTTGATTTATATGTTGCAGAAGATGATATTTGGAAAGTTTATAGTACTTTTGCTGAATTTGACACTTATAAAGATCTTTATACTAATGCTTTTAAATCAGGAAAACTTAAAAACATGCCGACTGATTTACAAATAATGAAACAAGCTACAAAAATTGTAAGAGACACTATACCTAATTATGCATATGTGGGAGATGCTATAAAAGCTATGAGAAGAACTCCTCTTGGAAATTATATGGCTTGGCCATCATCTGTTGTAAGATCAGGATTAAAAACATATGAACTTGCACAAAAAGAAATAGCAGATCCTATTTTACATTCACAGGGTGTAAAAAGAATGATTTCTTTTGGAACAGGAATGGCGGTTGCATTACCTGCTATTGCAGGAATGGTGCATGGTATTTATGGTATTACAAACAAAATGGTAGCAGCATCAAGATTTTTTGTTCCTGATTTTTCTAGGAATAATACTCTTATATTAACACAAGATGAAAATGGTAATATTAAATATATAGATGGAAGTGGGTCATTTGTTTATGACACTATAACTTCTCCTTTTCAATCTGTAATTGCTGAAATTAATATACAAACTGCATATGACCCAAAAGCACCTCTTATACCTGCAACATACAAAGGGTTGATTAGAGGTATTGGGAAATTAATGGAACCTTTTATTGGTGAATCTATGTGGTTACAAGTATTTAATGATTTAGTTATTAGAGGAGGAGTAACAAAAGATGGTAGAAAAATATGGAATAAACAAATGGATAACCCTGATAAAGTAATAGCAGCACTAGAATATTTTGCAGGAGCAGTTTCTCCAGGATCTTACAAACAATCTGTTCGTTTAAAAACATCGATTGAAGGAGAACCAGGACCACGAGGTGAAAAATATGAAGTAGCTGATGAAGTGGCAGGGTTTTATGGTTTAAGACAAATTAAATTAGAACCCCTTAAAAAAATGGCTTTTAAATTAGATGAATATAAAGGAGGTGTTGCAGATGCTAGAGTTATATTTACAGAGCCTGCTTTAAAAGGAGGTAAATTATATGGTGACGATTTAATAGAAAATTTTTATTATGCTAATAGAAAAAAATATGAGTTAATGAATAATTTAAAAATTACAAATGAAATGGCTCAAATTTTAAAAGTATCAGAAGAAGATTTATTTAAAGTTTATAAAGATAGACAAATCGCAACTGATTTTAGATCTATATCACAAGATAAATTTAAACCTTATACTCTTAGTAAACCTGTAGCAAAAAAAGCACAAGAAATAGTAGAAAAATTAACTGAAGATTTTGATAAAATTGAAATTCCAGATACTGTTGGTTATGAAGTTAGACAAGCTTTAGGAGAATTAATTTATGATATGTCACAAGTTCCATTGGGTGAAAGTCTTGGTAAATATATAAATATTAAAGATTATTTAATCGGTGATAAACCTTCGTTACTAGGACCAAGAAGCGAGGGGCCAACTAATGTTCAACCTTTACCACAACAGCCACAACCTAATCCATCAGTGGTATCTAAACCACCAGTAAATCCTAACTTACAAGGTGGCTTGACTGCAACTGAAACTGGGTTATTAAGTGATGCTGAAAAAGCAATTAGATTAAGACAACAAGGATTAGCATAATGGCAAACGGAAAAGAACCAAAGACAACGGGAGAACATATTGTAGCTCTTTATGGCCATATAACTGGCATAAAACGAGAAATAAATGATTTACATAAACGCCATGATGATAACGAAAAAAAACAAAATCATATCATGTGGGCACTGCTTGGTGGTATGGGATCTATAATTGTTATCTTATTATCTGTTACAGATATTTTTAAATAAATCATTGCAATACTTTCAAAAAGTTGTATTACGCATTGATGAATGATAATTTATTAGTACATAAACATTTAATAGTACGTGCAGAAGTCTATCGGCCACCGATGGATGAAAAGTTTCTTACAGGTTGGTTAAACGAATTCATAGAAAAAATTGGAATGAAAGTAATGATGGGTCCTTATGTTAAGTACTCTAACATGGTTGGTAATCGTGGTATTACAGGAGCAGCAATTATTGAGACATCTCATATTGTAATGCATATCTGGGACGAGGTTAGCCCTGCACTAATGCAATTTGATGTATACTCTTGTGGTGAATTTGATCCTGAAAATATATGTAATAAAATAGATGAAGACTTTGCAGTTCATAAAATAGAATATAAATTTTTAGATAGAGAAAATAACTTAAGTGAATTACATACTATAACTTATACTGATCCAATAGCTAAGAATTATGAAAATAAAGAAATAGAAAAGAAAAATAATATATTAATGAAAAGCCGTAAAGAAGTTGAAATCAATGGTAATGGAACTTCTGGGTATACTCTTAAAGAAGGTATTCATAAAGGCACTGTTCTTGGACATATCTCAAGAGAAAAATCAGTACTTGAAAATTAATAAATAATCGTTATATATCTTCCAGGTTGCATCACGTGGGTGGACCTATTAACTTGCTTAACAAAGGAGATAATAATGACATTCAATTCATTATTCCCAAATAACGGCATGATTAAAATGGATGAATTCCATAATCATTTCGTAAAACACACTGCAGATATATTTGATAATATATTTGATAGTTGGTCTAAAATACCTTCATTCCCTTTTTACAACGTGGTAAAATATGGAAAAGGTAAATATGGTCTAGAAATAGGACTTGCTGGATACAATAAAGAAAACGTTCTTGTAGAAGTAAAAGACGGTATTTTAACTGTAGAAGGTAAAGTTGAAGATAAAAATATAGACTATGTTCAAAAAGGACTAGCTTATAGAAAATTCATTAAACAATTTGAGTTAGCATCTGATGTAGTAATCGATGAAGCTGAAATGGTTGATGGTTTACTTAAAATTAAACTTGGTTTTAAAAAACCAAAAGAAGTTGAAGGTATTAAAGTAGAGGTAAAATGATGCCTTACAACGAAGAAGAAGTTAATTGGTTAAATCCAAGATCTTAATTCTTCACCTAATACTTCAGACGCAATATTAATCTTTTTGCGGAGAGCTTTGACGATTTTTTCATCAACAGTCTTTTCCGCAATTAGATCAATATAAGTTACTGATTTTTTCTGACCTATTCTGTGTGCGCGATCCTCTGATTGCAATCTCTTCTCCAAATCATATCCATTAGAATAATATATAACAGTACTAGCTTCTGTTAACGTAATACCATATCCGCCTGTTTGTGGGTTACCCACGAAGAAACGAACCGGGGATCGTGGATCTTGAAAAGCTTCTATATTCTTTTGTCTAATTTCAGATTCAGTTGCTCCGTAGTAAGAAACAATAGATTCTGGACCATAGATAAGATTTCCTTCTTCATCTTTTGCTGTGGATATTGCTTTAACTATTTTTTCAATATCATGAATATAGTGAGCCCATATAATAACTTTACCATTAGTTTCATCTAATATTTTCATTAGCTCTTTTATTCTGTTGCTTGGTATATCTACTATTTCTCCAGATTCTGTTTTTAAATGACCACAAACTATTTGATGTAATCTCATTAATTGAGTTAAAGCATGAGGGGCTCTTACAATATCTCCCTTTAATAAAGCCATGGCTGTAGCTTTCATTGTAGCGTAATGTTGTTCTTGTTCTTTTGTTAATTCAACTTCTCTTTTTATATAAACTTTATCAGGTAGATCTAAACAATCTTCTTTTAATACGCGGTATGAAAAAGGTTTTAAAATTTCAGATAATTCATCTAATCTTTGATAAGATTGTATTATCCAAACTTGTCTTCCACCAAAATTCTTTCTAACCATATTTGCATATCTATTTTGAAAAGTTAAGTAAGAACTAAATCCTAACAAATGTTCATTTAAAAATTTACATTGAGTGTATAAATCTAAAGGAGATTTAGTAACAGGAGATCCTGTTAATATTCTTCTATATTTTGCAAGACTAGCAATACTAATTATATTTTTAGTTCTAGCTGCTTTGTTACTTTTAATAGTAGTTGATTCGTCAATAGCAAATAAAGCTTTATGGCTATTTAAAAATTTCCTAGCAAAAGCAGCACCTTTAGTAGTAGAAAACGCCTCAACATTCATTAAGAGGATGTGAAGGTTATAATCTATATTAAATAAATCTTGATACTCTTTATCCTTAGCTTTTGAAGTTGAAGCGGTCCATAATACAGTTTTATGTTGTACATGGCTAGGTAAATGTGTTGGTATTTCAGAAGAAAACCAGTTTCTATAAACACCTTTTGGTGCTACAATTAACGCCGCGTTAATTTTTCCTTTATCATAAAGCATAGCCATATTATCAACTAATACTTTAGATTTACCAGTTCCCATCTCCATAAAATATGCGAACTCTTCTTTATCCCAAGACATTTCTAATGCCTTAAGTTGATGTTCATATGGTTTAGTTTTAAACCTATAATTGCGTGGCATAAATAATTTATTTCTTTCTATTGACTTATTAAATAAACATCCTTATATACTTTGTCAAGAGAGAAATAATAGAATGAAAAATAAAATATTTGAATTATATAAAGACAAGAGTCTTACAGAGTTTTTAGAGTTTAAGAGAGATAACCCTAAAGAAAATTTCGTGTATGTATTACAACATCCACCAGCTAACATAAATATATTAAGCGCTTCTAATTTTGGGTATTTAGTTATATGTCTTGCTTACTTTGATCAAGTTGCATTTAATGCAGCTCCTTTCGTTTTTAAGATGCGAAAGAACTTGAAAGATTTTACAAAGCAAGATTATATATTGCTTACAGGAGATCCGGCGGTCATTGGTATTTCCTGTGCTATAGCAAGTGATATGACCAATGGCCAATTTAATCTCTTGAAATGGGATCGTAGAGAGTTTAAATACTACCCAATAGAATTTGATCTCTATCAGAAAGGATAAATATGAGTGACGATGTAAAACAAATGATGCT
>Ga0209354_10001221_pt1 | contig 11362 bp, 10 predicted proteins | sample LauGreSpBDMM15DD_2_FD_187562 | JGI IMG/M metagenome (GOLD analysis project Ga0209354, IMG submission 187562) | Freshwater lake microbial communities from Lake Michigan, USA - Sp13.BD.MM15.DD (SPAdes) (version 2) | ecosystem: Environmental > Aquatic > Freshwater > Lake | place: Lake Michigan...
GGTGCAAATTGCTACGAAACTAAAAGATTCGTTTGATTGCCGAGCATCCCCAAAATAAGAATTAACTTGAGTGAGCTCGACATAAGCCAGAAAACACCCCAAACCCATTTTGACGATTGTGAATGAACCATCAAACAGGTAAATCCTGTTTAGCCAAATTGTATGGATACTGATCACTATAAGCGCGTAGTCGAGACCGCATTAATTTGCGCTCAAGAGCCTCTAACAACAAATGAACTCAACCGATTGTTTTTAGAGCCTCCTTTGGCATCTGCGGATCTCCAAAAAATACTTTTTGAGATCCAAAAAGAATGGCATGACAAAGGCATGGAGCTGGTCAATATAGCAACTGGCTGGCGTTTCCAGAGCCGCCTCAACATGCGTGAGTATTTAGATCGCTTAACACCAGAGAAACCTCCCAAGTACTCACGAGCAGTGATGGAAACCTTAGCCATCATTGCCTATCGGCAGCCCGTTACTCGCGGTGAGATCGAAGAGGTACGTGGTGTGGTTGTGAGTAGTAATGTCATGCGTCAGCTAGAAGATCGTGGCTGGGTTGAGGTAGTTGGTCACAAAGATACGATCGGGCGCCCAGGCCTCTATGCAACTACCAAACAGTTTTTAGATGATCTCAGCTTAAAAGATTTACAAAGCCTACCCATGTTAGAAGATGGCTCTATTTCTGCTGAGGCCTTAGGACAAGCTGTGATTGAGTTTGATGCTGATGCGACCGTGGAAACTGTTATTCCACTAGAGCCCCTGAACAACGCCGAGCACGATGACAAATCCTGATCAAGATTCTCTTACACCTAATCCAGTAGCAGAGGGGTCGGTCGACAATCCCTCTTCGGGTGATTCAGATACTGGGGAGCGTAAAGACCGCGGTGAGCGCGGCCCCAAACGTTTTCATAAATCGAACAATAAGGCCCGCGGTAAGTTCGGTAATAAAAATAAGCGTCGCGATGGGCCAAATCCTCATGCAGAGGCTGACGGAGAGCCAACCAGGCCCTCACCAAAATCAGCACAACTTCAGGCAGAGACCGAAGCCTTATTTGCCTCGGTAGTTTCTGGAGAATTTGATGCAGCTCTTGATGCTCCAGAGACTGAAGCCTCTGCGGTAGAGGAGCCCGGAGTAATTTCGCATGAGGCCGGCATTGAACAGCGAGCCTCTAAAGCGGGAGATGAGGAATCGGATGAGCTCGACAATCCAACTGATTTAGAGCGCTTGCAATTTGCCAGTGTGGATGAGCTACCACTGAGCTTGCGGGATGAAGTATGGTCTGATCTTGACGGTCTCGATGATGATGCCGAAGATGAGGATACCGTTAAGTTACATAAGGTCCTAGCAGATGTAGGAATGGGATCACGTCGCGAGATGGAAGATTTGATTATTCAGGGACGTGTTTCTGTGAACAGTATGCCGGCGCACATTGGTCAGCGTGTGGGCCCTAGCGATATCGTGCGCATTAACGGTAAGCCAGTGCATCGTAAGATTCATACTAAGCCACCGCGTGTCATTCTGTACCATAAACCTGCTGGCGAAATTGTTAGTCAAGCCGATCCTGAGGGTCGCCCAAGCGTCTTTGATCGCTTGCCAAAACCTCGGCAAGGTCGCTGGATTGCAGTTGGCCGCTTGGATTTCAATACAGAAGGCCTTTTGTTATTTACCACCTCAGGCGAATTGGCAAATCGATTGATGCATCCTCGCTATGGAGTTGAACGTGAATATGCAGTTCGTATCCTTGGTGAACTATCGGCCGAATCGGCAGAACAACTAAAAACAGGAATACAGCTCGATGACGGTCAGGCTCGCTTCTTGCGTTTAAGTCAAGGCGGTGGCGATGGTGCCAATCGTTGGTACTCCGTAGCGCTTACTGAAGGACGTAATCGTGAGGTACGTCGTATGTTTGAGGCAACGGGGCATGTAGTCTCTCGTTTAATTCGGACCCGCTACGGTTTGTTCATATTGCCCCCCCGTTTACGGCGTGGTAAGTGGGAAGAGGTGCCCCTTGAAAACATTACTCAATTGATGCGTGCTGCCGGTTTAAAGGTTCCGCAAATGGGAAGTAAAGAGAGGGGAGGTCCTCAAGGCCGAACTTCCGGCATGGATCCTCAAAGTGATCCTAATTTTCAGCCCGATCCAATGCAAACCTCGGTATCTTATTGGGGGTCAAAAGAGGCGCTCACGATGGCCTCCAACCATTCTCAGGGTACATCTCATTTGCCAGGTCAAGGCAGAGGCTCCAACAGTGGAGCTGGCCGATCTGGCTTTGGTCAAAAAGGTCAACGCGGAACCGGAGGAAAACCTGGGGGTCAACGCCCCAAGGGGCAAAAGATCCATCATGGAAGCGGCTTTAGTGCTGGGCCGGGAGGAACTGGAAGTGGGGGTCAAAAGCGTCCTAATCGTGGCAAACCCTTTAAGGGACCAAGAAAACCTCGAAATCCGGGTGAAAGTTTCTGATTTGACTAGAGATTTTATGATTCGGGTATAATTTCTCTCGCACCGGCTGATGTTGAATGCAACGTAAGCTGGCCTGTTCTGGTAGTTAGGAATATGGGCTTTGTAGGCCCATTTTTTTTTGCCAAACGGCGTGTTATGAGTGATGTTTGTGTGGGGATCGCGTGAAAGAACAGCAGATTATTTCTGCCGAAGTGGGCAATTTAGGCTATTCGCTAGTTGATATCGAGCGTGAGGGCCGTGGTTTGCTCCGTGTGACGATCGAAAACCCTGACTTTGATCGCATGATTACGGTGGAAGATTGTGAGAAGGTAAGTCATCAGCTGACCTATACCTTGGCGGTTGAGAACGTTCCTTATGAGCGTCTTGAGGTCTCATCGCCAGGGTTAGATCGCCCCGTTAAGACGGCTGTTGAGTTTATTCGGTTCGCAGGGTTGGAAATTGATCTGAAATTGCGGGTGGCAGTTTCAGGAAGAAAGAATTTTAGGGGAGTGCTGCAGGGCCTAAAAAGTGGCTCGGTAGATTCTCCAGATGCACGGTTTAGTTTGTTATTTGAGGCGAGTGATGGATCTACCGCTGAGCTTGAATTTAGCTTGGCTGAAGTTGAAAAAGCTCGCTTGGTCCCTGTAATTGATTTCAAAGGAAAAAAATCATGAGTCGTGAAGTTCTCATGTTGGCAGAAGCCCTCGCCCGTGAAAAGAATGTTGATCGTGAGATTGTTTTTGAAGCTCTCGAACTAGCATTGGCATCCGCCACTAAAAAACGCTACAGCGAAGATGTGGATATTCGGGTTTCAATTGACCGTGATAGCGGTGAGTATGAGACCTTTCGCCGTTGGTTGGTCGTTCCAGACGAAGCTGGCTTACAAGAGCCCGACAAAGAGATTTTGCAATTTGAGGCCAAAGAGCAAATCTCCGATATCGAGGTAGATGATCACATTGAAGAGCAGATCGAGTCTTTGGCGTTTGGTCGGATTGGCGCTCAGGCAGCTAAACAGGTGATCTTGCAACGTATTCGGGATGCTGAACGTGAGCAAATTCTGAATGATTACCTCGAGCGGGGCGAAAAGATCATGACCGGTACGGTCAAGCGTGCCGACAAAAATGGCTTAATTATTGAATCGGGTCGGGTTGAGGCTTTACTTCGCCGTGATCAAATGATCCCCAAAGAGAACCTTCGTTCTGGCGATCGTGTCCGCGCATATATTTTGAAGGTTGATCGCGAAGCACGTGGTCCGCAAATTGAGCTCTCACGTACATGCCCCGAGTTTTTAATGAAGTTATTTGAGAATGAAGTGCCTGAGATCGAGCAACGGCTTTTGGATATCAAGGGCGCAGCCCGTGACCCAGGAGTTAGGGCCAAGATTGCAGTGGTCACCCACGATAAACGCATCGATCCAATTGGTACTTGCGTCGGTGTTCGTGGCACTCGTGTGACAGCAGTTCGCAATGAAGTTGCTGGCGAGGCTGTTGATATCGTTCTGTGGTCTGAGGATCCTGCGCAATTTGTGATTGGCGCGTTAGCTCCTGCCCAGGTCTCATCGATTGTGGTGGATGAAGAGCGCCATGCTATGGATGTGGTGGTAGACGAGGAGAACTTAGCGATTGCGATTGGACGCAGTGGGCAAAACGTTCGTTTAGCGAGTGAGTTGACCGGTTGGCAAATTAATATCATGACTCCTGAAGAGTCTGCTGAGAAATCTGAAAAAGAGTCGGTTGTAGTCCGCCAATTGTTTATGGATAAGTTAGACGTGGATCAAGAAGTTGCTGATATCTTGATTGAAGAGGGCTTTAACTCCTTAGAAGAAGTAGCCTATGTACCTTTGTCCGAGATGCTTGAGATTGAATCATTTGATGAGGATACTGTTAATGAATTAAGAACACGGGCACGCGACTCTTTATTAACGATGGAGTTAGCTAAGGAAGAGCGCATTGAGGAAGTATCGCAAGACCTACGTTCACTTGAAGGTCTCTCTCCCGAATTAATTACAACGCTAGCTGAGAATCAAGTGCACACGCGCGATGATTTGGCCGGTTTAGCAGTAGATGAGCTAGTGGAAATCACTGGTATGGATGAAGAAATAGCCAAAACGCTCATTATGAAAGCGCGTGAACATTGGTTTAACGCATGAGGAAAAGCGCATGGCTACGACAACCGTAAAAGCACTGGCTGAGGAGCTAAAAAGAAGCTCGGCAGATTTATTGGTCCAACTGAAGGCTGCCGGAATTGAGAAAGAATCGGAATCCGACAAGATTACTGATAAGGATAAGACCGCACTATTGGGATACCTCCAAAAAGCCCATGGAAGTGCTGATGCTGGTGCTCGTAAAAAAATTACCTTAACAAAGCGTGAGACTAGCGAGATCCGTCAAGCAGATTCAGCTGGTCGGACTCGTACCGTGCAAGTCGAGGTACGTAAAAAGCGGGTTTTGGTCAAGCGCGATGAGTCTGCAAAACCAGAAGAAGCTGCCGAGGAAAAAGAGGTCAAGGCGCCTGTTGAGAAAAAGCCAATCTTGTCGGATGAGGAATTAGAAAAACGTGCTGCTGAAGCCTCGCGTCAAGCTGAGTTGTTAGCTAGACAAGAAGCGGAGATGAAAGCTGCAAGCGAGCAAAAGCAAAAGAAAGTTACTAATGAGCTTAAGCCTACTAAAGCAGAAGTTGATCAAGAGCTAGCCACAAAAGAGAAAGCCAGTAAAGATTTAGCTGAGCTTCGTACGCGACGCGCTGCGGCAGAGGCTGAAGTATCTGCCATTCGGGACATGATGAGTGCACCCGCACGAGTTTTAAAAGCGCCCAGTGAAGTTGCTAGCGAAGAAGCGAAGAAGGGCACTTTACATAAGCCTGTAAAGGCTGATGGTGGCGATGATAAAAAGAAACCTACTAAGGTAGGCGGTAAATTAATCAAGTCTTCTGAGACCTCCTCAACGTGGCAAGAAGAAGGTGCAAAACGGAAGGTTGGATTAAAGACCCGTGGTGATATGAGTGGTGGTATGGGTGGCGGATGGCGCAGTGGTGGCGGACGTAAGAAGCAACACCAGAATCAAGAGGATAACCCGGCAACTAATTTTCAAGTCCCTACAGAACCAGTTATCCGCGATGTATATATCCCTGAAACCGTTACGGTTGCTGACTTATCGCACAAAATGTCTGTCAAGGGCGCAGAGGTGATTAAGCTGCTGATGGGAATGGGTCAAATGGTAACGATTAATCAAGTCCTGGACCAAGATACTGCAATGATCATTGTTGAGGAGATGGGTCATAAAGCACATGCCGCTAAATTAGATGATCCTGAAATAGAGTTGGGTGCCTCGGCAGAGGATGCACCGTTGCTACCAAGACCACCCGTAGTTACGGTGATGGGACACGTTGACCATGGTAAGACATCCTTGCTCGATAAGATCCGGGTCGCAAAAGTGGCCGCTGGTGAGGCTGGAGGTATTACCCAGCACATTGGTGCTTATCACGTAGAGACCCCGCGTGGAGTTATTACCTTCTTGGATACACCGGGTCATGAGGCCTTTACGGCAATGCGTGCCCGCGGTGCGAAGGCAACCGATATCGTGATCTTGGTCGTAGCGGCCGATGATGGTGTGATGCCGCAAACGCGCGAAGCAATCCACCATGCAAAAGCAGCCAATGTGCCATTGGTTGTGGCGATTAATAAGATTGACAAGCCAGAAGCTAATACGGATCGCGTCAAGACTGAATTAGTGAGTGAACAAGTTGTTCCTGAAGAATACGGCGGCGACTCTCCATTCATTGGAGTCTCTGCAAAAACAGGAGAGGGGATTGATGCGCTTCTCGAGAACGTGTTGTTGCAGGCAGAAATTTTGGAACTCAGAGCCCCCAAAGATGCGCCAGCACAAGGTATTGTGATTGAGGCACGTCTGGACAAAGGTCGCGGCCCAGTAGCTACGGTATTAGTTCAGTCTGGCACCTTAAAACGGGGTGATATGCTTTTGGCTGGCCAGTCTTATGGACGCGTTCGCGCCATGTTAGATGAGAATGCTAAGGCAACCAATGAAGCTGGCCCATCGATCCCAGTGGAAATCCAAGGTTTGTCGGAGGTACCTGATGCAGGCGAATCATTTCAGGTGGTGGCGGATGAGCGTAAGGCTCGTGAGATCGCTTTGTTCCGTCAAGGTAAGTTCCGTGATGTGAAGTTAGCCAAGCAACAAGCAGTCAAGCTCGAGAACATGATGGAGAATATGGGCGAAGGCGCGGTTGAGGCTAAGCTCCTGCCCATCATTATCAAGGCAGACGTACAGGGTTCACAAGAAGCTCTTTCACAGTCTCTGCAAAAACTCTCCACCGCTGAAGTAAAAGTTCAAATCGTACACGCTGCTGTCGGTGGCATTACTGAAACCGACGTGAACTTAGCAATTGCTTCTAAAGGAGTCATTATTGGCTTTAATGCTCGTGCGGATGCGGTAGCCCGTAAATTAGCCGAGACCAATGGCGTAGATATTCGCTATCACAACATCATTTATGACGCAGTGGATGAAGTAAAGGCAGCTTTAAGCGGCATGCTTACCCCCGATAAGAAAGAAGAAATTATCGGTATGGTTGAGATACGCCAGGTCTTTAATGTGTCGAAGGTTGGTGCTATTGCAGGTTGTATGGTGTTAGATGGTATCGTGCGACGTAATTCACGGGTTCGTCTATTGCGCGATAACGTCGTTATATGGACCGGTGAGTTAGATTCCTTAAAACGCTTTAAGGATGATGCAAAAGAGGTCAAGGGTGGTTTTGAGTGCGGCCTTTCTTTGAAGAACAATAATGATATTAAAGAGGGTGATCAGCTAGAAGTTTTCGAGGTCACTGAGGTTGCTAGAACGCTTTAATCAATTGTCGTATGCATAAAACAAGCCCGCATCGTCACCAACGTCTTGCTGATCAGATTCAGCGAGATTTGGCGGAACTCGTTCCCCGCGAACTGCGGGATCCAGCGAATGGCTTAATTACGATCCAGGCCGTTGAGTTATCACCAGATCTTGCCCATGCAAAGATTTATTTCACGGTTTTGGGTGGTGATCCGCAATATGCATTGGGATCATTGCAGGAGAAAGCGGGCTATCTCCATTCATTACTCTTTAAGCGAATGCATACCCATACTGTGCCCACCTTGCATTTTGTCTTTGACACATCCATTGAGCGTGGCGCAGAAATGTCTCGATTAATTGATCAGGCATTAGGCTCAAAGCCTAACTAATGAGAATGGCTCAGCGGATTGACGGGGTGGTTCTGTTGGATAAACCCTCCGGAATGAGTTCTCAAAGTGCGGTCACTTCCGTAAAACGACTCCTGCATGCAGAAAAAGCAGGACATACGGGCACACTCGATCCAATGGCTACCGGATTGTTGCCAGTTTGTTTGGGGGAAGCAACGAAGTATTCACAAGATTTATTAGATGCCGATAAGGCGTATCTCGCCCAACTACGTTTTGGGATTCAGACGGATACCGGGGATGCGCAAGGCCAGATTATTGCCGAGAAATCAACGGCAGAGGTCGTTGATAACGCAATGGCTAAGACTCTGATTGATGCAATATTGCCTCGTTTCATTGGTGATATACAACAAGTACCGCCGATGTACTCAGCGCTAAAGCGTGATGGTAAGCCACTTTACGAGTACGCGCGTTCTGGTATTGAGATTGAGCGCGAAGCGCGTAGGATCACGATTTATTCGATCAAACTACTAAATGTTCAGTGGCCTGTGATCGATATTGAGGTGCACTGTAGCAAGGGAACTTATATTCGGGTATTGGCAGAGGATATGGGTCATGCACTTGGTTGTGGTGCGCATTTGATTGGCTTACGCAGAACCATGGTTGGACATCTTTCACTGGCACAATCAGCCAGCCTGGAAAGCCTTCAACATTCAGCTCCACAGATCTTGCCAGTCGACGCACTATTACAAACCTTGCCTGAGCTGACTGTGGATGATATTCAAGCAAAACGCTTAGAGATGGGGCAACGTGTTCCATGTGCTGTCAATATTGCGACGCAATGGGCTAACTCTTTATTTCGGATCTATCGTAGCCAAGCACTTCCCCAAAACTTTATTGGCACTGCGGATTGGCGTTCAGGTGTTTTACATCCTCGTCGCTTTATCTCCCAGCGTCTGATTAACCAAAACTAATTTTTCACCTTGACTAAGCAAAGCATCAAATGACCAAACGCGCACTTCGTAATATCGCCATCATCGCTCACGTGGACCATGGCAAAACCACTCTTGTTGACCAATTACTCCGTCAATCAGGCACATTTAGGACCAATGAAAAGATTTCTGAGCGGATCATGGATTCAAATGATCTTGAAAAGGAACGTGGTATTACCATTTTGGCAAAGAACTGTGCTGTGGAGTATGACGGTACACATATTAATATTGTTGATACACCTGGGCACGCAGACTTTGGTGGCGAGGTAGAGCGTGTTTTGTCGATGGTCGATGGCGTACTTTTACTCGTTGATGCGGTTGAGGGACCTATGCCTCAAACTCGGTTTGTTACCAAAAAAGCCTTGGCACTTGGGCTACAGCCGATTGTGGTTGTGAATAAGGTCGATCGTCCTGGAGCGCGTTGTGATTATGTTATCAATGCCACCTTTGAGCTCTTTGATAAGTTAGGCGCTACAGAGGAGCAACTGGATTTTCCAGTCATCTACGCATCTGGCCTCAATGGTTATGCTGGTACTGATGAGAGTGTGCGCGAAGGGAATATGCGCCCTCTATTTGATGCCGTATTACAGCATGTGCCAGTGCGCGATGATGAAGTGGATGCTCCATTGCAATTACAAATTTCATCAATTGATTACAGCAGCTATGTTGGCAAAATTGGCGTAGGCCGAATCAGCAGAGGCAGAATTAAACCTGGTACGGATGTTATTTGTATCAATGGTCCCGATGGCACACCCTTTAAAGGCCGCATTAATCAAGTATTGAAGTTCAGGGGTTTAGAGCGTGAAGTGGTTGATGAAGCCATCGCAGGCGATATTGTTCTTGTGAATGGTATTGAAGATCTAGCTATAGGCACAACTATTTGTGCTCTTGATCGGATTGATGCTCTACCCATGTTAAAGATTGATGAGCCGACCTTAACCATGAACTTTATGGTAAATACCAGCCCATTAGCAGGGCGCGAAGGAAAGTTTGTTACCAGTCGACAGATTCGGGAGCGCTTAGACCGAGAGGTGAAGTCCAACATGGCCTTGCGGGTTCGTGAGACCGATGATGATACGGTATTTGAAGTCTCCGGTCGTGGAGAGCTTCATTTGACTATTTTGGTTGAGAACATGCGGCGCGAGGGCTATGAGTTAGCGGTCTCAAGACCCAGGGTCGTTTTTCATGAAGAAAATGGTGTCAAACTCGAGCCCTATGAGAATCTCACCGTCGATCTTGAGGACACCACTCAAGGTGGGGTCATGGAAGAACTTGGTAAGCGCAAGGCTGAGTTGTTGGATATGGTGAGTGACGGTAAAGGGCGTACCCGTCTTGAGTATCGAGTTCCTGCGAGGGGTCTTATTGGATTTCAGGGGGACTTTATGACCCTAACCCGCGGCAATGGCTTAATGAGTCATAACTTTGATTCCTATGCGCCTGTGAAAGATGGCATTTTGGGAGAACGTCATAACGGCGTATTAATTAGTCAAGACGATGGTGAGGCAGTAGCCTATGCCCTTTGGAAACTTCAAGATCGCGGCAGAATGTTTGTTTCTCCGGGAGACCCTCTGTACGAGGGTATGATTATTGGAATTCATAGTCGTGACAATGATCTCGTGGTGAATCCCATTAAGGGTAAGCAATTAACGAACGTACGTGCTTCTGGAACGGATGAAGCAGTTCGTTTGGTAACACCCGTGCAATTAACCCTAGAGTATGCTGTCGAATTTATCTCAGATGATGAGTTAGTTGAAGTGACTCCCAAGAGCATTCGTCTGCGCAAGCGCTATCTTAAGGAACACGAGCGCAAGAAGGCTTCACGAGACGACGTTTAGCCCCTACAGTCCGAAGGTCGAGGCTAAACTTCGGTTACTGGCCTATGCGAAATAATGTAGTAACATTACTACATTAGTGTTTCAGTGAGGAGTTTGTATGCCAAAAACCCTGTCTAGCAGAGAATTTAATCAGGATACAAGCGGTGCAAAAAAGGCGTGTCGTTCTGGACCTGTTTTTATAACGGATCGCGGTAGACCGTCTCATGTTCTGATGCTTTATGAGGACTATCAGAGGGTTATCGGTCAGCAAAAAAATATCCTAGATCTTGTGGGCATGAAGGCTGCTGGTGATATTTGTTTTGAGCCTGCGAAAATAGATAGCCTGAGTAAACCAATTGATTTGAGCTAATGTTTTTACTTGATACCAATGTCATTTCGGAGTTGAGAAAAACGACCGAAAATAAAATTAATCCAGGTGTTAAAGAATGGGCAGAGACAAAAATGCCCTCAACCATGTTTCTTTCAGTTATCACTATTTTTGAACTTGAATTAGGTATTTTACGACTCGAGAGGCGCGATAAAAAACAAGGACAGATTCTACGCAAATGGTTATCCCAGCTTGTGCTCCCCGCTTTTGTTGATCGAGTTTTGCCCATAAATACTGCTATTGCAGTACGCTCTGCATCTCTTCATGTTTCAAATCCATCTTCAGATAGAGACGCCATGATTGCTGCTACTGCAATTGAGCACCACCTAACCTTGGTTACCCGTAATACCGTTGACTTTGATCTCACTAAAGTGAAGTTAATTAATCCATGGGAATAGCCCCTTGAGCATTAAACGCCTTGCCGTTGCCCCCATGATGGAGTGGACCGATCGCCATTGCCGATCGTTTCATCGTCTGCTGACAAAGCAAGCAGTTCTCTATACGGAGATGGTAACCGCGGGAGCGCTGATGCATGGTGATCTT
>Ga0209354_10001224_pt1 | contig 11346 bp, 9 predicted proteins | sample LauGreSpBDMM15DD_2_FD_187562 | JGI IMG/M metagenome (GOLD analysis project Ga0209354, IMG submission 187562) | Freshwater lake microbial communities from Lake Michigan, USA - Sp13.BD.MM15.DD (SPAdes) (version 2) | ecosystem: Environmental > Aquatic > Freshwater > Lake | place: Lake Michigan, USA...
GGCAAATAAGTTTGTCGAGCTGTATTTTCCGGTAGGATCTGCTAGATCAAAATATCGGCTAATGCCACTACTTGTTCTATTAACTGCTTTTACTTTTGCAACTTGTGTGCTTACAGACAGCGGACTGATGTTATAATCTTCCCCGGTAATCATACGATTTTGTGTATAATAAGTCTGTGGAGCATTTGCCTTAATACTGTCGTTTGATTCAGTTGCACCAGCGTTAGTAACTGTGTAAGTTAATGACAATGTAATTGTTAAAGTTTGTAGTTGATTTTGTGAAGAAAAATAAGGAACTTCAATTGATACGTTTCGAATGTCTCTTGCATTAATTGCATACTGTAACCCGTTGCTTACTCTGTAGTAAGTTCTAAATACCCCTAACGGTAAATCTCCAAAAGTACCATCGCTAAATTGTAGGCTAAATCTATCGCCGGCTCGTGTTATTACACTATAGATATTTCTAATATTTTTAGTAGTGCTGTTATAAATTATGTTGTTGCCTTCAAAATTACTAACCGGAGTCCATAAATTAGTTTCAGCATTGTTGCCGTCTAATCGATATAACCACACGTCCGAATTATTAACACCCGGACTGTCAATATCAACTGATTGATTGCTACTAGGTTGAGTAATTGTAAATAATCCAGTGTTTAATGTTCCTTGAACGAAATTTAAAAAGAATCCGCTAGCGGCACTGCCTAATCCTTTGCCGTCATCTCTATAAACACAGGCTAATCGATTTCCTATCTTAGGAGCTTCTTCATATATGTAATTTTGTTCACTAAATGTTGTACTAGTAATTTCAAAAGGCATTGTTCTGCCGTCAACTGTTTTAGTAAATTCATACACGGGAACATTTGTATTTGCTCCTTGTATACGATATTGTTCTGTTGGGATTCCGTAAATTGTATTTTTATCTGCTGGATTTCCAAATTGTTGAGTCGATGGGAACGATGCGTTCATTATTTTAATAAATTGATCGTACCAGTTGGCGTTTGCTGAATCGTTCCAATTAATAGTTTGTCCTGCTAGATTTCTGCCGTTGCTATCAATTACATTTTCTGTAGTAGATACACTAGTAAATTTTAATAATCCTTTAGAAGGAATGTTTCTCTTGGCATTGTAGCTAATTAATCGTGCTAAACGTAAGACACTTTCGCGACGCTCTGCTAGTTCTAAGAAATTTTCACGGGCATTTAAGTCAACGCGGAAAGCTATGCTTTGGCCCAGGAACGCAATAAGATCAATTAGGGCAAGGTATTCGCTAGATTCAATGTAATCGTTAAAATCTTCAGGGTAATTAGTACGAATGTAATCAATCATAGTGCGGCGTAGATTTTCAAAGTCGTAGCTTTGGAAGTCCGCATTACGGAAAGACTGGTATACTTTTTTCCAGTCCTGTGCGACTAATAGTCTGTTTTGTCTAGTTGTTACACTCATGATGTGTCCTAATATTGATATTTATCGATTAAAATTATGTGCGTATATTATGCCATTAGCAGGCCGTTTGTTTGGTCAAACCGTAACTCTAACTGTTGTTGTATATTGTATGCACGATACGTAAGAGTGCATTGTATTTGTATTCCGCTTTCGTATGGGGTTACAATTACCTGTTCTGTAGATACCCTAGGGTCATAGTTTATAATAGAGCTTACGTTTTCTGTAATAAGGAATCTAGTTTCATCTGTTAACGGTTCGTATAATAAATCCCAAATAACACAACCAAATTCAGGATTCATCAATCGTTCGCCCTGGCGTATATAAAAATGATTTATAATATCTTGTTTTATTAACTCAAAGTCAAATAACGCAAAATTTTCAGTGTCAGTATTAACTGTACTAAATCCTTTATAAGTTTTAGGTGTTGTTGCGCCGGTGAGAGGTGCGGCTGGTAATGTAATTTTGTTGTACAAATTTGAACTCGAGCTCATATGTTTTCCTTATTCAGAAGTCGGTGGGGGTGGATTGAAAGTATCAAAACTAGTAGAATATTTTTTCCACTTGCCCGGCGGTGTCATCATGTCAGTGTTATTCTGTTCGTACCTTTCGTCGGCATCCCTATCAGTTAATTCAGGTTTGAATTTTGTTGGGTCTAGATTTTCGTGTGATGGCCATGGCTCATGCATCGGAATCCTACGCATAATCGACTTTGTATACTCTTCACCCGTTTCATCAGGAACGCTTGCTGTTGATAAAGATTTTGGCACACTTTCAGTAGGCGGTTGCGGTAACGGTAAAGCAGGAGTTGCAGGAGTTGCAGGAGTTGCAGGATTAGTAGCTGAATTAAAGTCAATCCTACCTGCAGTTGCTTTAATATTTGGGCCCGCTTTAAAGTTAATTTCGCCATCTGAAGTTTGATTCATGCTTCCTGTAGATTTAATATTTGTAGTACCGGTAGAAGTCAGTGTTAATCCGCCGTTAGTGAACAGACTAAATCCTTGTTGAGAATTTAAAATTAGTTTGTTGTCGGCAAATATGTTTGTGTTATTGTTTGATTGAAGATTTATATCATCAGTTGTTAGTATCGAAAAGTCTTTTTCAACTTTATAGCTAACAGAACCTAATACATTTGTACTAGTATCATTTTTAATTTGTATTTTTTGATCATGTCCTACTATTAATAAATGATCCACTAGAACTTCAGTGTGCATTTCTTTATCAACTTTAATATTAAAATTTCTGCCGGCTTCCATGTTAATATCACGTTTGGCGTAAAAATTCATGTCTTGTTTTGTATGCACACTTATACTATCTTCAGCATAAATGTCTATTTTACCATCGCTAGACAACTCTATCCAACTTGTTCCTCTGGCATTACCGATATAAATTAAATCTTCGCTGTTGTGTAATAATATTTGATGGCCGGTTCGGGTACGGATACGCACAAGCTCGTTGTGAGGAATATTTGGCACGCCCGTTTCTTCAGCAACGCTTACATATTCAGGAGGACCTTCGCTTGCTTTAGTTTTACGCTGAAAGGTGTCGTCGCCGTCATCCATGACAAAAGTTGTTCCACCTAATCGACTTATAAACGTATTTCCCTTACTTTCAGCTTTTCCGATAAGACCCTTTGGCCCTTCTTTATCTAAGGGGCCTGGCGTACTAATACCGAACACTGCGCTTGGCGCTTCTCTTCTAGCACTACTACTGGTAATGCCGCGAGTATCGTCAATTAGTAATCCCTGCTCATCTAATACTTTAGCAAATGGATGCACTGGTTTTTTATTAAGTGTCGGATTAGTTAGTGCGGGAGTTATTGCTGTATTAAACTCTGCTACTGGTAGTCTATCCGGATTGTCAGTAAAAGGTTCGCCGTCTGGATCTGGGATATTAAACGTAGTTGCGGCTAGTCCCGGAACACTAAAATTCATATGTTGGTCGGGGACGCAACCGTACCAATATCCTCTTGCCGGATCACCGTTGATGAAAATTACTAATACAGTAGTTCCAACATCGGGTGGTATAAACCACATGCCATAACTTTTTCGTGTATTATTGTAAGAGTCAGGATCTGTTTGAAGAAATTCTTCACTAGTACTGCCAAAAAACGGACTGATCATTTGTACTTGTACAACCTGTACAGCACTGTCAGTATTGCCTGCGCCGGGCCGTTCTATAGAAACTTCTAAGGCTCCCATAGTAGCAGGATCCGCGTGGCTTACGACTTTTGCCAACACTGGCCAAGAAGGCAGATCAGGTGTTTCTGTTCCAGTATTGATATCTTCTGTTGACATAATTATTCTTCAATTTCTCCGCGGTCTCTGGCGGCTCTAGCTTCAGCAGGTGTCATTTCTGAGGTTGATCCATCACTGGTATTAGTCACTACTGTTTTAGCAGTCGGGAATGATTTAGCACTAGCTGGTGCAGTACTATCCTGTCCTTGTCGTCTGTTGGCTACAAGATTCTGTGTAAACTTTCCGTTTTTAAAAGAACTGGTGATAGTTGTTAATTTATAAAGTCCGCTAAATTGTGAAACTAGTTTGGCATTATTAATGTCAAACAATCCAGTCGATTGATTAAGATCAGTGGGTGTTTTAAAATTAATTACAACATCAACTTCACCATTTTGATAATTTACATTTCCATCTTTTGTCACATTAATTAAATTAGTTTGTGTTGCTGTATAATTTCCTACACCGCTGTTGGCAATATAATACGGGTCGCCTGCAATATCCATGTTGATATTCATCATGTCCATACCGTTGATTAAAGCGTCATGAAACATTCTTGCTACTCGACTTGCTTGTGTCTCACCTTTACTACCGCCTTTACTATCAGTTGAAAAAACCGATGCAACAAATTTAGATGCAGTGGCAACAGCATCCACTACTGGATTACCACCAACCGGCGCTTCAGGAGCAGACTTAGGCTTATCTTTAGGTTCAACAGGTGCATCTCCCGATGTTGTAAAATTATCTGCTTGGAATACTTGATAAAAGGTATTAGATACATCGATGTCAAATTTTAGTACTTCGCTATTTTTGCCGGTGTAGATATAATTATATTCTTTAGCGGCTTGTTTTTTAAGTTGCTCTATACCAGGTGCTGATGCATTTGGCGCTAACATACGACTAGCATGAACTTGATAAGGAACTACTCGATAAACGTGTAACTTAGGTAGTGTTCCAGTTTTAGCCAAGTTGGCATTGTTTGGTATATGATATGTTTGCACATCAATGCGCCACCATGGTCTCATACCGTTTGTATTCGGGGGTCTATCTAAGGCTGCAACTGCTATCTCGCTTTTTAATAAAACTTGATTGATAGCATTGATCACATCTGATCCACGTTTAAAAGTAAAATCGTTAAGGCCAACCGGTACTGCTGTTACATTAGCTTTAATTTTATTTCCGTTGGCATCAATCGTGTTTACATCTTCATTAAAGGATCTGGAAATGTCAAATCTTAATACTGCTTTGCCAATATCGTTACACACGCCGTCCGGTTGTACTAATGTTTTATTGACCGAACTTCTTGATATATTTAATTTACCAAATAGTTTTGCATCGGTGAATGAAGCGGCTACGTCTACCGTAGCAGTTGTTGGTGTTTCCTTAGTGGCAGTTGCCGAACTTGCTAAATTTGTTCCGTTAGCTCCGCTAGAAGAAATATCTGTGGGGAACAGTATTACATATTCGTCTGGAACGTTTACTAGCTTTTCATCTTTCTGTTGTTTTGTTTTAGCATTTAGTGCGGCTTGCAAACTATTAGCACCAGTCTGTAATATTTCTTGTACAGTTCTACCTTTTATTGTGTGATCTGCTTTTAATAATCTAACACTGTCTGCTTGCGATGCCGCGTTGCATGGCACACCGGTACACTGATAAACACTTCCAGACCCCGATACTTTAAGATTCATGTTGTTAAAATTAAAAGGAATAAATTTCTTTGTTCCCGGAACTGTTTTTAATGCTCCTAATTGATCTGACCCTCGAAACTCAATCATAAGCAAATAGGGCGCCTCGTTGAAGTTTTTATAACCTTTATTTCTTGCGGCAATTTGTATGGCCTGCATAAACTGCCCCATGCTATATGGTTCAATTATTGTAAATTCTAAATTAGTACTGTTCGTATTACCGGTACCTTTTTCAAATCCGTATTGTCCTTTTATTACTAAGTCAGAACAATAGTATTCTTGGATACCTGTAGTTTGTTTTACTCTGTTATTTGGAGTTATGCTTGCGCCTCTAAATATAAACGGGGTAGGTAATATGCCTGCCATGTAAGAAGTGTCGGGATAATTGTATTCGTCGGCAGACAAGCAAGCCATACTAATAATATAATCGTATGATGCATATTGACTTAACGAATTTGACATTGGCAATTTATAGGGACTAGGAATTAGTCCAGCATCTAATGACGTGAACAAGCTGTCAACAGATGCTCCAAAACTTTGTAACGAGCTGGCAAGGCCGCCAAGAGCTGATGCTACACCACTAACTACCGCAATGCCTGTTGCTACTGCCGCAAGATCCTTTGTTGCTGCCATATTATATGCCTAGTACTGTTGACAAACTGCTGTTTTTAGGAAGATAAATTTGTTTGCCTATAGAAAAATCAAAAACAGGATCTTCTAATACATCTAAATTTCTTTGCACAAATACCCACCACAGATTTGCATCACCGTATAGGTCAAATGCCAGTAAGTCTGGTCTGTATTGATATTGAGGTCCGATAGTATACAATACATCATCGGGCTCTGCGCTTACCGGACGTATCGAAAGCACGTCTAAATAATTTTGAGTTATTTGTGTTGTATACCAAGGACTAGTGTTATTATAAGTTGCCATAATTAAATGTATCCAAATGCGTTTTGCACATAGCCGCCTGTCACAAATCTATCAAGACTAAATTTACGAGCACTTGATCTGCTGTACATTGGTTGTAATGTAACTGTAAAAGTACTCTTTGTAGGAACATAGGCCTTGCCGGCATCAGTACCCCCACCAACCCCAAACGATCCTAATATCCCACCTACATTACCTAAGCCATCTGTAAGGCTACTTAGACTACTTAATCCTAAAGTTTCCGACAAGCCTCCGATACTGTCTGCTAAACCGCCGGCTATTGCCATTGTACTTGCTTTAGGATCACAGCTGATATAATCACAGTCTTTTCCTAATGATGTTTGAAAATTTGTTACTACTACGGGAACGTTTTTAAAAACATAACTACCATAACCGTTTAAAAATATTACAGGAGGAGGGTTACCTGCTTTAGGATCAAAGCCTGCAAACATTTTTGTTATGCTACGGAAATAATGTAATGCCGCGATCCAATATAATGCTTGAGTAGAGTCCTCAACGTTCATGGGAGCTGTTATAGTTATCTGCCCAGGAGCACTGTTCTCGTAAGCCTGGAATTGATAATTACTATGCGTTGTGGGAATTGCACTATATTTTGCGGCTGTCGAAAATGACACTTCTGGGGTGTAGGGAAATACCATTCCGCCTGCATCTTTTAATGGTGCTAACACTGGGCTAGTTCTAAAACTAGGCCAATATGGGAGGCTCAATCGTACACGCCAATCGTCGGCATTGCCGAGGTCACTAAACATAGAAACTGCACCTAGTATATCTCCTGCCGCTTCTGCTCCGCCTGTTAGTCCGGCACTGGCTAATCTTGACAAACTAGCGACACCAGTACCAATTCCGCTGATTGCTGTTGTTGCTGTAGATATTGATTGCGTTAAACTCGATGCCATATTGATTTCCCCATTTGATACTCTATTTATTTGACTTTATTAAGTGCATAGTTTATAATACAACATCCGGAGAATGATTAAATGACAGTTAAAGTTAACTACCTAAACAACAAGGATATGTTGTTAGAAATACATAGATCAAAGAGTTCATATTGCTCATTTACCGATCCAAAGTACCATCAATATGACATTATTTTGCCAAGTACAGACAAAATAAACATACGCACGATAGCCGAAGCTAAAAGAAATCAAGCCAAAAGAATAGGTGATTTGGACTATCAAACACGCAAAAAGGCTGGTGAAAAAGTCAAACAAGCTGACTGCGAAATCGACTATAAGAAGATTGACAAGCACGATTTAGTCTTTAGAATCATGACATTTGATCATATTCCGCTTAATAATACACGCAAGAAAAACCCTAAAAGTCTAGCTGATCACCGGGACAAAGTTAATTTTCCACCGTTCCAACATTGGAAGTTTAATGAAACTGAAGAACTAGTTTGTGTGGGTAAGAGTCACTGGAAGGGACCGTTAGATACTGGACGCTTTGACAAAGATGCTGGGACTATTACCAACACCCTAGCCCGCATGATGATTAAACTATGCGAACGATATGCAACTCGTGGTAACGTTCGAGGTTATACATACAATGACGAAATGAAGGGCCAGGCCATTCTACAGTTAACACAAATTGGATTGCAGTTTGATGAGAGTAAATCAGATAACCCGTTTGCCTATTTTACTGCGGCTGTTACTAACAGCTTTGTTCGTGTTATTAATCTGGAAAAACGTAATCAAAATATACGTGACGATATTTTAGAAATGAATGGAATGAATCCGTCATATTCACGCACGGGACAAGGCGAACACGAGGCCGCTCTTAAACGACATAACGAGGATACTACTAGTGAGTAATTTGTTTAAAAAAGTAGCATGTTTTACAGACATACATTTTGGATTAAAATCTAATAGTTCAACTCATAATCAAGATTGTGAAGATTTTGTAGATTGGTATATTGCCAAAGCAAAAGAGGAGGGATGTGATGTTGGCATCTTTATGGGCGATTGGCATCACAATCGTAACAGTCTTAATATTACTACTATGGACTATAGTCTTAGAGCCCTTGAGAAACTGGGACAGGCTTTCGATAAGTTTTATTTCTTTCCTGGCAATCATGATCTTTACTACAAAGATAAGCGGGACATCCACTCAGTTGAATTCGGAAAGTATATTCCTGGCATCACTGTGGTACACGAGCCCACTACTATTGGTGACGTTACTTTATGTCCTTGGCTCGTTGGGGAAGAGTGGCGAAGCATAGGCAAGAAGGGTGGCAAGTATATCTTTGGCCACTTTGAATTGCCCAGCTTCTTTATGAACGCTATGGTACAAATGCCGGACCACGGAGAGATTCAATTAGATAGTTTTCAAAACTATGAGTTAGGATTTAGTGGGCATTTTCACAAGCGACAGCAACGCCAAAATATGATTTACATCGGCAATGCGTTTCCGCACAACTATGCAGATGCATGGGATGACGAACGAGGTATGATGATATTAGAATGGGATGGAACTCCGGAATACCATAGCTGGCCGGCGCAACCAACGTTCCGCACAGTTAAATTAAGCCAGCTTATCGATGAAGCGGACTCGTTAATCTTGCCCAAGCAACATTTACGTGTTACACTAGATATTGACATCTCGTATGAGGAAGCAAGTTTTATCAAAGAAAAGTTTGTATCTGATTATGATATCCGAGAACTAACTTTGATTACAGAACGCAAAGACGTTGAGATTAATACTAACATTGATATACAAGCATTTGAAAGCGTTGATCAAATTGTAAGTAGCCAAATCATTAATATTGAAAGCGACCAATTTGACAAGAACACACTTTTAGCAATTTATAATAGCCTATGATAAAAATTAAGGAATTAACTGTACGTAACTTTATGAGTGTAGGCAACCAAACTCAAGGAGTTAATTTTGCACAAGAAAACTTAACACTGGTACTAGGCGAAAACTTAGACCAGGGTGGAGACGATAGTGGCAGTAGAAATGGTACTGGTAAAACTACTATCGTAAATGCCTTGAGTTATTCTCTGTTTGGTAATGCGCTTACTAACATTAAAAAAGATAATCTTATTAACAAGATTAACAATAAAGGCATGTTAGTTACTCTAGCATTTGAAAAAGATGGCACTGACTATCGTATCGAGCGTGGGCGCAAACCTAACATATTAAAGTTCTATGTAAACGATCAAGAACAAGAAACAGACGAAACAGATGATGCACAAGGCGATATGCGTGAAACCCAGAAAGACTTAGATGACTTGCTGGGTATGAGTCACGATATGTTCAAGCATATTGTCGCTCTTAACACGTATACTGAACCGTTTTTATCAATGCGGGCAAATGATCAGAGGGTAATTATTGAACAACTTTTAGGTATCACATTACTGTCAGAAAAGGCAGAAACGCTAAAAGAAATGATTCGGCAAACTAAAGATAGCGTTATGCAAGAAAGTGCTGATATCGAAGCGGCAAAAAAATCTAACGAAAAAATTCAAATAAGCATTGATAGTCTGTTAACTAGACAAACTGCTTGGAATACCCAACACGAACAAGAACTTGAAAAAATCGGTCGTGCTATTATTGAACTTGAAAGTGTTGATATTGATACTGAGCTAGCCAAGCATGCCGAGCTCAAAGTTTACGAAGAAGCTTCGCAGAAGCTAAAAAGCCTAAACAAGGAGCGGGCTACGTTAGACAGCGCGACAGCGCAAGCGGAGCGAAGCGTAAAAAAATACGCTGACGAGCTTGCTAAGTTGAAGGACAAAAAATGTCACGCTTGTGAACAGGAACTGCATGATCACAAACATGAAGAAATGTCTACTACTGCTCAACTGCACTTAGACGAAGCCAACAAATACAATAACAAGGTAGCCGAGGACCTTGCTAAAATCATGAAAGAGATCACGGCTATTGGCGAAATTGCAAAACGTCCCAACACTTACTACGATACTGTAGAAGCCGCACTTAAACATCAGAATAATTTAAAAACTCTTGAAACACAGTTGACTATCAAAGCAGGAGAAACTGATCCTTATCAAGAGCAAGTTGATGAGCTAACTGATACTGCCATACAAGAAATCACATGGGACAAGGTTAATGAGCTTAACAGTCTCAAAGAACATCAAGAGTTTCTGCTCAAGTTGCTGACCAGCAAAGACAGCTTTATTCGGAAAAAGATCATTGATCAGAATTTAGCCTATCTCAATAACAGATTGACCTACTATCTCGACAAGATGGGACTACCGCATACTGTCACATTCCTCAACGATTTAACCGTTGAGATCATGCAACTTGGGCAGGATCTAGACTTTGATAACTTGAGCCGTGGCGAACGCAATCGATTGATTTTGTCGTTGAGCTGGGCGTTCCGTGACGTGTGGGAAAGTCTATATCAAGGTATTAATTTACTGTTCATTGACGAGCTTATTGACAACGGGCTAGATGCCGCCGGTGTTGAAGGTGCGTTGGCTGTACTTAAGAAAATTGCCCGTGAACGTAAAAAGAATGTGTTCTTGATATCGCACAAAGATGAACTAATCGGTCGTGTGAACAATGTACTTAAAGTCATTAAAGAAAATGGCTTTACGTCATATGCCAATGATCTAGAGGTTACAGAGTAATGCACCAAGACGAAGAGTTGCATGCCGAACTCTTAAAGAAGTTTAGAGAGTATTTTGAAGCTAATCAAGAATGGTTAGGAAGAGGCACGAAGGTGTCGGCTATAAAACTGCGCAGGATAATGAGCGAGATTAGAACATTGCTGAGTCGGCGCAGAGTATTGGTCCGAGAATGGACTGACCAAAAAGAAGAACAATTAAAGGCACGTAATCAAAAACGCAAGGCTACCAAGGGATCCAATGCTAACTAAAGCATGTCATGGACTTATCAAAATGAAATTGTTGAAACACTTCCCGAAGAATGTGTTGGTTTCGTATATTTGATAACAAATGACATCTCTGGCAGAAAGTATATAGGCAAAAAATTAGCCAAGTTCGCTAAAACATCTTACCGGGTGGTTAAGCTCAAGAACGGAACTAAGAAAAAGAAGAAAATTCGTAGCAAG
>Ga0209354_10001228_pt1 | contig 11335 bp, 20 predicted proteins | sample LauGreSpBDMM15DD_2_FD_187562 | JGI IMG/M metagenome (GOLD analysis project Ga0209354, IMG submission 187562) | Freshwater lake microbial communities from Lake Michigan, USA - Sp13.BD.MM15.DD (SPAdes) (version 2) | ecosystem: Environmental > Aquatic > Freshwater > Lake | place: Lake Michigan...
GAACCATACTTGCATTTTATCGATGAATCAAATCGTCAGATGCCACAACACTTGAAAGATCTTGGTTTAAAGATTAATCAATCAAATCTTTGCTCTGAGATTATTCTACCAACAAATGAGAAACGAACAGCAGTGTGTTGTTTGTCATCACTAAACTTAGAGTATTATGATGATTGGAAAGACGAACCACAATTCCTTCGTGATGTTGCAGAAATGCTTGACAATGTTCTTCAGTATTTTATTGATCATGCTCCTTCCACAATTAAGCGTGCAAAGTACTCAGCAACTCGTGAAAGAAGTATTGGTATTGGTGCGTTAGGTTGGCATGCATATCTACAAAAGAATAACCTACCATGGGAATCATCATTAGCAGTTGGTAGAAACAAAAACATCTTTAAAACAATAAGAGAGAAATTAGATGCAGCTAATAAAATACTGGGATTGGAAAGAGGTGAAGCACCTGATGCTGTGGGTACTGGGAATCGCTTTAGTCATCTTATGGCTATTGCTCCCAATGCTTCTTCTTCCATTCTTATGGGCAATACTAGCCCTTCTATTGAACCTTATCGTGCCAATGCTTATCGTCAGGATACTCTTTCGGGTTCTCACCTAAACAAGAATAGGTATCTAGATGAAATCATCCAAAAAGAATCAGTCAATCATAAAGAGGGTTGGACAGACGAAGTCTGGTCTAGCATTATTGCGAACGATGGTTCAGTTCAGCACTTGGATTGGATGGAAGACTGGACAAAAGATGTTTTCAAGACTTCTATGGAAATCGACCAGCGTTGGGTCGTTCAACACGCTGCCGACAGGCAACAATATATCGATCAAGCACAATCGTTGAATGTATTCTTTAGACCAGATAGTCACATCAAGTATATTCATGCGGTGCACTTCCAAGCATGGAAGTCTGGATTGAAGACTATGTACTACTGCCGTAGTGATAAGATAGCCAAAGCAGACAAGGTATCAAAACGAATTGAACGAGACATTATTAAAGAAATCGACTTAACCGCATTAACTACCGAGGATGGCGCATGCATGGCATGTGAAGGATAATTATGTTGGAATATATTACAACATTTTTTGCAATTTTTTTACTTGATATTGTTTACACATACTACTTAAGATGTGTGGCAAATGAGTATGTATTGGGTGCGAGTTTTTGGAGTGTTGCCTGTTATATTTTAGGAAGTGTAGCAGTTATAAACTATACAACTAATCATTGGTTAATCATTCCAGCAATGGCGGGTGCGTTTTGTGGAACATATGTTGGTATGATTTTAAGAAAGCGAAAAGTGTCAGTATGAAAACTATAGCCCTGTTTCAAGATGACCGCACCAAAAGTGCAATATCAATGAGTGATGGGTTTCTTCATGTGCTGTCTCCACATTATAATATTAAAATCTTTAAAAAAGAACAATGTACACCAGAAACATTTAATGGTGTAGATATGTTAATATTTCCTGGTGGTGCAATTGGTGGTGCAGATGATTATTTTCATATGTTCCCGAGAAAGAATGCAAATGCTGTGGCAGATTATGTTGCCAATGGTGGTGCGTATCTAGGTGTTTGTGTTGGTGCATATTGGGCTGGACCATCTTACTTTGATATATTAAAAGGTGCTGAGCCTGTTCAGTACATAAAGAGACCAACTGCAGATATTATGAGAAGTTATAATATCGCTGCTCATTGTGTATGGCAAGGTGAAGAAGAACGAATATTCTTTCGTGATGGATGCACTTTTGTAGGCGATCTTAGCCATTCAGAAATTGTCAGTACATATTTCAATAAAGAACCAATGTGTATTAGGCAAGGCAAAATTGGTGTGATGGGTGCTTGCTTAGATTCTTTAGAGTGGTGGTATGATAACAAAACTCTAAAACAATATTGGCATGAAGGTAGACACCACGCACTATTATTAGAATTTGTAAATAAATTAATAGAAACATAAATGGAAAAGAACGAATGATTACAAAAACAAAATCAAGACTAACAGATCAAAGAACATACTTCAAACCATTCAACTATCCATGGGCATATGATGCTTGGTTGAAACACGAACAAGCACATTGGTTGCATTCAGAAGTACCAATGGCAGAAGATGTAAAAGATTGGAAAAAGAAACTAACTGCTGAGGAAAAACTATTCCTCACGAATATCTTTCGATTCTTTACACAAGGTGATATCGATGTGGCAGGTGGTTATGTTAATAACTATCTGCCATACTTTCCACAACCTGAAGTAAGAATGATGTTGATGGGTTTTGCAGCAAGAGAAGCATTACACATTGCTGCATACTCGCATCTGATTGAAACTCTTGGTATGCCAGAATCTACATACAATGAGTTTCTTGAATATCAAGAGATGAGAGATAAACATGACTATGTACTTGATCTTTCTAGTCGCAATGGTACTATCGCTAGTACTGCTGAGCACATTGCTGTTTTCTCTGCCTTTACTGAAGGCATGCAGTTGTTTAGTTCTTTTATCATGTTGCTTAATTTTCCTCGTCACGGCATGATGAAAGGTATGGGTCAAATTGTTACATGGTCTATTGCTGATGAAACAATCCACGCTGAGTCAATGATTAAATTGTTCCGTGAGTATATCAAAGAGAATCCTGAGATCTGGAATGATGAACTAAAGGGTAAGATATACACAATCGCTGAGAAGATGGTAGAGTTAGAAGATAAGTTTATTGATCTTTGCTATCAAGGTGCAGACATGCGTGAGTTATCTGCAGCAGATGTTAAACAGTACATTCGTTACATTGCAGATCGTCGTCTAATCTCTCTTGGCATGAAAGGTATCTTTAAAGTTAAAAAGAATCCACTTCCATGGGTTGAAGAAATGATTAACGCACCAGTACATGGTAACTTCTTTGAGAATCGTGTTACTGATTATGCAAAGGGTGCATTGTCTGGCACATGGGGTGATGTTTGGGGGAAAGCATAAAATGATTTCTGGGTGGTTTACTCCAAGTAATTTTGATATTCTACAAAACAGATTACCAAATGATTTATTTTTGCAATTGAAACAGGAATGTATCGAGGCTGAGAAAACTAGATACAACGATGGATCCTTAGTAGAAATGGCATCAGGATTATCTGGTACAGGAACTGCTAAACATTATCTTATTAAAAATAATGAAAATTTAAAAAAATATGTTTTAGGTTTATCTGAGTTGTATATACAGCAGAATACTGATTTTGTCAAAAAACATAAAACCAACTGCCATAAAACACAATCTATTGCACTTGATCCATGGATAAATGTGCAAGAGCGAGGTGAATATATACCAAGTCATGATCATGATGGAGTTTTATCATATAGTATCTGGATGACTATACCGTATAATATTGAGGAAGAACTAACCAATTCAAAATTTGCATCAACATTCCAATTTTCATATCTTTCTATAGTTGGTGACCAATTACATCATACTATTGCAGTTGATAAAAGCATGGAAGGAACTCTTATAATGTTCCCCGCAAATTTAAAACATTGTGTGTATCCATTTTATACAACAGAAAATCGTAGAATTTCTATTTCTGGAAATATAGCATTGGACGCATTAAAGGAAACCATTTAAAATGACAACGAAGATTTTTGAGTGTAATGAATGTCAGGCAAGAGGTAAGATTATCCTCAAGTCAGAGGAACGATTAGAAGATATCGTTTACTGTCCTATATGCTCTGCTGATATTTACGAAGAAGACGATTACGAAGAGGAAGAATAAATAGTAGTTTACACTACTGATTATTCTAATGTGGCTTTATAATAACGAAATTATTGAAGAACTTCCTGATGATTGTGTTGGCTTTGTTTATTTAATTACGAACAAAGCCAACAGTCGTATGTATGTTGGCAAAAAGTTATCTAAGTTTGCCAAGACCACATACAAAATGGTAAAGCAGAAAAACGGAATCAAGAAACGAAAGAAGATCCGTAGTAAAATAGACTCTGATTGGATGGAGTACTATGGTTCTAGTATAGAACTAAATAAAGATGTAGAGTCTCTCGGCAAAGACAACTTTGTTCGTGAGATTCTTTTCTTTTGTAAATCCAAAGCTGAATGTTCTTACATAGAAGCACGAGAACAGTTTGCACGAAAGGTGTTGGAGTCAGACGACTACTACAATGGGCAGATTTCTGTCCGAGTCCATGGCTCTCATATTAAAAACAAACTATGACATATTTACTTTTTGCAGTTGCGCTATCATTGTCCGCTCTAGCAGCATATTATGCTGTGATGGGTCTTATCGCAATCTTTGCTGCAGCTGTAGTACCGATTGCTCTTATGGGTTCGTTGCTTGAAGCATCTAAACTCGTAGTTGCATCATGGCTCTATCGAAATTGGAAAGAAATTCCAAAATTGATGAAGTCATACTTTGTAGTTGCCCTAGTTGTCTTAATGATGTTGACATCAATGGGCATTTTTGGATTCTTATCAAAGGCACATTTAGATCAAGCAATTCCCACGGGAGATGTTCAGTCTAAGTTAGCATTGATTGATGAGAAAATTAAAACAGAAAAGGAAAATATCAATGCAAATCGTAAAGAACTTACTCAACTCGATGCTCAAGTTGATCAGACCATCGCAAGAACAGACGATACCAAAGGAACAGAGCGAGCCATTACCGTCCGTAGAAGTCAGCAAAAAGACAGAGCCAGAATCCTCAACGAAATCGGTGCAGCGCAAGCCAAGATCGCCAAACTCAACGAAGAGCGTACCCCAATCGCCAGCGAAGTCCGTAAAGTCGAAGCAGAAGTTGGACCAATAAAGTACATTGCTGCATTGATATATGGTGACGAAAGTTCAAACGATACGAACATGCTTGAGAAGGCAGTTCGTATTGTCACCATACTCATCGTTATTGTATTTGACCCATTGGCAGTACTACTATTAATCGCAGCAAACTGGAATCTTAAACACACTGGTGGAAGAAAGTGGAATGAATTCTTTGACAAACCACCTGTTGAAGATTTTCCAGAACCAACAGAGATTAGACTTAATGACGAAATAAAAGTCAGTGAGCCATCGACAACTCCTGTCTTCACTCAAATGACAGAGCATTTATCAAAAGAACAACTAGAAACTACTATTGTTCCAGAAGAAATAAAAAAAGAAGTAAATGATTTACTGGAATCTGAAATTCCAGAAATTGAAGTAGACGAACCAACTAAGGGAATCTGAAATTCCAGAAATTGAAGTAGACGAACCAACTAAGGATTGGGAACCAGAACTCTATAATCGAAAACAAGTTGGTCGATATATGGAAGAAACTGGTCAAAAACCTCTGAAAACACAATCGTTCTTGAACAAAGTCCAGAGTGTGTTCTCATCTCCAGGTGTAAAAACCATCGAAAAAGAAGTAGAAGACTTGCAAAAATAAGCCTCTCATTGTTGCAAATCCTAAATAGATTTATAATAACAATAAATCTTTGGGTGAACCATATGTATGGGCAACTATGTCTGGTCAATTGTAATCATTAGTGCTGGAATAATAAATCCAGTCATACAAAATGTTGGGAATTTTAAAGATGAAGCAACTTGTAAAAGTAGTCTAGCTGATCTTAAATCTCAACTACCACTTGCATTCAAAACTTTTTGCGTTCAATACCCAGAACCACCACAAAAGGCAGTAGTAACACCAGTTTCACCTCCACCATCTTCTAGTGTAAGTTCTAAGGATGCGAGAAAGTAATGGATCCGATTACTATTGGGCTGGCTTTTGTCGCAGCCCAAGAAGCTGTAAAACATATTAAGCAAGCTGTTGCTTTAGGTAAAGACATTCATGGTCTAGTTGGACAGTTTAGTAAATTCTTTGAATCCGCAGACGCTGTTCATATCGCAAGCACAAAAGCGAGAGTTTCTAGTGTTGGAAAAAGTGATGCGCAGATAGGTCGTCAAGCACTTGAGTTTGCTATACATAGCAATAAACTTCGTGAAGACGAGCGTGCACTTAAAGACATGATACTGTGGGAGTTGGGTAAGCCACAGATCTGGGAAGATATGATCAGAGAGCGCACTCGTTTGTTGAAAGAGAAACTAGCAGCAGAGCGTGCAATTGAAGAAGAAAAACATAAACATAAGCAAAAGATGGCAGATTTGTTTATGTATGGGATGGTATTTGTTGGTAGTGCAGTAATATTATTTTCTTTACTCTTTGGTGGAATCTCATTGTATAGCGTCATTCAAGAAAAAAATGAATATGAGGCTAAGGTTGCTCAAAGAATAAAAACTGTTCGAATGCAGCAGCAAGCAAGAGAAAAAGAAAACAGATAATGGATCCCCTAACACTCTTTGCTCTAGCAAATGGCGCAGTATCTGCAATCAAAGCTGGATGTAAATTATACAAAGATATCAAAGGTGCAGCTGGAGATATTAGGGATGTGCTCAAAGATTTAGATGAGCAGTTCCATGGTATGTATGCAGGGAAGGGAAAGACACCACCACCTGCAGCAATCAAACAACTTAATGAAGAAAAAGCCAGAGTAAAAGAATTAAACAAGAAAGATTCAGGTGATGTTTATTTTGAGTTGGGTCAGCATCTTGGTGCTTTCTTTGATAATCAAGCAAAATGTATAGCAGTATTCGAAGCTGAAGAAAAAAGATCTTATCAATTATACACTGGTGATGCTTCTGTTGGTAGTCGTGCTCTACAAAGAGTACTGATGAAGAAAAAACTAGAGCAGATGGAAGTTGAATTACGAGAAGTAATGATATATCAAAGTCCACCTGAGTTGGGTGCGCTATGGACAGAAGTGCTACAACAGTCTAAGATAATAAATGCAAGACAGTCGTTTGCTCTTAAGAAACAAATTGAAGCGCAACATAAAGAAGATATTAAACAAGCTAGGTTTATGAGAGAGTTGTATATATGGACTTGGTGGATAGGTGGATTTATAGCAATACTACTATTAACCTTTGTTTTAATGGTATTTGTTGCTGAAGATAGAATGAAGAAGTATCCTCAGTTGGGATATGAATTATTTCCAAAGACTGAGAAACAAAGAAAAGAAGAAGCACAACCTAAACAATATATTGGAAGATAAAATGCTTGAAACAGCAAAAACTGCTTCAGCTACGCTAAAAGAAGCACAGAAAATAGGTAAGGAATTTGGTTCTATTGTTTCCGATCAACAAGCTGATATGGAAGCCACTGTACAGAAAGAACACAAGGCTCGTGTTACAGCAAAGTTAGCAGAGGCTGCTCGTAAAGCATCACTAGAAGTTAGAGCACTTGATAAATTTGAATCTAAATTTAGACATGAACAAGAGATTGCAAAATTAAAAGCTGATACAATTCTAAGTACGGTAAAGATGCTTGGGCTAAAGTCGAAACAGAAAAAAATATAATGGAAAAAGAGCGTCAAGAAGAGTTAACAGCAATGGATAGAGATAGACATAAACAAATTGATCTTTTTTGTTGGTGTCTTACTGCAGCAGCATTAATAACTTATTTTTTAAAATTATATAAAATATGAGACTGGCACAAATCGTTTTAATTATAACTATTACAGTTATCACATTTTTGATATGGGCAGAACATCAAATTAAAGTTATTCACTAAGGATTGTTATGAAAGCATTAGGATTATTACTGTTTACTTTTTCGCTGGCTACTCAGGCACAACCACAGGTTGCTGTGCCACAGCCATTTACATACAACTATCAAGTAACCTGTGGTCCAGTTATGCCACTAATAGAATTTCTTTCTAAGACTCAAAGAGAAGAATTAACTTGGTCGGGATCAGATATAACAGATGGTTCAGTATATTCTTTATGGCAAGATAAACAAGGTAATTGGACATTGCTAAAAAAGAATACAGAAATTGCATGCGTCATAGGTTCTGGTACTTCTGGCACAAAAACTATATGATACGATAAAATTAATAAGGAGATCAAATGGCAGAAGAAAAACAACTATCTCGTTCAGAGCGAGAAGCACAAATTAAAGACAAAGCAGGTATTGTTATTTGTATTTTAGCAGCATTGCTGGCAATCAACACTTTGGTTGGTGGTTCTAATTCTAGTAAAATTCTAAATAACACAATAGAAGCGAACAACACATGGGCATTTTTTCAAGCCAAGTCTATTAAGCAATCACTTGCTGAAGGGCAACTAGAAAATGCTAAGGATCCTAAAAAGATTAGAGAATTAGCAGCAAAAATTGAACGCTATGAATCTGATCCTAAAACAGGTGAAGGTAAAGTAGAATTGATGGCAAAGGCAAGAGCATTGGAAGATGAGAGATCAGTTGCTAGAGCAAAATCTCCTTGGTATACCTATGCTGGTTCTTTGTTTCAAATCGCAATTGTTTTACTAACAGCATCAATCTTAGCAGTAAATACTAGATTGTATTCTGCCAGTAAGATAGTCGGTATTATTGCTGCGATAATGATGTCGCAAGCATTATGGTTGTGGATTCCAATAATACTATAATAAATGGAGTTTTAAATGACAACAGAAGTTAAAAAAGACGAAGACTGGATGCAGAAGAAATGGCGTCCAGCCATGGGTTGGATGTACATGATTATTTGTACATTAGATATGGCTATATTTCCAGTGCTATGGAGTTTGTTACAAGTATTTACTCATCAAACAGTCACTCAATGGAGTCCGCTAACACTACAAGGTGCTGGCTTATTTCACTTAGCAATGGGTGCAGTTCTTGGTATTGCAGCATGGGGTCGTACTCAAGAAAAGGTTGCTGGAGCAGCAAGTAATGTTACATCACCAGTCGCACCAACACTTATGACACCAACACCAGTTCCAATGGCTCCAAGACCGATGCCATTAGCTGTAGCACCAGTTGTTGAATTATTACCAGACGATCCACCAACACGCAATACTAGAAACGACTGAGGATATTATGTATCAATATAAATGTAAGATTATTAAAGTTCTTGATGGTGATACAGTTGACATCGATTTAGATTTAGGTTTCAAAATTATTCTTGCTAATCAAAGAGTGCGTATGGCTGGAGTTGATACCCCAGAATCAAGAACTACTATTGCAGAAGAAAAGGTTCGTGGGCAACTTTCTAAGAAGAAATTAGCAGAGAAACTACCTGTGGGTTCTTGGCAAATTATTGAAACACAAAAACCTGACAGCAACGATGATAAGTTTGGTAGAATTCTTGGTGTCTTTATTCTTGAAGATGGTACTCGTGTCAATGATTGGTTAATCCAAAACAACTACGCAGTGCCATACAAAGGTGAGAACAAAGAATTGACTCAAGCAGAGCATCAGGCTAACAAGAAAATATTAATCGAGCGTGGCGAATTGAAACCATAATGAAATACCGTACCATTTTTATAAGTGATGTTCACTTAGGTACTCGTGATTGTCAAGCAAACAAATTAAATAACTTTTTAAAACATAACACCTGCGAGACTTTATATCTCGTAGGTGATATAATTGATGCTTGGAAAATCCAACAGAACAAGTGGCGATGGAAACAAAGCCACACTAATGTTGTCCGCAGAATACTTGGTCATGCCAAGCGTGGAACGAGGGTAATTTATGTTGCAGGTAATCATGATGAATTCTTAAGACCGATGATCCCCTATGGATTCTCTTTCGGTCTGATTGAAATACAAAATCAAACAGAACATATCGGTGTAGATGGTAAACGATACCTAGTTACACATGGAGATCTATTCGATGGTATTACTAGACTAGCACCATGGATATCATTCTTAGGAGATAAAGCATATGACATTGTTCTTAGCCTCAACAGTAAATTTAATTGGATTCGTCGTCGCATGGGTTTTGGGTACTTTAGCCTTAGCAAGTTTCTTAAGCACAAGGTCAAAAAAGCAGTAGACTTTATGTTTCAGTTTGAGAAAAATCTTGCAGGGTATTGTAAGAAGCGTGGTTATGATGGCGTCATATGTGGACACATACACCACGCAGAAATCAAAGAGATTGATGGCGTGATATATATGAATGATGGTGATTGGGTAGAATCTTGCACTGCTCTTGTTGAGCACCATGATGGACGCTGGGAAATAGTAACATGGACAAAGGAGACAGACAATGAAAGTGAAAGAGATAGTGAAGAAGATGTATCTAGCATGCGTCAATCATGATAGAGTAAAAGAAAAGAAACTGTGGTTGAAAGCGTTGAAGAAATCACTAAAGCATAAACGCACAAATGTCATTAAGTAATAAAATAACAATTGTAGTTCCTTGTAAAAACGAAGAGAACTACATTGCGCATTTGTTAATGCATCTGCGCCAGCAAGAGATAGGTAATACCAGAATTATCATTGCTGACTGCTCTACTGACAATACAAGAGAAGTCATTCAAACAATGAAGGGTGAGTTGAATGTTGAAGTCATTGAAGGTGGTCCAGTCTCTATCGCTAAAAACAATGGAGCAAAAATAGTAACAACACCATACATTTTATTCATTGATGCTGATGTTCGTTTCTTCAGCGACACAGTTATTCGTGATGCAGTTGATCAGTTAGAAACTAATAACTTAGATCTTGTTGGATTATATGCAAAGTGTTATGATGATGACTTCCGTGCACAAATTGGGTTTATGATGTTCAACTGTATCAACAGAATCATGCAATATAAAGTTCCATTCGCTGTTGGTGCTTTTATGCTAACTCGCAGAGATAAATTCGAAGAGTTTGGTGGATTTGCTGAGAAGTATGGAACAAGCGAAGATTTCTTTTTGTCTAAAAAGTACGATCCCAAGAAATTCAAGTTGATGAATCATTATTTTGGACAAGATAGTAGAAGGTTTCAAAAGATGGGGTATTTTGGTATGGCATGGTATCTTATTCAAAACTTTTGGAACAGAAATAACGATGCATATTGGAACAGGGTAGACTACTCTAAGTACTGGAAATAGATAACCCCACGACCTGTAGGGTTATTACCCCTCCGTAAACCCCTGTAGATGCAGGGGTTTTTTATTTGCAGAAAATGCTTGTCTTTAATTGCAATATACTGTATAATAGTTGTATGAAAAATGAAAATACAATTAAAAAGTTTGGTGCTCTTAGTGGTTGGCTTGGAATGGTACTGATTCATGGTGCTACTCTCCCAACGACTCTTGGAGTGATTTTAGGTTATTCAAACAATGTTCCACCTGTTAGCATGGTGATTCTTGTTTGGTCTGGTTTGATGTTGTTCTTGTTTAGAGCAATCGTGCAAAAAGATACGCTGTATATCGTATCGAATGCAGTCGGTTTCTTCTTCAACAGCATCTTGTTGGCTTTGATAGTTTTTAAATAAGGATTGATTATGAAATATCGTGTGATTGTGAATGGTGTATCTTTTTATACGACTGGTGCAGCCAT